>WNFJ01732286.1_pt1 | contig 14799 bp, 13 predicted proteins | sample 5400461 | NCBI WGS metagenome assembly WNFJ01 (sample SAMN13153349, study PRJNA577476) | soil metagenome | isolation source: 115 cm saprolite on Douglas fir-dominated hillslope | place: USA:California | collected 2013-09-17 | reverse complement strand
GGTTATAGCTCAGTCGGTTAGAGCGCGTCCCTGATAAGGACGAGGCCCGTGGTTCAAGTCCACGTAACCCCACAAATCACTCCCTCACCAGCCATAACACGTCCCGCCGGATCACCCGGCCGGTGCGGCGCGTCGGCTGAGGGCATCGGTAGGCGGCGCAGCTTTGCTAAGCTGCCGTACACCTGCCGTCGGCGGATCTCGATCCGCCGGGCGGCTTCGATGTTATCGAGGTGGAGGGTTCCTCGCTGTGAAGAAGCTAATCGTGCTGGCCGCGCTCGGGCTTGGCGCGTTCGCCGTCTGGCGCAAGGTCCAGTCCGACCGTGCCGAACTCGACCTGTGGACAGAGGCCACCGCAGCCGACGAGGACTGATCCGCGGCGGACGCAATGTCCGGCCGTCGGGGGAGAACCGATCCGGCACTAGGAGGCGAGCCGGTGAGCGATGCATCTCCCGTGTCGCTGGTCTGCTGGGACGTGATCGGGGCGGTCGCAGTCGATGGCAGCGTGCTTGAGCGGGCGTTCGCGGAGGCGATCGCCACTCAGGGCGTGGTAACTGGCACTGCGGCTTACGTCAGGTCGATGGTCCAGTTCGACCGGACACGCGGCTGGTCGCCAGCCATCGTCATGCAGCGCCTGTTCCCGGAGGACGAAATCCGGGCGCAGGCCGCGAGTCTGGCCTTCGAGTGGTCATTCCGGGCGGCCGTGGACCGGTTCGGCGTGCTGCCGCTGCCCGGCGCGAACGAGGCGCTGGCCAAGCTCACCGCGGCGGGCATCAAGGTCTGCCTGGTGTCCTCTCTTTCCAGGACCGCGCTCAGCCTGATCATAGAACGTCTCGACTGGTGGCAGCGTGCCGACCTGGTACTGTGCGCGGACGACGTGGGCAGGGCCTTTCCCTGGCCCGACCTCTTCCTCACCGCGATCCTGCGGCTAGGCATCGGCGACGTACGGGACGTAGCGGTGGTCACGGCCAGCGAGAGCGGGATATTGTCCGCCCGGCGGGCCGGGGCGCGGCTCATCGTCGGCGTGCTCAGCGATGTCGACGACGCGAGCCGGCTCCGCCGGGCCGGAACGACTCACCTGCTGTCGGATATTGCCGAACTGCCTGATCTGGTGGCCTCGCAGGCCGGGATCGAGACCACGGGTCTCACCACGGCGAGTGACTGACTTCGCCTGGCACATGGCAGACTGTGAAGCATGCCGGAACTGCCGGAAGTGGAGTCGCTCGCGGACTTCCTGCGTGCTCACGCGACGGGCCGTGTCGTCGCGCGAGCCGACGCGGCCTCGTTCTCGGTGCTGAAGACGTTCGACCCGCCGCTCACCAGCCTCAAGGGCCAGGTGATCACCGAAGTCGGCAGGCACGGCAAGTTCCTCGACATCTCCACAGACCAGGGCTTGCACCTGATCATTCACCTGGCCCGCGCGGGATGGCTGCGCTGGCGTGAGGAACTGCCCTCGGCGCCGCCGAAACCAGGCAAGAGCCCGCTGGCCTTCCGGCTCACGCTCGATGACGGCTCTGGATTCGACCTCACCGAGGCGGGCACGCACAAGCGCCTCGCCGTGTACCTGGTACGTGACCCGGCCGAAGTGCCAGGGGTGGCTTCCCTCGGGCCGGACCCGCTGGCCGCGGACTTCACCGTGGACACCCTGGCGGGCTTGCTGGCCGGGCGCAGGACACAGGTCAAGGGCGTGCTCCGCGACCAGCGGATGATCGCGGGCATCGGCAACGCCTACTCCGACGAGGTGCTGCACGCGGCCAAGATGTCGCCGTTCAAGATCGCGGCCAGCATGACGCCCGCGGATGTGGCGACCCTGTACGACGCGATCAAGATGACGCTGACCGAAGCGGTCGAGCGCTCGGCGGGCCTAGCCGCCGCGGACCTGAAAGGCGAGAAGAAGAGCGGGCTGCGGGTGCACGCCCGGGCCGGCCAGGCCTGCCCGGTGTGCGGCGACACCATCAGGGAGGTCTCCTTCGCCGACTCCGCGCTGCAGTACTGCCCGACCTGCCAGACCGGCGGGAAGCCGCTCGCCGACCGCCGCCTGTCCCGCCTGCTCAAGTAACAAGATCATTATCCCGAACGAGCCGTGGTGCGCGCTCCGCGGCACAGCTCGCCCAGCGCGGGGATAACCGGGCCTCGTCCTTATCAGGGACGCGCACCAACCGGCTCCGCTGCAACCAGAAGCCCTTTCTGCGCGATGCGAGTCCACAGCAGGTAACCTGAACGGAGCATCCTGGGGCTATAGCTCAGCTGGAAGAGCGTCTGGTTTGCATCCAGAAGGCCAGGGGTTCGAGTCCCCTTAGCTCCACAGACAGACAGGCAGGTCAGAGCCCAATTGCGATCTTGAAGGCCTCCGGGGAGAGCCGACGGTGACGAGCAACGACGCCCTCCTCTATAGGCGGTGACAGTTGGGGCAGATGCGGGGCTGCTAACCAGCCCAGGTGACGTCGAGGATGATGACTACCTCAGCGCCGTCATTGATTAAATAAGTGATCAGGCCAGCGCCGCCGAACTCCACGCGCCTGACGTAAGGATCCCCGGTGGGGAAGGTCCGGAGCGGGTCGCCTGGGTAGTCGATGACTTCTGCCATGACCTCTATCAGGCTGTCAAACGCTCTTCCGTCGGCTGGGCGGTCATGCAACCGAGCTTACGCCCATACGCCCTGCGCAACCTGAAGGCCGCGCCACGGGCCGTCCGGAACCGGCAAACTCCCGCCGGTACAAGCCGGTGACCCGCGTCCAGTCGCGGATGTCGTTGTCGGTGGGCGTCTGGCGCCCGTTCTCCAGCTTGGACACCTTCGATGGCGGCTATGACAAGGACTCCGCGAGCGCAGGCCGCTGATCCCGGCCGACGAGCGAAGCTCACGGAGTCGCTTGCCCAGCACGGTGCGCGCTTCGCGGACGTTAGGGGCGTTCCAGGTGCTGCTGGGTGGCAAAGTGGTCCCGTCTGATGGCGTGATGCCAGGCGGCGTCACGCCAGTAATTGTGCTGCACGATCTCGGCCGCGTCCTCGATGACCTCACCGCCGAGGAAGGCGTCGTGGTCATCGAAGTGCATGCGCAGCAGCAGCAGCGAGTCGAACAGCCAGTAGTCGCGCTCGGGCAGCATCAGTGCTCCGGCCCGGCCGCGGTCCACGTAGCGGATGTCCTCACCCGCGCCATTGATGAACTGGGCGCACCAGACGCCGAAGCGGCTGTAGTCGGTGAGCGGCAGGCTCACCACGCGGACACGAGCGAACCGGCGCCCCTGGGCCGTGGCCTCGCGCAGCGGAACTCGTGGTCCTGGATAAGAACCCGCTCGAGGCAGAACCCGAACAAATCACGGACATTCAGGTCCTGGCGCACCGTCCTGGACGGGACAGCCGTTTACCAATCCGGGAGCATCTTCCCCGACGACTAGTCGCTCTTGTCCGGGCGGTCGGTGAGGTCATCGATGACCAGGCCAAGCGCGATGCCCATCATCCATGCGTCCTTAGCCAGGGGAAGGCCTTGCTGGGTTGGGAAGGGGCTGCCTTCCTTACGCATCCCAGGCGTCCTGGCATACAGACCGAGCAGCCCGCCAGAGAACACCGCCAGTCCCGCGCCCGCGACGGCGGACGGGACGATAGGCAGCAGCAGCGCAGAGCCGAGCACGATCTCGCTCGCGGCCAGAAGCCGGACGAAGTCCCTCGGCTTGAGCTTTCCCAGGAATGGGTAAGTGCCGACGGCGAACCCGTGCAGTTGGGCGACGGTCTCCTCATCCGCGGACAACTTGCCCACGCCAGAATTAAGGATGAACGCGCCCGCTGCGAGGCGGGGCGGCAGGTGCCGTGCCTTCACCGGAAGCCGCATGTCTTCCTCCCTACTACTCTCGGAAACGCCGAGCATCCATTGTTTCCCAGCACGCACGGCGCCCTTCCCCCGGGGCACCCGGTAACGGCTCATCGCAGGAGTCCGCGATGGACCACCGTCGACCGGAACGGACCACCGGAATATCTCGACTCGGCGCTGACCGTGACTTCGACACCGGATCCAGTCCTGGTCAACTGACCATAGAAGGAGTACTCGGGATGGATACCGTCGTCCGCGTTCGCAGCCGCGACCTGCAGCCACAGGACGTCGCCAGCGCTGACTTCGATCGGCTCGTCGAGTGCGAACGGCACATAGACCGGCAGCCAGTTCGTGTCTTCGGCGAGACTGTTCAGGCCCGCGTCACCAGGCGCCACGGCCAACTCGATCCAGGCCAGCAGGCCGTCGAGGCGGCCGCATCTGGGGATTTCCAACCGAAGGTCGCCGCCCTGCACATACGACTGCTCATTGAACCTTAGGTCCTCGATGACACCGGTCGTGGACATCAAAGCCGTCGCGTCGACACCCCCCACGTAAAGCCGAAGGTCAAAGGGCCTGCCGACCTGCTGGAGCACCGCCTCGACATATGGCGTGAACCGTGGTGACATCGCCACCTCGCCACCGAACAGGTCGAGCAAGCACATGGCACCGGCCAGCGTGCGTACCGCCGACGGGATGATCCTGGCCGACGGGGCCAAATGCCGGCGGCGGGCGTCCGCGAGAACCGCGACGATACCTTCGCTGCCCCCGATGCACCCGACTATCTCCGCGATGCACACATCCGCGCGTTCCGGCAAGACGACGCTAGTCGCGTCGCCGGTTATGACCCGGATGTCGGCGGACGGGTGACTGCGCGCCGTCTCCTCGGCGCGGCGTGCGCTGTCCTCGATGACCTCGATGGCGTAGGCGCGGGACGCACCCGCGTCGATCGCGGCGAGCGTCCAGAGAAGGTCAGGGCCACACCCGATCTCCAGTACGGTCGCTCCGGCCGCCGCTGCATTGATGGCGCTGCGAAAGAGCGTGTTGCGGCCTTCGTCTTCGAGCATCACTTGGTAGATGTCGTCGTCGTAGATCGGGTATTCGCCCACCGACGGGCAGAGATAAACGGCGCCAGGGTCAGGCGGCTCGCCACACGTCCGTACCTGGACCTCCAGGCCCCCGACATGGAGCGTCTTCCATGCGAACCGGCCCACGTGCCCTCCGTAGATTTCTAATCTACCCATCGGCTGTGGGCATGCTAGCCGTCAAGGTATGGTCCGGCGGTATGAGCCGCCGCGCGAGGAGCGACTGCTGCGGAAGCGCCCTGCGCTCAGCCGAACCAGCCAGCCGGGGCAGGTAATGGTCTCGCGGCATTAGCTCGGCGCCAAGCGACCGCAGGAAAGGACTGTCCCACTGCGCGTCGATCAGCGCACCGCCCGCCTCGGCGAATCGTGCGGCCATATCCGCGACCGCAATTCTCGCCGCGTTGGGACGCCGGTTGAACATCGAATCTCCGCTGAGCACGAAGCCCACGCCAACGCCGAAGGCGCCCCCGATCAGATCGTCGTCCTGCCACACCTCGATGCTGTGCGCCCAGCCCTCCTCGTGCAAATGGACCATGCTTTCCAGCAGCGTGTCGGTGAACCAGCGCGCCTCACGGCCCTCACGGCATTCTTCGGCAACCCGCCGGAACGAATCGTTGGCTGTCGTCCGCTCCCGGCCACGCCGTAGCTGTTTCCTGACATTGCGGCCAAGGTGAACATTCCCGACTTTAATCACTGGCCTTGGGTCAGGCGACCACCACGCCACCCAATACGGATCGTCATGGGCGCTGCCAACGAGGCCGATCACGCCGTCAGACACTTGATCCTCATACCGGAATTCATTGACGTTGCGCGCGTATTCATCGGGCGCCGGGAACGGGAAAATCCCGTTTTTGTATGCGCCTAGGACGCTGTCCGGGCTCAGATCCGCGCAGAAGGCGACTGGGCAGTCCCTGGCGTTCGGTGCGATCTTGAAAGATTCCCAGTCCGGATAGCTAACCGGCATAGCGCGCAGCCCTATTGTACATTGCTTTCACCGGGCTGAGCGGAAGCCGCCGTCTCGCCGGGGCTCTTGAGGTACCCTGTCGCTATCAGGCGAGCGATGTTAAGATCAAGAAGTTTATCGTCGACGGGCGGGAAAACTATGCCGCTGCCTTTCAGCGCCTGCTCCGTATTTGACCGGGTATAGGACGGGAAAATGTGCTCAAGGTACATCTCCGCCACCGTGAGCCCGGGACCTGCGCAGAGATCGACGAAGAGCGGGACGAAGGGAGTCATCGGGTGGCCGGGGTTTCGTGCGGCATGCCTCAGCAGCTCATGGACCCATTCGCCATAAGGTATTGTCCTGACGGCAAATCCATGATTGCGCAGCCGGTCAATCAGGGATCCGAGGAGCGCATATTCCGGGCTGGCCAGGTGATAGGTGCCCCCAGCGGCCTCGGCCCGCGAAGAAATAAATCTCATGGCTGCCGCGCATATATCGACGGGCACGAAGTCGAGCGGCAGGTCGATATCCGGTGCGACGCCCGTATCCGTGATAAATCTTATCAGCGCGCACATTTCGGTGGCGGTGTTCCAGGCGCCAGTGCGATGATCTCCGACAATGTCCAGCGGGCGATAGATGGCAACCGGCAAGCCCGCACGTCCAGCGTTCCTGAGCAGCTCTTCCGCAACGAACTTAGTCTCTATGTAGCCCATGCAAAGGCGATCGGCATAAGCAAGGGGCGTGTCCTCGGTCACTGCACGCACGCCCATGGCGCCGAAGCCCGCGAGCACTGTAGTAGTGGAAACATAGTGAATAGGTATGCCCCGGTAAAGACCAGCAAGGCGGATTAGCTCCCTGGTGCCGGTCACATTAGCAGCCCGCAGATCCTCGTATGGATAGATAAAGTAAAGTTCACGATCGCGCCGGCGTGATGAATGACGTCGATGGTTCGCGCCAGCTCGCTGAATTTGCCAGGGGGCAGGCCCAGATTCGGTTCGGCGAGATCGCCGAGCACCGGCACGATGCGGTCGATAGCCAGGCCGTCAAGCTCGTAGCGTTCGGCAGCGCGCACGATGCGCCGCAGCGCATGCGAGGCACTGCGCGCCCGAACCAGGCAATGGACTTGCGCGGTGGTGGCGGCCAGTAGTTCGGGCAGCAGGTGAACCCCGAAGAAGCCGGTCGCCCCGGTGAGGAGTATCTCTCGCGGTCGCTCCCAGTCCGGTGGCGGACCAGCGTCCAGGTGGACAGGATCAACCAGTTCGGCTTCGCGGGTGAAGTCGACACGCGGATCGGCGCCGCGGGCGGTGAGCCTGCCTGCGCGGGCCTCCTGCGTGGCGTTCGAGAAACCCCGCAGTGTCGGGTCGCGGAGCAGACAGCGGGTGAGCGGACGGACATAGGTCGGGCTGATTCCGAACATGACGCGCACATGCGCGAGCATCTCCGCGGCCAGAAGGGAATTGCCGCCCAGCTGGAAGAAATCGTCGTCGAGACTTACCCGCCCGGTCTTGAGCATCCTGGACCACCGCCACCGAAATGTGCGCGCTGATAAGATTTATAACGGATACGGGCGTCGCACCGGATATCGACCTGCCGCTCGACTTCGTGCCCGTCGATAACGGCAGGAACCATGAAGCCTGGCACGCGAGCAGAAAGAAAGCTCCGCAGGCTCGCGCCTGAGGGCGGATCCTGCGTCTTATCGTCTGCCGATCCGTCCTGCTCGCCGGTGCGGCGGCGTGTGTAGTACGCCGCGAGTTGCCTGTTACCAGGACCAAACTCGTGTGCTATGACCGCCGCCTCATCGATGGCAGGGTGGCTGGCGAGCGCACTTTCGATCTCAGCGGGCTCGACGCGGAAGCCACGGACCTTCAGCTGGCGGTCCACGCGCCCGATGACCTCCAGATTGTGGTCCGCGCGCCAGCGCCCGAGATCTCCGGTGCGGTACATCCTGCTACCGGGCACGTCGCTGTGCCGGTTCGGCAGGAACAGCTCGGCGGTAAGTTCTGGCCTGCGGAGATAGCCTCGGGCGACGCCGCAGCCGCCGATGTAGATCTCGCCCACCTCACCCGTCGGTACCTTGTCCAGGGTCTTGTCGAGAACGAGCACTTGCGCGTGCCGGAGCGGCCTGCCCACCGGTACCGGCCCGCGTCGAAGAGGGTCGAAGTGATCGTCGTCTCGGTTAGTCCGTAGGCGTTCAGCAATCTGGCTCCGCGCGCGGCTCGTATGGCCGCGCCGCAGTCCGCGGCGTCCGCCATTTCGCCGCCGGTGATCATGAGCCGGACGCTTCTCAGCCGCTCATCGTCTGGTTCGGTGATCGCGAGCATCTGGTGCCAGTACGCGGGGGTCAGGTCGATGACGGTGACCTGCTCCTCCGCCAGATAGCGGAGCAGATCGGTGGGCGCGACCGTACCCGCGGCCGGCAGCATGAGCGTCGCTCCGCAGAGCAGTGTCACTAGCATCTGCTCCACCGACGTGTCAAAGCCCAGGGAAGCCAGCTGCAGGACCCGGTCGTGGGGCGAAATCCGGTATTCGCGGGATAGTTCCTGGCTGACACACGCCAGCGAGCCGTGGCTGACGGCCACTGCCTTGGGCTGGCCGGTGGAGCCCGAAGTGTAAATAGCGTACGCGATGTTATCCGCCTGCAGGCTGACACCGGGAGCCGTGGCCGGCTGGTCCGCCAGCTCCCGGGCCCACTCGTCGGTCAGGAGCAGCCTGGCGTCAGTTTCCGAGAACGATTCCGCGTCCGCGTGGCTCACTAGAATAACCATGGGGCGGGCTTCCTCACACATCTGGGTGAGACGTGCGGCCGGAAGTGATGGATCCAGCGGCAGGTACGCAGCGCCCGCCCTCAGGATCGCGAGCAGGCAGCGAATCGCTTCGATGCCGCGCTCGAGGCAAACTCCGACCACGGTCTCCGGGCCGACGCCCATCCCCCGAAGACGGTGTGCCAGTTGGTTTGCCGACCGGTCCAGCTGACGATATGTCAGCTGGGTCCCGGCGGAGACTACCGCGGCCGAGTGAGGCCGGCGTGATGCCTGCTCCTGGAATAGGTCGTGAACGTATCGCAGTTTATGCGTGCGCGAAATCGCGTGACTGGCTTCGGCGCCCCGCCTTGTTGCGTCTGGCGGTCCCGTCTCCCGCTCAGCTCCCCGGACGCTGACCGGAGCAATGTCCTGCCATGCGGCCGCAATGGCAGCCAGGCAGGCCCGTTTGGGCATAACGGCCGACTCTTGCCGCCAGCCGACAGGAAGGGCCAGTTCTGCCTGCCACACCGCGTGCTGGCCCTCGTCGTTGACAGCGACGAGGTAGGTGCTCTCGTTCAGTGGCCTTGCTGTCTCTTGAGTTAGCACGATGTACGGTTTGTCCGTATTAGTCATACACTTCTGCTTGCGTCGCGCACCGCTCGTTCGCTGGGCAACGTGACCTGGCCGTTCCGCCGTGTGGCGATTCCGTCTCGTCGTGTAATTCTTGCCCGCGCAGAGCAGGGCCGACACACCTGACGGCCAATGAACGTTAGCGCTGACCGGGTCCGCTAAGCCGGGGGTGCCGCGGGCGGCAAGTTCCGGCGCGGTTCTGGTCATAAACGTGGTAATTAGCCACACTCTTCACTTTTATCTACGGAGAATCAGCAAAGATTATCTGATCTTCGTTAACATGCCAGAGTGAACATAAAGGACTTATCGGACCCTCTGGAGCGTGGCGCTACGTGCATGCTTCGTTGTTCCTGGGGAAAGATGGAGTAAAGGGCAGGGAGTGCGCTGCTGAGGACAGCGTGCAGAGGCGGTACCATGAGGTTGGGGGGACGCTTTGAGATCGCGACGGCATGTGCTGGTGGGCTATTTCATCTGGATGACATTGCTCATCGCGACGTACTTCTGGTTGCCCAGGCTGCGCGTCGAGGCGTGGGGCCTGATCGGCCTGAGCGGTGTAGCTGCCATCGGGGCGGGCGTTGCCATCAACCGTCCCGCCCGTAAGACGCCATGGCTACTGCTGGCCGGCGCGAACCTGAGCTTCACCGCTGGTCAGGTTAGCTTCCTCGTACTGACGCAGATAGGGGCGAAGGTTCCGTTTCCTTCCTTTGCGGACGTTCTGTACCTGGCGACGTATCCGCTGGACGCCGCCGGGTTGCTGATTTTTATCTGGTGGCGTTCCCCGGACCGTGACCGGCGCAGCCTGATCGACGCCCTGACCTTGACCGTCGGGCTGGCCCTGTTGTCATGGATCTATCTGATCCTTCCCTATGTGCACAACCCCGGGCTGTCGTGGGTACAAAAAAGCGTCTCGATCGCCTATCCACTCGGCGATGTTCTTCTCCTGGCGATGATCGCCCGGCTTCTCGTGCCCGGGACAGCGCGGACCAGGTCCGTTCATCTGCTTACCCTCGGTGCTGTCGGGGTGCTGGCGTCCGACGTGTCGTTCGGCCTGCTCCAGCTCTACGGGTCGTTTCACAACGGGACGATTGTCGACCTCGGCTGGGCGGTCTTCTATTGCGCGTGGGGGGCCGCGGCACTCCATCCGAGCATGTCTGACCTCACCCGACCGGTTTCACGGCAGCCGGCCGAAACGTCGCCCATCCGGCTGACCGTGCTTATGCTCGCGTCGTTTATAGCCCCTGCCGTATTGTTCATCCAGTCGCTCAACGGCCGGTATCACAACGGCAGCGTGATCGCGGTGTTCTCCGCCATCCTTTACCTGCTCGTGCTCTCGCGCCTGTGGGACGTGGCGGCTTCGCACCGCCGCGCTCTGGGCCGTGAGCGCGCAGTAAGGCTGGCTGGTGCGTCGCTCGCCTCGGCGGTCACCGTGCAGGAGGCCGCGACCACAATCAGAAGTGCGGCGCTCGCCCTTATCGACCCTCACTCGCAGCGCGAGGCATTGCTCGTGGTGCGGAATGACGACACACTTCGCGCCGTAGCCAACGGTGACGGCGACGCGCCACGGATGGACCAGCTGGCGGAGCTGACCGCGACCTGCCTGCCTCTGCTTACCGGATCGCGGCCGCTTTTCCTGCCCGTGACCAGGCTGGGCGAGCGTGCAGGAGTACTACTCCCCGGCTGTGACGGGATCTTGCTGTGCCCGCTCACGCTCAAGGACCGGCCGTCCGGGGACCCGCTCATCGGGGTCCTAGCCGTGTTCGGTGAGCAGCGAACCCTGGCCGACCTGTCTGCGACCCTCGAAATCCTTGCTCAGCAGGCTGCCCTCGCCGTCGAGCGCGTCATGCTCAGCCAGGAGGTGATCCGCCAGGGCAGTGAGGCCTACTTCCGCACTCTGGTTCAGGACACCTCGGACGCCATCTTGATCATCGGCGACGACGGGAAGGTCCGTTACGCGACTCCCTCAGCCGCGAGCATCTTTGGCGACATCAGTATGGAGGGCGTCTATCTCTGGGACCTGGTGAAGGAAGGCGAGGGTGATGACGTCACCCGCGCGTTGACGCGCATGCGGAAGCACGTGGGTCAGACCTCTTACTACGAGGACATGCGGATCACGCGCCGTGACGATTTGAACGTTCAAGTCGAGGTAAGGTGCAGCGACCTGCGCGGCGACAACACGGTCGGCGGCCTTGTGCTTACTCTGCGGGACGTGACCGAGCAACGCCAGCTTGAGGATGAGCTGAAGCACAGGGCCTTCCACGACGCGTTGACCGGACTTCCCAACCGCTTGCTGTTCCAGGACCAGGCCGCCCACGTGCTAGCCCGGACACAGCGCGACGGGACGACTGCGGGTGTGCTCTTCGTGGATCTGGACGACTTCAAGGTCGTGAACGACACGATGGGCCATAGCGTCGGCGACGAACTGCTCGTGTCGGCCGGGATCCGGCTTTCGTCAGTCGTGCGGGATTCTGACACGGTGGCGCGGCTGGGTGGCGACGAGTTCGCGCTACTCGTCGAACATGTCGCTGATTCTGCTGAGGTGGATGCGTTCGCGGAGCGCGTCGTCCAGGCGTTCGGCGAGCCCTTCGCCCTAGCCGGCGGATCAGTGGTCTCGACGGCCACTGTCGGCGTCGCTACTACGGAGGACAGTGCCGACGTGGACGAACTGCTCCGTCACGCGGACCTGGCCCTGTACGCGGCCAAGGCGGCCGGCAAGCGGCAGTGGCGTCGGTACCTGCCCATTCTGAGCGCCGGAATGCTCAGGCGACGAGAGGTGCAGGCCGCGCTGGAAGACGCGGTGAAGAACTCCGCCTTTTCACTCGTCTACCAGCCCATCGTGGCGCTGACCAGTGGCGAAATCGCCGGCTTCGAGGCCCTGGTGCGGTGGCGTCATCCCGAATGGGGCATGATGCAGCCCGGCCAGTTCATCGAACTGGCCGAAGAGACCGGTCACATCGTCCCCCTCGGCTCCTGGGTGCTCGGGCAGGCGGCCAGGGAGATCGTCCAGTGGGTGCGCCGGACACCGCGCCAGGCACCGCTATATGTCAGCGTGAACGTATCGGCCCGCCAGTTCCGTGACCCTGGCTTTGTCGACGGCGTGCGGCGCGTCCTCGCGGAGTCGGACCTGGCGCCCTCGGCGCTGATGCTTGAGCTCACCGAGAGTGTCCTGCTTCGCCGAGACGACCGGATCCACTCCGACCTCATGGAACTGAAGGCAATCGGCGTGAAGCTAGCGATCGACGATTTCGGCACCGGGTACTCGTCTCTCAGTTACCTACGGGAACTGCCGATCGATGTGCTCAAGATAGACAAGTCTTTCGTCGACGGGATCGCCAGCTCAGAGCAGCGGCTGGCCCTCGTAGAAGGCATCATCCGGATCGCCAGCACGCTTCGGCTTAAGGTCATCGCCGAAGGAATCGAAACCGAGGTACAGCGGGATCTGCTGGTCTCGATGGGTTGCCAGTTCGGGCAGGGATACCTGCTGGCGATGCCTGTGGAAGCGGACCAGGCGGAGGCGCTCATACGGATCGGGCGCAGTCTGGTTCCCGAGCTTCCCCGTATGACCCATTTACCACGCCCCGTGGAGCCTGCTGAGTCCGAGGCTGCCTACGGTCCTGGCTCCGTCAACGTGGACAATGGCTGGCGTTCCGCGCGAACCAGGGTGTCGATGGCCGTCGCCGTACCGCCGTCCCGCTCGACGCTGCGGCGCACCCGGTCGGCCCGCAGGATGCGCAGCCCAGGCAGGTCGGCGGCGATCGCCTCGGGTGTGTAGAGCACGTCCGGGCTCTGCGGTCCGCCGGTGCCCTCGGTGAGGTTGGTCAGATCGTGGCCGACGACTAGCAGCGTGCCGCCTGGGGCCAGCGCGGCGGCGGCGCTGGCCAGCACCCTGGCGCGCAGCACCGCATCCACCTGGAGATAGGCGATGAGCACGAGCTCGAAGGCGTCGCGCGCTGGCTCGTAATCGCTCAGGTCGGCCACCACCCAGTCCACCTGGCCGCCATCGACGCCGCGTGCGGCGCTCAGCTTGCGCCCCTTGTCCAATCCGGCGCGGGAGAAGTCAACCGCGGTCACGGACCAGCCCCGCTCGGCTAGCCAGACCGAGTTGCGCCCCTCCCCGGCCGCCAGGTCAAGCGCCCGGCCGGGCGGCAGGCCGGCCAGTTCCGCGGCCACGAACTGGTTCGGGTGCACCGACCACTCGAACTCGGCGCCCGAGTACCGCTCATCCCACTGCTGCCTGTCCACCCGGCCACTCTCCCCGATCCTCCCATGGGCTAGCACTCTATGACGTTGACGGCTAGGCCGCCACGGGAGGTCTCCTTGTATTTGTCCAGCATGTCGCGTCCGGTGATGCGCATTGTGTTGATGGCCGGCCGAACGCATCCCCGGGATGGCCGACTGCGTGCGCCGCGCGGCGGCCGAAGTCTCCCACCGCCTCGGCTGGACCGAGCTGCGAGGGATGAACGGACCGGGGGCTGAACCGGACCCGGGGGCTGAACCGGTCCCGCGGGACCGGCTAGTCGCCTAGCTCGCGACGGCGACGCTGCACGAAGTCGTCTAGCTCGGCGCGGATGGCGTCATCAAGGGGCGGGGGTTCGAACTCGTCTAGCTTCTTGCGCCAGATCTCGCCGGCCCGGGCGGCGGTGTCCTTGCCGCCCAGCCGCAGCCAGCGCTCGAAGTTGGCAGTGGAGGACAGCAGCGGTCGGTAGAAGCATTCGCGGAAGCGCTCCATCGTGTGCTCGGCGCCGAGGAAATGCCCGCCGTGGCCGACCTCCTCGTGCGCGCCGAACGCGAGCGAGGACTCGGTGATCTCAAGCGGCGTGAACTCCACCCGGAGCATGCGCAGCAGCTCGATGTCGATGATGAACTTCTCGTAGCAGCTGACTAGCCCGCCTTCCAGCCAGCCGGCGGCGTGCATGACGAAGTTGGTGCCGGCCAGAAAGGTGGGCAGCAGCGTCATCAGCGCCTCGTACGCGGACTGCGCGTCCGCGGTCTGGCTGGAGTTAAGCCCGCCGCCAGTGCGGAACGGCAGCCCGGAGTGCCTGGCCAGCTGCCCGGTGCACAGCAGGCCGATCGCCGATTCCGGCGTCCCGAACGACGGCGACCCGGACTGCATGTCGATGTTGGACAGGAACGAGCCGAAGATCACCGGGCCGCCGGGCCTGATCAGCTGGGCCAGCGCGATGCCGGACAGGGCCTCGGCTAGCTGCTGCGCCAGCGCGGCCGGGATGGTCACCGGAGACATCGCCCCCATCAGCAGGAACGGCGTCAGCACCACCGGCTGGCCCGCGGCACAGTACTCGAACTGGGCGTCCAGCATCCGGTCGTCCCAGCGGAGCGGCGAGTTGCAGTTGATCAGCGAGATCGTGGCCGGAACACGCTCGATCGCGGCCCGCCCGCCGAACAAGATCTCGGTCATCCGGATCGTGTCGGCGGCGTTCGGCCCGGACACCACGTTGCCCATGTAGATCTTGTCGGTCAGCGTCTGCAGCGCGTAGATCATGTCCAGGTGCCTGGAGTCGAGCGGCGCGTCGTTCGGCTCGCAGATCACGCCGCCGGCCGAGTCGAGCTCGTCATAGGCCTGGGACAGGCTGGCCAGCCGGTGGA
>WNFJ01109884.1_pt1 | contig 14802 bp, 8 predicted proteins | sample 5400461 | NCBI WGS metagenome assembly WNFJ01 (sample SAMN13153349, study PRJNA577476) | soil metagenome | isolation source: 115 cm saprolite on Douglas fir-dominated hillslope | place: USA:California | collected 2013-09-17 | reverse complement strand
AGGATGTCCATTCGCAATATATAGGACGAGCCATACATAACCGACGTAGCGTTGGTGCTGGTTATAGCCCCGCTGACGGGATCGAACGTGACAATGCCGTACTGCAGTCGGCTGTTCTCTTTGTTAACTACGACCGGCACGCCAGGGCTTGAGGTGCTCGCCGCGAAGGTATTGTCGCCCGCGTAGTGTGCGGTTACGTTGTAACTGCCTCCGGGCAAAAACGTCGTGTTAATTGTTGTGCTACCGCTTGAAAGAGTTCCGTCGCCGATTCCTCCATTTACCGTAGTTGGGGCCACTAATGAAACATCACCTGTGGGCGTTCCCGATGTCGAGGTTACGGTCGCCACCGCCGCTACTGAAGTGCCATGCGTAATTGTGACCGTTGACGTTACACCGTTAATAGTCAAAGCGGTCGTTGTTCCGTGGAAAGCGCCGACAGCGAGAGGCCATTGCGTATTCAGATTGGCCACGTTTACAGTACCCAGCCCGGTTGCTAAGTCGTATCCGGTCGCCGTCGTCCATGCTGGTGTGGTCGGGGACGCCGCGCTGACACTGCTGCAGTTTGGAGAGTTTCCAACGCAGGGGACCGAGTTGTTTCCCTTCGTGACATCGTTAAACGCACACGTGGAGCCTGTAAGGAGCTCGGTCGAAGAGTTGCAGCTTTGCCCGGAGGTTGCAGCAATCTTGTACAACACGGGGTTCGCGTTGCCCTGGCGGCCATTATTCTGATTGATTAACGCCATGATGGCGGCGAACGCAGGAGACGAAGCTGAAGTGCCTCCTGCACCTCCAAAGCTAAAGGAGCCGCTCGAGGCGCACGAAGGCGGGTTCCCAACCGGAACGGTATCCGCTTGGCATTCCAGATAAAAGCTCAGACTCTGCGGTCCGTCGCTTGCGAACAACGAAACATCCGGAACATAGCGATGGTTGTCACCCGCGGCAATTCCGTTCGGGATGACCCCACTCTGCCATGCTGGCTTGGCGTAAATGGAGCTCGGCCCTCCGCCGCCACCAACAATGTTGTTTAGGTTCGCGTTTGAACTTGGACAAACAGTGTTGAGCGTCGTGCTTGTTGCGGTTGCCGCGCACGAATCGTTCCAGGGGACCTCGTGGATATATCCCAAAGCGGACTCTCTGCCAGTTCCGTTTGCCGAACTCCAGAACGTCGGTGTTTGTGTGCCAACGTCGTCGAAATCCGTTCCGCCTACTGCCACGTTAAACGGCGTGGAAGCAAATCCACTTACAGCAAGTCCCAGCGTAGCGGCTGCCTCCGTGTTGAAGTTATCGCATCCCGCGGCACCTGGGTCGCCCGACGCAATCGTCACCGTGATTCCTTGCGCCGCGGCTTGCTCCCAAAGACCGTTGTAAAACGCGTTGCCTGCCATCCCTAACGCGGATTCGCACGCACCAAAACTCTCACTCATCACCGGAGCGATATTGTTATCGATAATGTAGAACGCTGACAGGTCAATTCCTAATGCAGTCAGGGTGTCTTCCGACACCACGAGATCGATCGTGGCCTTCGGAGCAACCATGCCCGACACTTGCACGTCGAGATCCGCCTCTCCTTCGTCCCCGTTCAGTCCAGGGTCCGGCCCATCAAGGATGACACTGGGAGGATTCGTGGGCAGTCCGAAGAGGGTTCGGAAATCGGCCGCGTCTTGCGGGTTAATATTTGAATCGGCCACGATCGCGATCTGTTGGCCCGTTCCATCGAGCGAGACAGGGATGTTGTAAACTTTCGCAAAATCCGCCGGGCCAAGGACGTAGCACGGTTGTGTGTTGTTTGTTCCGCACCCCGAACTTGTCGTGAATTGGGGGTTGCCATGACTGTCTCGGGTCGCCGCGTGAATTCCCGCGTCGCGCTTGAACGACTTCCTCGGAAAATTGTGCAGCGATACGATGCCCACCACGACGGGCGTCAGCGCCGAAGGGATCTGCGGGTCGCTCACATTGGCCTGTCGCGCTTCGCCGTTCACCGTGAATTGATGGATGTCCGTGTGAAATGCGTTCCGTACCTGCCCCACGTTTCCGGAAAACTCGATGGCCGTGCGACCTGCTCCCACCTTGATCTGCTGGAACCCCTGGCGTGTAAGCCAGTCTGTAATTGTTTGAATGTCCGCGTCCGCTGGCCCAAATTGCTGGCCAAACTGTTGCGGGGTGAGCCATTTATGAAAATTGGGCGAGTCCTTGCTTAATTGTTCATCCATCAGCTGCCGCAGCGCCGTTTCCTGCTCAGGGCTTCGCTGCAAAAGCAGCATCATCCTCTTCATCGGCGTGGCGTCGGAGACGATACCCCGATCAAATTCTGGCCGCGCCAAGGGAAGCACATTGCCCTTAAGCGTGACCAGCTGTGTCTCGTCAATCGCCTGGGTGATTCGTGCGGGAAGCGGCACACCCTGCGCGGCCGACGCGCTGTCCGGTTTCATCTGCGCCGACACGCGCGAGCCAGGAAACGCAAAAAGGATGACAAAAGACAGCAGGAAAAGTCTAATTCTAATAATGATAGTGCTAGCTTTTTTCATGATCCGCCCACGCAGCATATTTGATGTGCACTTCAAGAAACCGTCATCGGTCCAGGGGGAGCAACAGTGCCGTAAAGGATTAGTTCCTCCGCGGAATGGTTGCTTGGCAGGGGCCCGGCACGAATGTGCTTACTCCCGAGAAACCGAAAGAAACGTTAGCACAGACCGTTTGCAGCCTTTCCAATAACTTTCTGCTGATTTGGTACAACTGGCACGACCCCAGAATTTTACTGCTCACCACTCCAGGTCATCCGCAATTTTCGCCGAATGCGAGTTCCTTACATCCTGACCGCAAGTGCTTGTTCTTTATTCCTTTATTCCGCCAAACCACTGACGAAGTTCCCTGCCTACCGTGCAACTGCTTGGCAGACAGTCCGTAACGAACTAACAACCCGGCAACTGCCCGTTTGTTTCGCTCTATCCCCAAAAAGATTCGCGAGGGGCCCCACCCCCTTCGCCTTTCCTAACGCTCTTACTTCTTTGGTTCTCTCTTCTCTGTGACCTTTATGCGGTGGCCTTTATGTTCTCATTGCCTTCTGTCTAAATTCCATTCTCTTTTTTTCCTGCCTTTGAAGTGATCTATACTTCCAACAAAAACAACGGGCGCCCCGGTACACCAGGAACGCCCGCATTTCCTTCACTTTCTCCCCATACCGTCGGATCAGAAACGCCGAAATCCCCGCCGTCCGTACCACCCTCGGCCGTAATAGCCGCCGCCCCACCACCAGCCAAATGAGGGGTAGAACCCAACATAGCCGGGGGCGTAATAGCACGGATAGTAGTAGCCGCAAGGACCAGGCCCATAACCAGGATAGCCGTAGTAGCCGTTCCGAGCCACCGGCAGCCTTGGCCGGTCGCCTCGCCCGCCCTCGAAATCCTCTTGCAACACCGGCAAAAAGGCCTGCTGGCTGTGCGTCGTATCAACTTTCACTGGATCCACCAGCCGAAACGTCAACTGCGACTCCGGCTCGAGAATGGTAGGACGTCCCCGCGTCAAAAGCACGGTTCCGATTCCGGCCACGGCCCCAGCTCCCGCGCCAATCGCCGCGCCCCGTCCCCAATCTGCGGCCGCGCCTATTGCCGCTCCTAGCGCGGTCCCACCGGCTATGGTGGCGGCATCGGCACCATGCGAGGTGCCTGCCGAACCCTGCCACAACTCGGTCAGAATTGGCGCCTGTTGACCATCCACCAGGGTCAGGTCCGTCAATTCAACTCCCAACTGGGAGACGCCCTTCACGCGTCCCGCCTTCTTCACCGATTTCACCTGGCCAATCACTGTTTGGCCCTGCCGAGCCACAACCCAGCCGTTCACGACGATTGGCTGTTCTAAGACGCCCGTGAACCGGTCGCCAATCTGGTTCTGGTCGCTAGAAAGAGGCTCGTTGATGCGCATAATGAGTACCGTTCCTCGAGGAATAGTCAAGAGCGCGGGCGGCGGAGCGTACTCATCATTGGGCCTATTCGGTGAGGTGGGACCATTCGGAGACGAAGGGCTTTGTTGCCCGTACTGTCCCGCGTTCTGAGGCACACGGTCTCGTGACATCGGTGGCCGATTGCTGTCCTGCGGCGCTGGCATGGGGGGCGCTTGCTGGTCCTGCGTCTGCTGCTGAGAACTTTGCGGCGGGCGTGCTGAGGTTGCTCCTGACTCTGAGACGGCTGCTCCTGCTCCTGCTGCTGGGCCCGCGCCAGGCCACTGAGAGAAAGCGCCAGCGTCACCGCGCAAGCCCCGCGAGACACCAGCTCGCACCTCTTCAAAACTGCTGGGTGGAATTTCATTATCTTCTCCTCGACCCGGGGCCCGCCGAAACCCTGCCTTCGGCCTTCGCACTTAACCCGTTCGATGACGCAAATTCGCGGCAGGATGCATCGCCCCGAATCGGAGGATCCAAGGGTTCCGGTGGTTCTCGAGCAGCACTAATCCGGAGTTGCCCCGGAGCTCTCCGCTGCGAGTGTCGCTACCGGTCCTTCACGGGCGTCACTGTGATTACCACGACGCTGACCAAAACAAGCAGAGTACCGAGAATTGTTCGCAGCCCCAGCGCTTCGCCGCCCAGGAAATATCCAACCAGCACAGCCACCACCGGATTCACGTACGCGTAGGTACCGACCTTTGTTGGCGATTCATGATGTAGCAGCCAAACGTAAGCGGTGAATCCGATGATGGAGCCCGCGACAATCAGATAGAGCAAGGCGAGCCACGCGCCGCGCGAAACCGTCCACGGATGAAAATTACGGAATTCGCCCAGCGCGGCAGAAGCGACAGTCAGGAACACTCCGCCGGCGAGCATTTGTGCTCCCGAACTCATGACTTTGGAAGGTGGCAGGGGCAACTTGCGCGATAGCGCCGACGCGATCGACCAACTGACAGAAGCAACAATCAGCGCCACGGCGCCCCGCCTGTCGATCGGCGCCCCGCCGAGGTCCAGCGAGCGGCTCATCAGCACGGCCACTCCGCCAATGCCGATCAAGAGCGCCAAGGCCAAGCGCGCCGTGAGCTTTTGCGTTGCCAGCAAAATAATTTCCGACAGCGCCATAAACACCGGGATGGTGGCCAACACGACCGCCGCAATGCCTGAAGGCACGCGTTGCTCGGCCCAGAAGAGCAGTCCGTAGTCGACCGCGAAGATCATGATAGCGAGTAAGGATATAGACGCCCATTGGCATGCGGTCGGTGAACGCTCGCCCCGCGCCATCGTCCAGCCATAAAGAACGAGTCCCGCGACCAGAAAACGCATGGCCGCCAAAAGGAACGGCGGAACTTCACGAACGCCAACACGGATGGCGAGAAATGTGGATCCCCACACAAAATAGATAATCGCGAAAGCTAACAGGGTCTTCCACTTCGGACGATGGCTCGTGGCTTCCATGGCAGATTCCTAACGACAATCTACCAATTCCACCTCGCGATTGCTTGTAAGTGTCGGATTTGGCCGTGCTCTTAAGCAGTCCACATTGTCACTCTAAGGCTCTGAACTCAGAGGTGTATCCCGGTTTGCGATTGTCAGGCTTGTCAGGACGGCGACAGACGCGGGTCGAAAGAAAACCATCGCATGAAGGCGATATCGAACTTAGCTACTGAATCGGCAACCATGCCTTACATTCCGACACGCTGACCGGCGAGATTAGAGGAGATCCCGATTTATTGCGTATTATTCCGTCGGAGGTTGAACAGAAACTTCTGGTTCCGGTGTTGCTGTCGACGGGCTTAGCAACCACTACGTAGTCTTCGCACAGTTGTTTCTTGCACATGGCTTTCACGCGGAAGTGGTATCCAGATTTTGCACACCATGCATCGCCGGTGCAGCTTGCCTTAGCCAAACTCTCGTCAAGGAAACCCGCGTGGTCCGCGGATTCGGCGCCGGGCCCCCGGGGGCCTGTGCCGAACTTGGCCAAATCAGGCGCAAAGCCTCGCTGTGGATAGGTTGCGGCGTACATAACTTCGGCGGTGTTCACGGAGCGCAAGCTACCGACCGCGGTTGCCTCATTGGCGGAGACTCTAGAACGCGCCAAGTTCGGAATCGCGATTGCCGCTACGACCAAAGCTGCGCCGATGTCAAAAGCACCACCTCTGCTTGCTTCGCGAATTGCGGTTTCCTCGCCATACAGGCAGACAACCGCGGGTGAAATTTCTTTCGAAAACCGCCCCAGCGATTCCGCCAACTCTGGTGCAATCTGCCGCATGCTCAACGCTGTAATGGCGGCCGGGTCTTGGTATAGCAATGCGGAGGCCTCCAAAGAGTGGCCTGGCGGCAGTGACGCCAGGAACTTCTGGGACTTCCCCAGCGATCCCCCGGACCGATGCAGTCGAACTGCGTCGGCAACTACTTCGCGGCTTGAACCCACGATCAGATGGCCACCCACAAAGGCATAGCCGATATCCATCGTGGGCTTCCCGGAAGGAATTGGAACCGTATAGTAAGTGACTCCCCCTTCGTCAGTACGCTGCACTTCGAGATGCCCCGCTGCCAGCAGCGTACTCAAAGTTTGCTGCAAACGGCCGGCATCGTTGACACTCAGTATTGCCTTCCATACGGACGCCGGTGGAGTGACACCGTCCAACTCCACTGTAATCTCTCCTCCGAGATACCTGACCAGATCGTCCTTTAAACTGAGTTTCAAGACCTGTTCGAAAGCCGCCAGCGTCGCGAAGGGGTTCGAACTAGAGGCACTGTAGAGCTCTTTGAGATCATCAAACACCTGCGCAGGGTTCGCGAATACCAAGGTGAACGCGCCCATTGCCCTGGGAGAGACAAAATCCAAATTGGTCAGCGGCCCCGACTTTGCTAGCCAGGATGCAGCACCGTGCCGCGGGCCGTTGAAGCTCAATTCCGTTTGGCTGACAGTCTGTTCGGCCACATCTTTGTGTTCCCAGACAAGGTACTTCACGTCCGCAAATCCGCTGCGCTGAAAATTCGCATTCTGCTTCGCGTCGGGTGGGACTTGCATCAGGATTTTTTGGAGATCTGCAGCCGCTAAGATTGTCACACCGCCCTCATACTCCTTTACTACCCGTTGCCCAAATGGAGTCGAGGCAAAATCCCGGCTACTCCGGTCCAAACGAGCGTTAAAACTGCGCAACGTTCCCAGATCGGACGCTGCAACGACGAAATCCGGCCGCACGAGCACCTCGAGTATCTGCGACGAGCCTCCGTCTTTTGTGGTGGCGAGTTCCTGCAGGTCTAACACGCGGATATCAGGTTTCGAATTGCCGGCAACTTGACTCAACAGCTCCTGCAAAAATTTCTTCAGCCCCGGCTTCCGGACTTCCGCAACAACCAGCAGGCTGGGCTCTTTGCCATCCATTGCGCCCGACACCACAATCTCTTTACCAAGGAATTGCTGGAGTTGATCTAATTTCTCCAGAGAATTCTCCAGCTTGGGCCCGCCAGCGGCGAGTTCGCCGTGCGCCCACCAGTCGCGAACTACCGCGCTCTCCTGCAGCTCAAGCTGGAAAATCGCCAGCGCTTGGTGCGTGACGTCGCCATAGTTGGGAAATGCGGCGTAGGACATCGTGGATGCAGGCAGCAGGGGCAAGAGACGGCTTTCCCCTCGTGGCGCCGGATACTGGATGTTTTGCTCGAGCTTTTCGACCAGCCGGCCAAACTCATCCAGCAATCCGGGGTATTTGTTCAGGTCCTTGTCCCAAGGCGTTTGCGCTTGTTGCCCTGCCGGCTTAGTCTGAGCACAACAGGGCGAAGCAACGAGAAAGAGCGCGGCAATAACAGCCGCCCACTTCATGAAATAACGCTGGCTTTGCTGGAGAGTCTGCGTGTATCCCATCTGTCTTTTTCCCCCGTCTGGATAGATTCAGAATAGGCTGCTCGAACCTCCATTGCCACCACAACACCCGACGAAGGCTGGCTCGGTGCTGCTTGAGTAACGCCCACCCAGGAAACGNAAGCCGTATAAAGAGGGAACATCCTTGAAACTAGCAGGCCAGTTGTCCGATCAAGCGGCTATACGTCCCTACGACCTGCGGGGTGGCGGTTCCGACGATAATTTCTTATTGGCCGACAACCCGCCCGGAACTTTCGGATAATCTGGAACGACTCACATTTCTTGCGCTACGATTGGCCCACTTTGCCCATGGCCGAATGAAGGGAGGCAGCATGGAGACGCTTCTTCAGGACTTGCGCTATGCGCTCCGAATGCTTTGGAAGTCGCCTGGATTTACGGCGACTGCGATTTTGACGCTGGCGCTGGGTATTGGCGCGAATACTGCGCTATTTTCCGTCATCAACGGCGTTTTGCTCACTCCGCTGGCGTACCCGCACTCCGGCGAGCTTGTCGCGATTTATGGAAGGACTACCGGTTTCGATCAAGGGCCGATCAACTACCTGAATTTCCTCGATTGGCAGCGCGACACGCAAACGTTTTCATCTATGGCCATATACCGCAACCAGGACTACAACTTCACCGGCGCAGGCGAGGCAGAACGCCTGAGCGGTAACATGATTTCCGCGGAGTTTTTTTCGACGCTTGGCGTACGGCCTGTTCTTGGCCGCACCTTCCGCTCTGACGATGATCGCCCGGGCACCGCGCCGGCGGTCATTCTGGGTGGAGGTTTTTGGAAGCGCAAATTCGGCTCTTCGCTCGAAATCATCGGAAAGCCGATCGTCCTGAATGGCGTGTCCTACACGATTGTGGGCGTGATTCCCGCAGGCTTCTCTTTTTATGGGCACGACCGAGATGTCTACACTCCCATCGGCCAGTGGAATGATGCATCCTTTCACGACCGCCGTGTCGACGTGAGCTCCCACGGGGTTGGCCGCCTGAAGCCGGGTGTAACACTTTCGCAGGCGAAAGCCGACATGGACGGCATTGCACAAAACCTCGCTGTAGCGTACCCGGAAGCCGATAAGGCCGTGGGCATCACGCTCGTTTCCATGAAGGAAGACATCGTCGGCAACGTTCAGCCATTGCTGATCGTGCTTCTCGCAGCTGTTGGTTTTTTGCTGTTGATTGCGTGCGCGAACGTCGCCAATCTTCTTCTGGCGCGCTCGATGGGCCGCTCGCGCGAGTTTGCGATCCGCGCGGCTCTGGGAGCGGGCCAGGTGCGCGTCATTCGCCAGCTTCTCACGGAAAGCACTGCTCTCGCGGGATTGGGCGGAGCGCTAGGACTCTTGCTCGCCTTTTGGGGGAGCAAAGCAGTGCTCGGCACTTTGCCTGGCGCTCTGCCGCGCGCCAACGAAGTCTCGCTCGACTCCCGCGTTCTGCTCTTTACCGTGGCGCTGTCACTGTTTGCCGGAATTGTTTTTGGCCTCGCTCCGGCGCTGAAAACCTCCCGCGTGAATTTAGAGGAGATACTCAAGGAGAGCGGCCGCGGTTTGAGCGGCGCCCGCCACCGGCTCCAGGGAGTTTTCGTTGCCGTCGAAGTGGCCATGGCTTTGGTTTTGCTCGTCGGCGCCGGGCTGATGGTTCGCAGTCTCGCGGCGCTTTGGCGTGTCAATCCCGGCTTCAATCCCAGACACGCAATCACCTTCAGTTTGTCTTTGCCGGCTGGCCCCACAACCAACTCCGCCGAAACACGAGCGCGGCTGCGCCAGTTCGACGACAAAATGCATAGCATCCCCGGCGTGCAAGCCGTTTCCGTCACGCTTGGCTCCCGGCCGATGATCCATAATTCTGCTTTGCCTTTCTGGATCGAGGGCCAGCCAAAACCTGCCAACTTCCAAGAGATGCCCCAAGCGATGCTCTATCTCGTTGAAGCTGGCTTCCAGCAAGCCATGGGAGTGACCCTCGAGCGCGGCCGCTTCATCGCGCCGCAGGACGACGAGCACGCTCCAGTGGTCGTGGACATCGACGACGTTTTCGCGCGTACGTATTTTCCTGATGAAAATCCCATCGGCAAGCACATCAATCTCGCGGGCTTTAACGTGCAAGCCGAAATCGTCGGAGTGATCGGCCACGTTAAGCAATGGGGGCTCGACGCCGATGCGAAATCGGCCATCGAGGCGCAGTTCGATTACCCGTTCATGCAGCTTCCCGAGAAGCTGATGCCGCTCGCGGCGGATGCTGTGGGCGTCGTGCTGCGAACCGAAGGCGATCCCACTGCTGTTATGGGCTCCGTTCGCCAGGCAGTTGAGGAAATCGATCCTCGCGAAGTGATCTACAACGTCCAAACGATGGACGAAGTCGTCGCCAATTCGTTTGCTGCGCGGAGACTTTCGATGATTCTTCTCGGCTTCTTCGCCGCACTCGCGCTGGTGCTCGCGTGTGTCGGAATCTACGGCGTGATTTCGTATCTGGTCGGCCAGCGCACTCACGAAATAGGAGTACGTATGGCCCTGGGCGCGCAAGGCAGCGATGTGTTGCAGCTGGTGATCGGGAACGGGGCAAAAATGGCACTGATTGGCATCGCCGTAGGCATAGGTACCGCGCTGGGACTGACGCGTCTCATGGCCAGCCAGCTCTTCGGCGTCAGTGCGCATGACCCACTGACCTTTGCTGGCGTGGCTATTCTGTTGATTCTTGTTGCCGTAGCGGCTTGTTACATCCCCGCGCGTCGCGCCACGCGCGTGGACCCCATGATTGCTCTGCGACACGAATAGTCCTTCGCGCGGATGACTTGCAGTTCTCCATCGGAGCAACTCCGCGCAAACATGAGGGGCCTTGCGGGCGTCTCTGCGGTATGCAACAACAGCGAGAATTAGGGCAATCGCCAATCCAGCGCATAGATTTCCTGATTGCTGATGTCGCGGACGAAAAGCGGAGAGCCATCGGGAGCAATACCGCTCCAAGCGCCGAAAGGACCGTAGAAACGCATCGCTTCCTTAAGGCTTACGATGGGTGTAAAGGTTAGATCTGCCATGCGGAGCCTATAGATGTTGGGGTCTTGCACTTCCTGAGTATCGAAGACCAATGATTTCGAGTCGCGCGTAAAAGCAAAATATCCCAGCGTGCCAATGCCCTTTACGGCGACGCGCCACTTTTGCGAAGCAAAATCGTACAACAAGATCTGATCCCAGGTATTGTTTTCGGCGGCGAGATGGCGGCCGTCGGGAGACCAGCGAGGACAGCAAAGGCCATCGGAAGCGGGCAGCGGCGTAGCCGTGTGGTTTTCGAGGTTGAGCAATTGGATAGCGGTATGCGCCTGACCAAACGCCAAAGTCTTGCCATCCGGCGACCAAGCGGGATCGAGGTCGGCAACTTCACCAAATGTGATCTGCTCAGCGGCACCTCCGGAAGAGGGAAGGAGATAAATGTTCCACGCCTGCCCTTGCTTCTGCGCCGAGAAGGCGATGCGATCTCCCTGCGGAGACCAATGGGGAAGGGCAACGCGCAGTACGGGACTGGTGAGTTGAACGGGCTCGCTGCCATCGGCCCGGCTGCGCCAGAGTGTTTGGTCAGGATAACGTACAAACAGATAGGAGTGCGTATCCGGAGAAGCTTCTACATCTCCAGCGGAGATGCCTGAAAGGAATGGAAGAAACTGGCCAGAGTTGGAGTCGTAGCGGACCAACTCGGCGCGCGGTTGCTCCGCCATGACGAAAAGTTTCTTTCCGTCACGGCTGGGAGTTGGAGAAGAAAAGTTCAATAGATCAGTGGTGAGCAGCACGGGCACAGGCGGAGTTTTGCGCAGGGATACCTGGGTGTCAGGAAGGATCCAAATCTTGCTCGAGCCTCGCTGAAAGCTTTGAAAAACATAGTAGCGTCCGTCGGCGGTCCATGTTCCACAGCATTCCTGCGGTATGGGGTGCCAGCCAGGCAAGAGCTCGTGAAGGCCGGAACCGTCGGCGCGAGCTTCCCAGAGCGCGCCCACGAACTTGAGCTTATCGACCACGCTCATGCGCATCCGTGTGCCATCTGGGGAAAAGCCAATTGAGGAGATCATCGCTGGAGCGGTAAGCAGCTTTCGTCGGCCCGAGCCATCCTGGCCCGCGATGAAAAGATCCGAGCCCTGGGCAAACACCAGTTTTTTACCGGGTGCCCACGCCATGGATCCGGAGTCTATTATTCCGGGGATGTCGCGAACTGAAGCCGACGCTAAATCCATGACGCGCGCAGGTGCTGGGGCGGACATCTTGTGGGGGACAAAGAGAAGCTGGGAGCCATCAAGCGAGATGTCTCCAGGCAGAAAGCCCGGACTTGATGAATCTAGTACCGCGGGCGATCCCCCACCGAGAGGGATTTGGAACGCGGAATACTGCCCTCCGCGGCGTTCGCCAAAGAAAAGTGACTTCCCATCGGTTCGAAGGTTGTCCTTTGCCAAGCCGTCACAAGTAAGTTGCGTAGAACCTGTAACTTGCGGTGGCGGGAGCGGTGAACGCAGCCAAACGACAAACGCTCCTGCGCCCGCGGCCAAAAGAAGAGCAAGCACCGCGGCCGAGAGCCGCGCAGGAGTGAAGATGTCCGCAGGTTTTTCCGCTACAGGAGTTGCTTGAGGTAGTGTTCCGTTAATCGGGGCAATGAAGCGATACCCGCGGCGAGGGACGGTTTCAATGAAGCGCGGTACGTCTGCAGAATCGCCGAGCGCTTCACGAAGGCGCTTGATCGCGGAGTTCAGACCCGTATCGAAATCCACGAAAGTGTCGGCAGCCCAGAGAGTGGAGTGCAGCTCTTCCCGCGTGACCAAGTTGCCGGAGTTCTCAATCAACTTGAGCAGGACCTGGAAAGGCTGTTCCTGCAGCCTAAGCTTTGTCCCGTTGCGTCGCAGTTCGCCGGAGCTGGGGTCGAGGACGAAAGATCCAAAATGATATCGCGGAGTGAGTTGTGCCGAGGCTGCCATAGGTGTAACCCGCTACAGTTATAGACGCACAAAGCGCGATATCTTTTCAGATTTTATGCGTCAGCAGTGACCGCAAACGCAAGTATAACCAAAACTTAGCACGTCAGATAGATGCCATAGCCATAGCAGACGTCATCCATGGTGCTGCCCAGGGGCTTAAAGCAATCTCGGCGCGACCGCACAAGCGGCTGAGGTGGCGCCATGAGGAGAATTGCTATAAGGCTCGTTGGATTGCTCTTGTTGTCTCAAATTGCTACAGCTAAGGCACCGAAGGACTTGCTCCAGAAATCTACAAACGACGAACTATCGTTCGAACTGGTCTCCGGATACTTGGTGGTAGTGGATGGAAACATTGGCCCATTGCATGGACTCAAGTTCGTGCTGGACACGGGGGCGACTCACAGCGCGGTGAGTAACAAAGTTGCAGACCGGCTTGGGCTGCGACACCTGACCGGGAAGGTTTTTAACATCGACAAAATGGTGAAGACGGAATGGGCAGCGATCCCAGAACTGGAATTGGGCCCCATTCGGGGGACCCGGGTTCCGGTCATGGTCACGGACCTGGACTATTTCAAATCGGTGGGGAGTCATGTGGATGCGGTCATTGGGCTCGACTTGCTCCGCCAGAAGAACTTCAGCATTGATTTTGCCGACAAGAGAGTGCGATTTGGCCGGATCGAGACAGGGCGGCACTCAACCCCCATGTTGTCCGACGATATCTCGCTGAGAGTCGATGCGGAGGCGGACGGAAGACTCCTACACCTGATTCTTGATAGCGGAGCTCCTGGTCCAATGATGTATGAAGAGCGTCTGGAGAACCGCGCCGTCGATTACCGCATCGTGGAAGAAGACTACGGTAATCGCATAGAAGGGATTCTACGACTGACGCGGGCGCGCGTGCGAAGGTTGCAGCTCGGTGGAAGGGAAATCGATCACACGGTCTTCCTGACGCACTCGCCCGCAAAAGGCGAGTTGGACGGAATCGACGGATTTCTTGGACTGACGGCGCTGAAAGCGCGCCGGATCAATTTTGATTTCGAAACGAATACGCTGAGCTGGACAAACTAGCCTGGAAATTCCGCAACTCGCTCATAGCCGAAGCCACTCAGAACGCTTTTGCTCCTATTTTGATTTACGAGCGAGCGTTTCTGCCGTGAAAACCGCTAGCCTTCTGACGAGCGGTTCGACAAAAGCTTCTTTTTCTTCGGATGGAAGTTTCAAGTGCTGCTCCACTTCGGATTCCATCTCCTGAAGTTCTTTAGAGGGCGCGATTTCCGCCAGTTGCTCGAACAGCAATTTGTGTGCACGCTTGCGTTCCATCACTTCCAATCCATCCAGCATTTGTCGATGCGACGTTCCTTCCCAAATCGCTAGAATCATCGCTTCCCGCAGCCAGCGTTCCGCCCCATACTCGGCCAACACTCCCAGCCCGCCGTGCACTTCCATGGCCCACTTTGCTGTATCAACCGCAAACTCCGCCGTCCAGTATTTCGCAAGGTGGGCCACCAACCGAAATAGATGGTAGCGATCGGAATAAGGCGGCCGTTCCATCCATACCTCATTCAAGAGCTGAACTGACTCCCACGCCAGCGCAAACGCCGAACGAAGTGCTTTCAGTCGGTTTTCAAATTGATGGCGAAGCAACGGATGATCGAGGATTCGTTTGCCGAACGCGGCGCGGCGCTCGGCATACGAAAGCGCATCGGCCATCGCGCGCTGTGCCAGTGCGACACTCACCACGCTGTTCGCCACGCGCGAAATGTTCAACACTTCAAGTATTTGATAAACGCCCGAGTCAGCGGAGCCAAGCAGATAGCCCTCACTGTCTCTCAACTCTACACATTATAAAAGGGCGCCCCTTTGGAGTAGGTTTTGAGTGCTTGGCTCATTCCCTACAAGAAAGGAACACACTCTATGACTAGCACCAAATATATCGGCTTGGACGTACACAAGGAAAGCATTTCGATCGCAGTTCTGAATTTCTCCGGCAAGGTGGTGATGGAATGCGTCATCGAGACCAAAGCGAGCACCATTCTGCAGTTTATCCAC
>WNFJ01070666.1_pt1 | contig 14802 bp, 12 predicted proteins | sample 5400461 | NCBI WGS metagenome assembly WNFJ01 (sample SAMN13153349, study PRJNA577476) | soil metagenome | isolation source: 115 cm saprolite on Douglas fir-dominated hillslope | place: USA:California | collected 2013-09-17 | reverse complement strand
ATTGAAGAGGGGCGACAAGGCGCTGATCGGCAACTCCGCCTATCGGCGGTATCTGCGCAAAGTCGACGCCAAGGACAAACGATCATTCGAGATCGACGCCGGCAAGCTCGCCGAAGAGGCGCGGTTCGACGGGATTTTCGTGCTGAGAACCAACGCCAAAGTCACGCCGCTGCAGGCGGTTCTGCGCTACCGCGACCTTCTGAAGGTGGAAAACCTGTTCCAGCGGACCAAAGCGGTGATGCGCACGCGGCCGATCTTCCATTCCTCCGACGCCGCCATCCGCGGCCATGTCTTCTGTTCCTTCCTGGCGATTTCGATGCAGAAGCATCTCGATGACCTCATGCGCGAAGCCGGCGTCACGCCCGAGTGGCGGGATCTGCTGCGCGATCTCGACCGCTTGAGCCAAGCGCGCATCCGCCATCGCGGCGCCGATTGGCTGGTGCGCACCGACGCCGGGCCCACGGGGACGAGGCTTTTCAAACACGCCCATCTCGCGCTGCCGCCGCGCGCCCGTCAGGCCCGACCCAACGCCGCGGCCGCCCGAAGCGTAGTGCCACGTCGACTTGACTTTCACCGAAACGCCAGCGCAATCAATCGCTTACGAAAGTCAGGTGTTCAAGTCGGGCCAAGAGCCGCGCAGCTGCGGAAGAAGCGCATGTTCAAATGGCTGCGCGGGTTGCGCGCGGAGACAAAGCCCATTGCGGAGGATGCTAACCGGATCGTCGCGGAATCGAGCGAGCCGGGCGAACCGCCCTGCGACATGGACCCGATTGAAGAGCTTGTCCGCATCGTCGGCGAGACTCATGACGACACGCGCTCGCGCAACGATGCTGGCGCTCCTAGAATAGGCGCAGTCGCATCCGCCCGCGTCGCCTGAGCGAGGCCGATGAAGCGGAGCGCAGCGCCGGAAAAAACCTTCCGCTGCTTCCCATGCGCTTCCCAGTCGGCGTTTTCTGGGAAGCAATAGAGTGTAGAGTCCTGCTAATTATTTGAAATGTTTGGTACCGCCACCCCGCCTCGAACGGGGGACCTCTAGATCCACAATCTAGCGCTCTAACCAACTGAGCTATGGCGGCCCGGCCGGATCGACGCGAAACTAGTGTCAATGCCTTGGCGTTGCAAGGTCTTGCTCCAGACAAGCTCGAATCATGGAGAAATCGACGGGGCGAACGCCGCCCGCAAGCACGGACGGCGCTCATTGGCGGCGCGAAGGAGGCGCGCGCCGCCAAAAGGCGAAATCGCAATCAGACCGCGATCTTGAACGACTTGGCGACTTGTTCCTTGATCGGTTCGGCGGCTTCGGTCATCGTTTTTTGCGCCAGGGCGCCGATGTCCTTGGCCTGTGCAGTCACGGCGTGGACCTGTTTGCGCGCGAATTCGCTTTGCAAGGCGATCAGATCGGACAGCGACTTGACCGCGAAGGACGCCTTCACGTAATCGAAATTGGCTTCAGCGTTGGCGCGCAGCGCCTCGAAAGCCATGGCGTTGATTGCGAACACTCCATCTTTCGCAGCGGCAAAGCTGACCTCAATTGCGTTCGCCGCCTCGTCAGCCGTGGCCTTGGCCTTTACAAACGCGACGCGGGAATCGACGACGCTTTTCTCGACCACATTCCGCATGCTCTGTTGAATTTCTGCGACTGGCCCGGGCGCACCGGCCTCAGTCAGTTCTGACGTGTCGACGATGAGAGCGGGAACGGGCTCCGGGCGAGCGGGAGCAGCTTGAGCGGCGGCGTTTTTCTTTGGTGCAGTAGCCATGACGAATCCTCGGGTTTTGGCGTTGACAACGGACGGGCGAAGCGGGATCGGCCGATCAGGTGGGGCCAGACGCGCCGTTCTTCTGGAAGATTGAGCCGAGCTCCTTGGCTTGGCTCTGCAGCGCGGCGAGCTGCGACTTCAAATACTCGCTTTGAAGCGCGAGCGCCTCCTGTGGATCCTTCGCCTTGACGAGCTTGTGCGCGAGATCGAAAGCGGCGTTCACATTTTGCTCTGTGTAGGCGAGGACATGAGCGCTCATTGACTTGGCGCTGCTCTGTGTCGTGCTCGCTGCGTCTCCCGCGGCGCCGGCAGTTCGCTGGGCGACGGTCAGAAAGCCTTCGAAAGCCTTGCGGGCTTGTTCGACACTCCGCTCCGCGAAATCACGCAACTCGTTAGGAACTTCGAACGGAGGATTGGACATTTTCATCCCTTTCAGAAACCTTAGCGATCGGATTCACCCGTCGTTCTCACTCTCATAGCGCACCTTTTGTTGCAGTGCAACATTATTTTGCATCGCACCTAAAAAATTTAACCCTCTCTCAATCCAAGAGGCAGACTCCATGGAGAAATCCGAGCGACAGCGTTAAATATTCGCTAACGTTACAGCACGCCGGGGGATTCGTCCGCTGGGCGCGCCTGTCTGAATTGGCATGTTCTCTTGCGAGCGCCGACTTTGACCCACTCGCCGCCGAAGCCTCCTGCCGACTTTGCAATTCCGAGGTCGCAATCCGCCACAGCCGCTTTTGACGCGACACAAATGCCGGCTCAGTGGCTCGACGACGGCGCGCGCATCGCGATGCTCTGTCCAAATGCGCAGATTGTCTACGCGACCCCGGCGGCTTTGGGGCTGTTCGGCGCCAAGGACCTCGCCGAGCTCGAAAGCCGACTGCTGACGGGCGAAGCGCCGAGCGCGCGCCGCTTGCGTCATCTGGCGGCGAGTGGGCCGATAGGCGAATCGATGCGACTGGAGCGCTTGCGCTTGTTCGTCGGACGGAGGCCGACGAGCCTCAACTTGCGCTGGGCTCGAATCACGACGTCCGAAGGCGCGATATTCCTGCTTCTGTCGGCGCGCGCGGCGCGACAAGACGCCATCCAGCCGACCCGATCCGCTCCTCAAGCTTTCGCCGAAACGTCGCCACAGGCTCGATTCCTGTGGACTCTTGACGCAGAGGGGCGGTTCGGCGATGCGGATTCGACCACGGTCGGCGCCAACGCGCCGCGGCGGGGCGAGACTCTGGACGCCTTGCGCCCCCGCATCCGGATGGATCATGGCGACGAACTCGCCCGCGCTCTTGCCGAAAAAGCGACGTTCTCAGATTTGAGCGTCGGTTGGCTGCTCGCCAGCGTCGATCGGCGATTGCGGATCGCTCTTTCGGCAGCGCCGACATTCGACCGCCATCGCGAATTCACTGGCTATCGCGGTTTCGGCGTAATCGGCGAAGCAATTGACGCGCCCAATCCCTTAAGCGCTGCACCCGCATCGACGCCCGCAGGCAAAGCACTTCCTGAAGGGAAGGCGACGTTCAAGCCGGAACTTGAATCGGCCTCCGGCCGCCTGGGCTCCACCCTCGAACCGAGCGCTCCGGTCGAGGACTCGAGATCGGCAGGGACGCCGTTCGCAGCTTCGTCGCCGGAGGATGCCGCAGGTAAGACGTCCCCACCGCGGGAAGACGCGATTGTTCCCGCGCCGATCGCGCCGCTCGAGAATGGTTCCGCGGCGGTAGAAGTTGGCGGTGGCGCGCCGGCGCTAAGCGGACCCGATGCTGATTCCGCCAGCCTCGCATGCGACGCTGCGCCACCCCGGACAAGTCCTGCAACGCCAGCTGCCCTTCCGGAAGTCCCTCCCGAACCCCTGGCCGTAACAGAGAGTGGCGATGGCGCTGACCTTGTGGAGGCGTCGGAGGAAGAGAGCCGCGCCGACGCTGAGCCGGCCCCGGCGATCAACTCCGGTTTCGTCGCCGCGGGAGCGCTCGCCAAGGCGCGAGCCCAAACTGGACCCGAATCCGGAGGCGAGGCTGACGCGAGCGAATCTGTCCCCGCTCTGGCCGAAGACGCAGGGGCCGGTGAGCCCGGTTCGCCATTCGGGCGGATGGCGAATGCCGCCGCCAGCCCGTCGGACGCCCTGGCTCACGACATCTCCGCGCATATTGTGTCGGACGCTGCCCCCGACAGGCCGCAGGAGCGCGGCGCCGAAATCTATGTCCTTCGCCAAGCGAACTCTTCGGCGGCGCCGCACACGAAAGTCGTCCGAATCCGTCAGGGCGCGCTCGACTCGTCGGCGCCGCGCGACTCGGCGCAAGACGCGCCCGGCGACAGCGTCGAACTCAGCAAGAGTGAACGCGACGCATTTCGGGAAATCGCACGAGCGTTGGTCGGCCGAACGCCCGCCTCGCGGGACCAGGCCGGCGAGGCCAACTCGGCCAATCCCGTCGCCGACGCGTGCGATCTGCTGGACCAGGCCTTCGGCACGCCGTCCGCGCCGCCCCCGGCTCCGGAAGGCTGGCCCTCCGCGTCTGTCGCCGTCGGCGACGAGATGGTTCGGCGCAACGCTAGCGCCATTCTCAATCGTTTGCCGATCGGGGTGCTCGTCGCGCGCGACGCGCGGGCGATCTATCTCAATCGCACCTTGCTGGATCTTCTAGGGTATAGGGATTTAGCGCATTTCCAAGCGGCGGATGGCTTGGCGGCCATTTTCCCACTCCGCGATCCGCAAGTGATTTCGCCGCAGGACACCGGCGCCCTGCGAATCGTCAGGTCGGATGGCAGGTCGCTCGCGGCCGAAGGCCATGTGCAGGCGATCGCCTGGGACGACGGGCCGGCGACCCTGATTACGCTTCGCCGCTTGCCGGAGACGGAACCGGAGACCAAGCCGCGCGCCTCCGAGCGCGAGACGCTCATACGCGAAGGCGTGGCGGCAGATCTTCACGAGATACTCAAACGTGCGACCGACGGCGTCGTCATGCTCGATGCGGCGGCGCGCATCTTGTCGCTGAACGAGTCGGCCGAACTGCTATTCGGCTACGACCAGAAGGAGATCGCTGGCCAAAGCGTGCTCATGCTCCTTGCGCCGCAAGGCCACACCGACGTGACCGGCAGGCTCGAAAGCCTGCGCCGTTTGGACAAAGCCGACGGATCGAACCGCCCGCTCCAAGTCATCGGGCGCGACAGAAACGGCGCCGCGCTGGCGTTGGCGCTGACGCTTGCGCCGATGGGTCCGCCCGAGGCCCCGGGCTATTGCGCCCTGTTCGCGCGACACGGCGCGGGACGCGAACGCGAGCAAGACTGATTTCCTCGCCAAGGTCAGCCACGAGATCCGCACGCCGCTCCATGCAATCCTCGGCATCGCGGAAGTCATGATGGAGGAGCGCTTCGGGCCGATCGGCAACGAGCGCTACAAGGACTATCTCAAGGACATCCATGCCTCCGGCCAGTACGTGATGAGCCTCGCCGACGATCTTCTCGACCTGAACAAGATCGAATCCGGCAAGCTCGAGCTCGCCTTCACGCCGGTCGACGTCAACAGCCTCATCCGCGAATGCGTCTCGCTGATGCAGTCTCAGGCCGCGCGCGAGCGCATCATCATGCGCGTCTCTCTATTTGATCGCCTGCCGTCGGTGATGGTCAACGAGCGCTCGCTCAAACAGATCATGCTCAATCTGATTTCGAACGCGGTCAAGTTCAATGAACCGGGCGGGCAAGTCATCGTGTCGACTGCCGTCGGCGCCGCTGGACACGCGGTCATTCGCGTGCGCGACACCGGCGCCGGCATGAGCGAAAGCGAAGTTGGCCTCGCGCTCGAGCCGTTCAGTCAGGTTGGCGCCGCCGGCCGAAAGGGCGGGGCAGGGCTGGGACTGCCGCTAACCAAGGCGCTCGTCGAAGCCAATAACGCGGAGTTCTCCATCAGGAGCCGCCGCGAACAGGGCACCCTGATCGAGATCGCGTTCCCCAAAGTAGAGGCGGCGCAATAGCGGCAGAAGTCGAATTTGCTGATACGCGAGCGCCACCGGACTGCCCTCTACGGCCTTTCGACCTCGCGCCTCTCGCGACGGTCCTTGATCACCCCCGCGTCTGGCCCTCGCCGCGCACGCGGTACTTGAACGTGCAGAGCTGCTCGAGGCCGACCGGCCCGCGCGCGTGCATGCGGCCGGTGGCGATGCCGACCTCCGCGCCGAAGCCGAACTCTCCCCCGTCGGCGAACTGGGTCGAGGCGTTGCATAGGACGATGGCCGAATCGACCTCCTTGAGGAAGCGCTCGGCGGCGGCCTTGTCCTCGGTAACGATGCAATCGGTGTGATGCGAGCCGTAGGTCTCGATATGGCCGATCGCAGCTTCGAGGCTGTCGACGACCCGGACGGCGATGATGGCGTCCAGATATTCGATCCGCCAATCCTCTTCGGTCGCAGGCGTCACGCGCTCATCCGCCTCACGCGCGGCGGCGTCACCGCGCACTGCGCAACCCTCCTCGATCAACGCTTCAATCAGCGGCGCGAGCATGTGAGGCGAGGCGTCGCGGTGGACGAGCAGCGTCTCGGCGGCGCCGCAGACGCCGGTGCGGCGCATTTTGGCGTTGACCAGGATCCGGATCGCCTTGTCCAAATCCGCCGCGCGGTCGACATAGACATGAACGACGCCTTCGAGATGGGCGAAGACTGGCACCCGCGCCTCGCGCTGCACTCTTTCAACGAGCCCCTTGCCGCCGCGCGGCACAATGACGTCGAGCGCGCCCCCGAGGCCCTCCAGCATTTCACCGACCGCCTCGCGCGAGGCGAAGGGAACGCGGGCGATCGCGGCCTCGGGCAGGCCGGCCTCCTTCAGGCCGGCGACCAGACACGCGTGGATCGCGGCCGAGGAATCAAAAGAGTCCGTGCCGCCGCGCAGGACGACGGCGTTGCCGCTTTTCAGGCAGAGCGCGCCGGCGTCCGCTGTGACGTTTGGCCGGCTCTCGTAGATGACGCCCACGACCCCGAGCGGCGTCGCCACCCGTTCGATCACGAGGCCGTTGGGGCGCGTGAAAGTCGCGAGAATCCGCCCAACCGGGTCGGGCAGCGCCGCGACACCTTCGAGGCCGCGCGCGATCTCATCGATCCGGGCGGAGTTCAAAGTCAGGCGGTCGATCAGCGCTCCGGTCAGCCCCTTCGACCGGCCGTCGGCGAGATCGCGGACATTGGCGGAGAGAATTTCCGATGATCGCGAGCGCATGGCCCGCGCGGCGGCGATCAGCGCCCGGTTCTTCTGCTCCGCCGGCGCGTTGGCAAGAACGCGCGCTGCGGCGCGGGCTTCGCCGCCAATGGCGCGCATCGCCGCGCGGACGTCAGCTTCGGGCTCCAAGTTCTGAACGGCGGCGGACATGGCGATCCAACAGGCTCCTGCGCCGCCCGATTTAGCGGATGACGGTCGAAACCGCCACGGTTTTCCTATTTCTCACCCCTTCGGCCGGAAGGCCCTGCAGAATTGCGGGTTCGTCTCCAGCCGGTCGCCGCCGATCAGGTCGATGCAATAGGGCACGGCGGCGAACACCGCGTCCAGGCAGGTGCGGATAGCGGCGGGCTTGCCCGGCAGGTTGATGATGAGGCTTTTTCCACGCGTTCCGGCGATCTGGCGCGAAAGGATAGCAGTCGGAACCTCGACTAGGCTCTTCGCGCGCATCAGCTCGCCGAAGCCCGGCAGCAGCCGGTCGCAGACCGCCTCCGTCGCCTCTGGAGTGACGTCGCGCAAGGCAGGGCCGGTGCCGCCGGTTGTGAGAATGAGCGAGCAACCCTCGGAATCGGCGAGCTCGATCAGCGCCGCCTCGATCGCCGGCCGCTCGTCGGGCGCGAGCCGGCGCACAGGCCGCCAAGCGGAGGCGACGAGATCGCTCAGCGCCGCCTCGATCCCCGGCCCGCCCTTGTCTTCATAGACGCCCCGCGACGCCCGGTCGGAAACGGTGACGACGCCGATGGGAATTTCCGACAAGATCGCGCTCGCTGCTCGAGGTCAAGCGCCGCGGTGAGGTCGGCGCTATTGGCGTCCCTCATCCCGAGCGGTTCCAGACCTTAGCGCGTTTCGATCAGCTTCAAAATCGCCGTCGTGTCGTAGACGGTGTGATCGATGAGCCGCGCTTCGCGAAGGGTGAAACAACGATGGCCGCAACGCACATGCCCGGCCCCCGGCGATCGACGACCGGCGGCGCGACATGATCCCACATGCCGCCGTTCGACGTTGGCCCTGGAGCTCGATCGCCAGTCCGGACGCGCCAGCGCGTAAGATGGCCGTCCACCAAGCTGGCCATTCGGCATCCACGTCGGCGCCTCGCGAGGTTCTTTTGACGCTCAGGCGTGCCGAATCGACTGCGGTCTCAATCGCGGCCAGTCCTCAAGGATCGTGCAACCCCGTTTTGACAATCTGACGTCGGCGCGACAGCGGCTGTCGGCTCTGGGCGTGTCGTTCGCCGCTTGACGGACTTCTGGCGCGTGGCTGCTCGCCACGACCGAGACGCCGCAAATTTCCTCGCAGGTGTTTGCATCCCGCGCCATCAGCTGCGGGGCGCGAGTCCCAACCCTCTAGTTCGGCAGGCCCGCCTTCAACAGACCTTCACGCACGTGTTCATTATCCGACGGCCGCCGATAATGAAGCGTCTCCAGGAAGGTCCGGGCGGTGAACGTCGGCTCGCGCTGCAGCACCTCGCCAGCATGGGCGCCGGCGGCGGTGCGGTTTCCCAGCTGCGCCGAGGACGCCGCCAGAAAGGCGTGATGGGTGTAGTCCGGCGCGGTCAGTTTGCTGAAAGACGCGATCGCGTCGGCATAAGCGCGCGCACTGTACTGCGCGCGACCGAGATGACTCCAAAAGCGCTCAGGATGATAGGGATTGAGCCGCATCGCCCGACGAACCCACTCGATGCCCTCTTCGGGGCGTCCGAGCCAGGTGAGTAGCTCGCCTTGCTGCACGACGATGATGTCGCTGTTCGGATTGAGGCTAAGGGCGCGTTCCTGGTGATAGCGTTGAAGTTCAGCTTTAAGGCAGCGAGTATCCCATGCACGTCGGCGTCGTTGTCGTCGAGCGACAGGGCCGTTTGCAATTCGTCCACGATCGTCTGCTCGGTGGCGCGCCTGTCCTCGCACCAGTCGTGCAGCCACGCCTGGCCGGTCACGCACGCCTTCCAAGCGTGCGCATGCGCGTAGTTCGGATCGAGCTCGATGGCCCGGTTCAGACGCCGAAGCGCTTCGGCGTTGGCCTCGCGGTTTGACCGATGGTGCAAGACCTTGCCGGTCAGCACGTGCTCGTAGGCGGCCATGTTTTCGGTGGTCTTTCGCTGGACGCGGTCGTGCCTCGCCGCCTCGACGCGACCGAACAGGGTCGCGGCGATGGAGGAGGTCACTTCGTCCTGGATGGCGAAAATGTCTTCGAGCTTTCGATCGTAACGCTCAGCCCAGACATGCGTTTCGGTTTCGCCGTCGATGAGCTGGACGGTGACCCTGACACGGTCCGCCGCCTTGCGCACGCTTCCTTCCGCGATGTAGTCCACACCGAATTCGCGCGCAATTTGCTGCGCCTTTATCGGCTTTCCCTTATGCACGAAAACCGCGTTGCGGGAGATCACGAGGAGTTGGCGGAAACGCGACAGTTCGGTGATAATATCCTCCGTGAGCCCGTCCGCGAAAAACTCCTGTTCCGGGTCGCCACTCATATTGACGAACGGCAGGACCGCGATCGACGGCTTCCGAGCGCTTGCCTGAGGTCCAACCAATCGCTCGGAGGCCGAGTGGCCATCGTCCGAGGTTTGGCGACCCAGCAAAACCCTGAAAGCGCAAATCGGCCGGCTGATATTTTTGACACGCTGCGCGCCGAGATCCTCGTATCCGATGTCCAGTCGGTCGCCGACCTGGTCGCGCACCGCGGCCGAAATGCATATACCCCCTGGCTCGGCTATGGACTCAAGTCGCGCCGCCACATTGACGCCGTCACCGAAGATGTCGTTTTCTTCAACAATCACATCGCCTAGATTGATGCCGATGCGGTAAAGAAGGGTACGCGACGCGGGCATATCTCGATTGCGTCGCGCCATTCGTTCTTGAAAATCCACTGCACAGCGAAGCGCCTCGGTGACGCTCTGGAATTCCACCAGCATGCCATCGCCGGTGGTCTTAATAATTCGGCCCTTACACTTGGCGATCGCGGGGTCGATCAGCTCCAGTCGCACCGTCTTGAGTCGCGCCAGAGTGCCCGCCTCATCGACCTCCATGAGACGACTGTAGCCGACCACATCAGCAGCAAAAATTGCGGCGAGCCGACGCTCTACACTCTGCGCTTCCATCTTGCTAACGACCTGATTCGCAAACTGGAGATCCGAATAGAATTTCGGTCAACCAACGCGGATGGCGGCATTCAACCTAATCGAGACTTCGGATTCGTCACGACCTCAGCGTCTGCACATCGTCAACGAATAATAACACACCGACCGGAGGCATCAAGAATCCTTGTGTCGGGCGAAAAAAGTGACGCCGGAGTAGGGTGGATCGGAACCTGACTCTCTCGACCTAAATCAAGAACGTGCGAGCAATCGTCGTGTTGCGAGCCAGAAGCGCGGCAGGCACAAAGGTACGGACGACCGAGACAGGATCGAATCCTTGCCCGTAGCGGCGAGTTGCCCGCGCGCGAAACTGCGCCGGTGGTTCAATCGAAGCGATGCTCGGGGCGTCCCTGCGCGCCAACTTCGAGCCCGAAGAGCGCGCCCTCCTCTGGATGGGCTGCGATGCGCTCCGCCGTCATCGTGAAGCGCGCCGAGGTCACGTAGAGCGTGCCGAAATTGGACCCGCCAAACGCGCAACTCGTCGGCCACGTGCACGGTAGTTCGACGAGTCGCTCGAGCCGGCCGTCGGGTCGGAAGCAAGCGATGCAAGCGCCGCCTGCGACGCGGCAGTTCCAGAGACGCCCCGTGGAGTCAAGGCACGAGCCGTCGGGCGCGCCGCGGTCGAGCGCCGGCGCGAAGACACGCTTGTTCGCGAGCGCGCCGTCGCAATAGTCGTAAGCGTAGATCTCGTTGCGCATCGTGTCGGCGGTGAGGAAATGCCCATCACCTGTCCATGCCATCGTATTCGTGACGCCAAATTCGCGAGGCGTAAGCCGGCTCACATTGCCATCGCGGTCGACGCGGTAGATTGCGCCGCTGTCGCGGGTCATCTCCTTGGGCGAGCCGTCAGGATGGAGATTGTTCTGCATTGTCCCGACCCAGAACGCGCCGTCGGGGCCGACCCGGCCCTCATTGAGCCGGTTGTCGGGCAGGTCGGGTTCGACGATCGCCAGCGTGCGGAATTCGCCGCCATAGTCCCAGAGCGCTACTCGATCGCGCAGACCGAGTATCGCGCCGCCGTCGGCGCGCAGCCCGATGGAAGTCGGAAAGTCCGGCGCTGGCCAGACCTGGTGACGGCGCTCGCCGAGAAGGAAACGATGAATGCGCTTGCCGCCGATGTCGACCCAAAGGACCGCATCGCGCCCTTCGTCGTAAACCGCGCTTTCGCCCACGATGTCGGCGGCGTCAACGACAAGAGTTGCTTCCAAGCCCTGCGCTCCCTTTCCCACGCCCAGCGCCTGCTGAACCTATCCTACGAAAACAACGGCTTGACAAGCGATCGCCGCGCTGATTGCATATAAAAAACAAAAACCTGTCATACTCGTTTGCCTAGGATGGACGCATCGTTCTTGCAGTTGAGGCGGGAAGCTGAGGGAGGGCTGGTCGAAAGCGCGATCCGCGCGATTAACGACCGCATCCGCCGTGACCGCCTGCGAAAAGGCGATCCGATCCCCTCCGAGACGGGGCTGGCGACCGAGCTCGGCGTCTCGCGCACCGTGGTGCGCGAGGCGTTCCGGGCCCTCGCCACCCTCGGCGTGATTGCTCTCGGCAACGGCCGGCGGGCACGCGTCGGGACGATCGACAAGGACGTGCTCGGGCTGGTGCTCGACCACGCTGTGCACACCGACCAGGCGACCATTCAACAAATCTATGACGTCCGCCGAACGATCGAGATGCGCACTGTCGCGCTGGCGGCGTTGCGCCGCCTCGACAGCGAGGCCCAGGCGATTTGCGCCCACGCCGCCACGATGCGCTCGGCATTTTCGCGTCCGGACGAAGCGATGGAGCACGACATCGCCTTTCACAGCGCCATCGCCGTCGCCTCACGCAACCCGCTCTTCGCCCTCATAGTCGGCTCGTTCCGTGTCGTCACCCGCCAGACCTGGCGCATCGGCTGGGAGAGCCGATCTACCGACGCCGAGCGCCTCGCCAACGTCGAGTGCCACGCGCGCATCGCCGCGGCGATCGATGCCCGCGAGCCGCGCGTCGCCGAGGCGGCGATGGCCGAGCATTTCGACAATTCGGTCAGGGCGCTCCTCTCCGCGGGCGTGATCTGAGATCGCGATGAAAATCACGGCGCTCGAGACCATCCGCCTTGCCGAATTCGCCAATCTTCTTTGGTTGCGGGTGCACACCTCGGACGGGATCGTCGGCCTCGGCGAAACCTTCTTTTTCCCGGCGACGGTCGAAGCCTATGTCCACGAGGCTTTGGCGCCAAAACTCCTCGGCCGCGACCCGTTTCAGATCGACAGGATTTCCAAGGACCTCACCGGCTATCTCGGCTTCCGTTCGACTGGCGCCGAAATGCGGGGCGCTTCGGCGCTCGACATCGCGCTGTGGGACATCCTGGGCAAGGCGACGGGCCAGCCGATCGCACAATTGCTCGGCGGGCTCTCGCGTGAACGAATCCGCACCTACAACACTTGTGCCGGGACCGCCTATATGCGCGACAATCTCGGACAGAGGACGGCGAATTGGGGCCTCAGCGCGAAATCGGGAGACTACGACGATCTCAACGGCTTCCTCAACCGCGCCGACGAGCTGGCGGAGGATCTCCTGGCCGAGGGGATCACCGCGATGAAGATATGGCCGTTCGACTCGGCCGCAGAGGCGAGCGACGGCGTCGACATCTCCCACGCGGAACTGAAACGGGCGCTCGAACCGTTCGAGAAGATTCGGCGCGCCGTCGGCGACAAGATGGAGGTCATGGTCGAGTTCCACTCGCTCTGGCAATTGTTACCCGCAATCCGGATCGCCCGGGCGCTCGCGCCCTTCGACACCAAGTGGCACGAGGACCCGATCAAGATGGACAGCCTGGCAAGCCTCAAGCGCTACGCCGAAGCCTCCCCGGCGCCGATTTGCGCCTCGGAGACGCTGGCCTCGCGTTGGGCCTTCCGGGACCTCTTCGAGACTGGCGCCGCGGGCGTCGTCATGCTTGACCTTTCCTGGTGCGGCGGCCTTTCCGAGGCGAAAAAAATTGCCACCATGGCCGAGGCTTGGCATCTGCCGATCGCGGCGCATGACTGCACCGGCCCGGTGGTCCTTTGCGCCTCGACCCATCTGTCGCTCAACGCGCCCAACGCGCTCATCCAGGAGAGCGTGCGCGCCTACTATCGCACTTGGTATCGCGAGCTCGCGACCGCGCTACCCGAGGTCGCCGATGGCTTCATCACCATTCCGCCAGGTCCGGGTCTCGGCATGGAACTCGCGCCCGATTTGTCCAAGAGGTTCACGGCGACAGTCAGAATTTCCAAAGCATCCTGACGTCGCTGGGGACGTTCAACGTACTGAGCAAGAAAGGGAGGATATCATGAAAATGCTTCTGTCGACTGCGGGCGCTCTTTGTCTCGGCCTCGGCCTCGCTGGCGTCGCCGAGGCGGCAAGCGTGAAGATCGCCTTCACAATCCATTCCTCGCCGTCGAACACATTCTGGCAGGCGGTGAAGAAGGGTTTCGATGACGCCTGTGGCAAAGTCCAGGCGGATTGCCAGATGATCTTCACCCAGACCGAAGGCTCGATCGATCAGCAGGCCGCCAACATGCAGGCCGCGATCGCCGGCAAGCCCGACGTGCTGATGACCTCGATCGTCGACAACAACGCCTTCACCTCCTTGCTTCAGGACGCCCGCAAATCGGGCATCACGGTCATTGGCGTCAATGTCGACGCGACGCAGGGCCCGGCCAAGGAGGCGCGGCAGGCCTTCATTGGCCACGACCTTTACGCCGCCGGGTATGCCCTCGGCCAAGCGCAGGCCTCGAGCCTGCCGAAGGAAGGCCCACTGCATCTGGTGATCGGCGTCAGCGCGCCCGGCCAGAACTGGTCCGAGCAGCGAGCCGCCGGCATCATGAAGGCGCTGGAGGAATTCAAGGCGGCCAATTCAGGGCGCCAGATCAAGATTGTTCGCCTGGACACCGGAACCGACCTCGCCATCACCGCCGACAGGGTCGGCGCCTATCTCAACGCCAACAAGGATGCGAACGCCTATTTCGACACTGGCTTCTGGCACGCCGCCGTCGCCCGCGTGTTGAGGGATCGCGGCGTTCCCCCAGGCAAGGTCCTTCTCGGCGGCTTTGACCTCGTGCCCGAAGTCGTGCAGGAAATGGTCTCCGGCTACGTCCAGGTTCAGGTTGATCAGCAGCCCTATATGTAGGGCTTCATCCCCGTCATGGAAGCCTATCTCAACAAGACGGTGGGACTCGCGCCGACCGACGTCAACACCGGTAAGGCGCTGATCTACCCGGCGCAGGCCGGCGCGATCATGGACTTTATAAAGAAGGGCGTCCGTTAGCCGCATGTCGCGAAGCGCGCAGGCGCCGACGAAGCGCCCGCGCATTCTTGCGCGTCCCCGCCCGTTTTCGCGCGGGACCGAGGGCTCATGAAACGTCTGTTCAAAATCTATCTCGACAAGCCCGAGCTCGCCGGAGTCGTGCTCCTGGCGCTGCTTGTGGTTCTGTTCGAAATGACCTCGAACGGGGTATTTCTTTCTTACGAGAACATCCGCGGCGTTCTTGGGCTGTTGCCCGAAATGGGGCTGGTCGCGATGGGGGTGACGATCCTCATGATCGCGGGCGAGTTCGACATTTCGGTCGGCTCTGTGTTCGCGCTCGCCCCGATGGTCATGGCGGTGTCGATGGTGGCGGGCGTTCCTTTCGCCTCCGCTGTGCTGCTCGGCCTCGCCGCCTCTGCGGTCATCGGCTTCCTCAACGGCTTCATCACCCT
>WNFJ01414174.1_pt1 | contig 14807 bp, 11 predicted proteins | sample 5400461 | NCBI WGS metagenome assembly WNFJ01 (sample SAMN13153349, study PRJNA577476) | soil metagenome | isolation source: 115 cm saprolite on Douglas fir-dominated hillslope | place: USA:California | collected 2013-09-17 | reverse complement strand
TTTCCGCTGGCGATCAGGATGCGGCGGGCGTCCTGCACTTCGCGGTCGGGAACCAGCGGCAGGAAGCGCGGTTTCGTGAATTCCTCGAGGTTTGAGCTGGCATCAGGATGCCGCAGCATGCTCTTGGGCGTGAAGACGATCAGCGGCTTACGCCACGGGCGGCGCGCTTGCCGGCGCAGCATGTGAAAATACTGCGCCGCGGTTGAGGGCTGGCAAATCTGCATGTTGTCTTCCGCGGCGAGCTGCATGAAGCGCTCCAGGCGTGCGCTGGAATGCTCCGGTCCCTGACCCTCGTATCCGTGCGGCAAAAGCATCACGAGCCCCGCCGGAAGGTTCCACTTGTCCTCACCCGCGCTGATGAACTGATCGATGATGACCTGCGCGCCGTTGGCGAAATCCCCGAACTGCGCTTCCCACAATACGAGCGCTTCGGGATAATCGCGGCTGAAACCGTATTCGAAACCGAGGCAACCGGCCTCGGAAAGAGAAGAGTTGTGAACCTGGCAGAAGGCCTGCTGCTTGGAAAGATGAGAGAGAGTGAGGTAGTTGTGCTCGGTTTGTGTGTCGATCAAGACCGCGTGGCGCTGGTTGAACGTGCCGCGCTCGGTGTCCTGTCCCGTGAGGCGCACGGGATTCCCCTCGAGAAGCACGGAGCCGAACGCCAGCATTTCGGCGAAGCCGTAATCGACGGCACGCTTGCTGTGGCCCATTTCCGCGCGTTGTTCGAGAAGCTTCGCGATTTTTGGGTGGATGTGAAATCCTTCGGGCACGCGAACGAGGCCGTCGGTGATCTCCGCGAGTTTCTCGGGCGTGAGGCCGGTATCGACCTCATATTCAGGTTTGTAGCGGCCATGCTGATACGGCGTCCAATAGTCCGGCAGTTTCCGCAGGTGCGGTATTTTTCTTAGCGTGCGCGCCTTGGTCTGCTCTTCTTCGTATTCCTTGCGGACTTCATCGACCATGAGGGACGAGTCGATGCCGGTGTGCCCGGCATAAATTTTCCAGAGCGGAGCATGATTCTTGATGCGCTCGTAGAGGAGCGGCTGAGTGATGGTCGGATCGTCGACTTCGCTGTGGCCATGGCGGCGGTAACCGATGATGTCCACGACGACGTCGCTGCCGAACGTCGCGCGATATTGCGCGGCGAGTTTTCCGATGCGCACGACGGCGTCCGGGTCTTCGGCGTTGACGTGGAAGATCGGCACGGATTGGCGCTTGGCGATATCGGAAGCGAAGCGCGAAGAATGCTCCTGCGCGGGCTTCGTCGTAAAGCCGATCAGGTTGTTCACGATGATGTGAATCGTGCCGCCGACGGTGTAGGCCTTCAGATCCGCGAGATTCAGCGTTTCCGCCCAGATGCCTTGACCCGCGAAGGCGGCATCGCCGTGCATCACGATGGGGACGACTCTATTCAGCGTTTCCGGCGAATGGTCAACATAGCCACCCCGCAAGCCGTAACGGGTTTGCTTCGCGCGCACCCTGCCGACGGCGACCGGATCGACAGCTTCGAGATGGCTTGGGTTCGAAACAAGATGAATGCCGATCTCTTTGCCGGCGCTGGTGACGTAGGTGCCCGTCGCGCCGACGTGGTATTTCACGTCGCCCGCGCCGAGGACGCTGCGAGGATCGACGTCCTCAAAGCCAGCAACCACTTCATGTGGCGTCTTGCAGGCCGCGTGGACCATCACGTTCAGCCGGCCGCGGTGACTCATGGCCATGACGGATTCGAGCGCGCCATGTTCGCCCGCGGTGTCCAGGATGGAATCAAGCAGGGGAATCAGCGCCGTGACGCCTTCCAGGGAGAATCGCTTGGTGCCGAGATAGCGCGCCTGCAAAACCTGTTCGAAAAGATCGGCGCGAATCAGCCGCTCGAGGATCTTGTGCCGGTCGACTTCGCCGGCCGGGGCTTCGAGGCGCTCCGCGATCCAGCGCCGCCGTTGTGGCTCCGGCAAGTGCATGAAATCGGCACCGACGGTTCCGCAGTAGAGGCCGCGGGCTTCCTCGGCGGCTTCTCCGGTGAGCGCATCCAGTTCGGGTTGCTTCAGCGGTTCGAACAGGCCAAGGGGATCGAGCGTGGCTTCCAAATAGCCCCAGCGCCGGAAAGCGTCGAAGACGCGTTCGCGCTCTTCGTTGCTGACGCCTTTCGCGAGGCCGCCTGCCGTGGGTTTCTTGGCCGCCTTCGGCGTTTTTGCGGTGCTCTCTTCTTCCAAAGTTGTACGATGTGCCATAAATCCAGCTCTATGAACCTTCTATTTTGCCACAGAACGAGAGAGGACGCTCTCTCTCTAGACCGCATCTCTTATATTCCCGGCAACAGGCACTAAGGCTTGAAGGATTTGATTCCAGCGACGGCAGCTGCGTCGAGGATCTGGATCAGTGCGACCATTAGATCGACGGTGCGGTCGAAGTCCCCGCGGTCGATAATGCCATTGTGCGCATGGGTGGAGCGTGCCGGGACAAGCACGGTGGTGACCGGGACGCCGCTGCCATTCAGTTTGATGGCCCCGGCGTCATCTCCGAAGCCCCGGACGAAATCAAACTGCAGCGGGATGTGCTGATCGGCGGCGACGCGCTTTACGTAGGCAACCAACTTGCGATTGGGGATTTCGCTGAAGGTGTAAAGCATCATACCTGGACCGCCGCCGAGAACTTCCTGGGCGGCCTCGGGGCCGGGGCCCGGAACATCATTGGGAATCCCGACCTCAAGACTGAATCCAAGATCGGGGTTGATGATGCGGGCCGACGTTGCCGCGCCCCGCATTTCGATACTGCCCTCTTCCTGAACTGTGCCAACGTAGAAAACCTGGTTTGGGTGCGGAGACTTGGCCAGCCGGCGCATCACTTCGAGCATAACGGCGCAGCCAACACGGTCGTCCCAGGCCTTCGCGAGGTAGCGATTGTTGGCCAGGACCGCGAAGTCGGAGACGGGCGCGACAGGATCGCCGGGCGAAATGCCAAGGGCGGCAACTTCAGCGGCGTTGCGCGCTCCGGTATCGAGAAAAAGATCCTGCCGCTGCGCATGGCCTTGCGCGTCGTGCGGCGCGATGTGCGCGTCCCAGATGTCGGTGACCGCGAGCACTGGTCCCTTGGAGCCGAGGATCACCCAGCGCTGGTCGGGCAACGCCGCGTCAAGCCAATAGCCGAGCATCTCCATGGAGATAAAGCCGTCCGGACGGATGTGCCGAACCATGCCGCCGAGTTCGTCCATGTGGGCATCGAGCATGATGCGCGGGCCCGTGTCTCCTTGCTGTGCGATGACGGAGCCGAGACCGTCGTAACTGATCTTGTCGGTGAACGCGCGCATGCGGTCGGTCATGATTTTGCGCACCGGTTCTTCATATCCCGGGGGACCAGGAGCTTCGGTGAGCTCTTTCAGGAGCTGCACAACGCGGTCCGTATTTTGCGCGGAGGATGGCGGCGTCTGAGCGTGGATTTGCCCCGGGAAGCAGAAAAGCAGCAGGCCAGAAAACATTCGCCTCATGATGGATTGGCAACCTCGTGGAAGATGATAGACGAAACGAAGGCAGCGGCGGTACGGCAAAGTGCACGAAGATAATATGTTCCGTGGTTTTCATGCACTGAGAACCAGGGCGTATTTCCCTTTCGCGATTCGCGAGCACAAAGAAGCTGCAGACCCAGGCAGCGATGCGCTCCTACATCGCAACGCTGCGCATTGGGGCTCCTACAGAGAACCGACGGCGGATTCCAGGCGGCGGGCTATTTCGTCGGGGGACATGCCGGACGGAAAAGTGACGGGCGCGCCGACGCGAACGGTAACTTCGCCGAAATGGGCGAGGCGGCGGTGTTCGCGCTTCATCTTCCAGACGCCATCGAGTCGCATGGGAACTACAGGGATGCGCAGATTCTCTGCGAGCAGGCCGATGCCGGATTGAAACGGGGCCATCTCGCCGGTGCTGCTGTTGTTCACTTCGCCTTCGGGAAAGACGAGCACGCTGTAGCCGCGGTCGGCGGATTCGCCGGCGAAGCGGAAGCTTTCGCGGAAGCCGGAAAACTGCGGCAGCGGAAAAACGTTGAAGAGCAGGGTGGCGAGCCCGTAGCCGAATTGATAGGCCCAGCGTTTGGCGAAGAACCAGTCACGCGGCGGGCGGCGCATGTTTTGCAGCGATTCGCCGCCCATGGCCGTGGCGAGGCGGTGGCGGTATCGCGGCGGCAACGCGGAGAGAATCAGACCGATGTCGGCGCGGCGCGTGATGTGATTTGAAACGATGAGGACAGGTCCGCGCAAGCCGCGAAAATTCTCGCGGCCCACGATGCGCGCGTGGCCGAGGATTTGCGTGGCGGGCCAGACGAGCGCGTAATAGACCGCGAGCCGCAGCCAGCGCACGGGTTCGCGCTGCGTCCAGCGAGGATAGAGGTATTCGGTGTGGCGTGCGGCCGGCTGTTCGAGGACGCGCTCGACATCGGCAACGGTTTTGGCACCGCCGAAGGCGGTTTCGTTTAGCTCCACGTGAAACTTTTCCTCCAGGGCGCTCAGGAGCTCCACGCGGTCGAGGGAGGAGAGGTTCAGTTCCTGTTCAAGGTGACTGTCGGCTCGCGGGCCTGCACTTCTCGAACTGTTAAAGCGTTCCAGCAGTTGATCGAGCGCGCTGCGTGGCGAGGAGGGCGGACTGAAGTCCGCCCCTACACTTTCCCGGTCACTGACTTGCCGTGCATCTAGAATTGGCGCGGTGCGAGCGGCGATGACGGAAAGGCGCGGCTTGCCGGTGGGTGTGCGGGGAAAATCATGGTCGGGCCAGACGATCCACATTCGAACGCGTTGGTATTCCGCAAGCGAGGAGTTGGCCCTTTCGACGGCGGAGCGGGCGGCAGTTCTGTCAGTATCTTTCAACAGAAGAACGGCGCAAGGTTCGGCGTTACCGCCGCGGTCGAACGGAATGACCGCGCAATCCCTGACACCCGGCTGTTTGCGAAGGGCAGCTTCGAGGTCCTCGGGATAGACGTTGAGACCGGCGGGCGTGACGATGACGTTTTTCTTGCGTCCACGGAAACGCAGATTGCCCTCGGCATCGAGTTCGCCGAGATCGCCGGTGCGCAGCCAGCCTTGCTGCTCCGTGGGCCGCAGAGCTCCTTGTTCCCAGTAGCCGCTGGAAACACTTTCGCCGCGCACGAGGATTTCGCCGTCTTCGGCAAGCTTGAATTCACGGCCCGGGAGAATTTTGCCGACAGAGCCTTCCGTCGCGCGAAACGGGTGATTCAGACTAATCAGCGAGGCGGTCTCCGTCATGCCGTAGCCTTGAACAACGGCATAGCCCATACGCTTGAAAACGTCCTCGGTTTCATTCGAAAGCGCCGCACCACCGGAGATGAAAGCCCAAAACTTCCAGCCAAAGCGGCGGTGGATTCGGCGAAACATCCAGACGCGCTTCAGAAATTTTCTGCCCTTTGCGTTTTCAAATTTGCGCTTCAGCCACTGAGATTGGCCCTGGCCTTCGGATTCCCGCTCGATTCCGGCATGAAGAAGATCAAGCATGCGCGGAACGGCGATGAGCGCGGTGGCGCGTTCTTGCTTGATGGTGCGAATGATTTCGGCGGGATTGCTGGACGGTTCGAAAGCGACTGCGGCTCCGAAGATTGGCGGAACGAACAGCGCCATGAATTGGCCGAAGACATGGCTCAAAGGAACGAGCGTGACGAAGCGCAACGGGTGAAACCAGCGTTCGTACTTGCGATACGCATCGATGCCGCGCTCCAGCGGCTCCAGGTTCGCAAGAAAATTGCCGTGGGTTAGAACGACACCGCGCGGCTCGGCGGTCGTGCCGGAAGTGTAAAGGATTTCCGCGATGGTGCTGCGCGTGGATGCATTTCCCGGATGCGGGCCGGCGTTTTGCGAAGGGACGGGGCCGTTCACGACGTCACGAAAATCGTTGATGATCATCGAGGGGGGCAAACCAGGCAGCTCCGCTTGCTGACTATCGCGCGAGATGAGCTTCACGCCGGCATCCCTAATCGCGCGCTGGACGAAATCGGGAGATGCGGTGGAGTCCATCGGCACGACCACGGCGCCTCGCAATAGAATCCCCCAAAAGCAAGCGACCCATTCGGCGGAGTTGGGGCCCCAGAGAAGGACTCGATCACCTGGGACAACGCCCCGTCCAGCGAGCGCATGACTCCAGAAAAGGGCGGAGGCGTAAAGCTCGGTGTACGTCAGCTTTTCACGACGGTAGCCGCGTCTTTGGATGACAGCAACGTCGCCACCGAAGCGGGCGAAGTCAGCGAAAAGACTCAGGAGATTCTTTCGGGGCATAAGCCCTGCAGTTTCTTTGCCTCGGATATGCGTCGATTCTACCCCGGAAGCCGTGGTGCGGCCTTCCGGGCCGGCCACAAAGCCCGCTTGCGCATGCGGAAGCATCCCATACCGAAATGCACGTCCCGTGCCACGAAGGAACAGATCGGTGCATCAGAGTGAAAGCAGCCGAGCGGAATACGCCGGTTCTCGGTTACAATGGGTACTTACGACGTTGTCCGATTCTGGAGATAAGCAGGAAAGATGCCGGTACCGATTTCACAGATGTGGACGGTTGCGACGTACGTCCTCAAGCAAAAGCTGCGGGCCCACAAGCGCTACCCGTTCGTGCTGATGCTGGAGCCGTTGTTGCGCTGCAATCTGGCATGCGCGGGATGCGGCAAAATCCAATATCCCGCACACATTTTAAAAACGGAATTGAGCACGGAAGAATGCTTCAAGGCCGTGGATGAGTGCGGCACGCCGATGGTTTCGATCCCCGGCGGCGAGCCGCTGATGCACTCGGAAATCGACAAGATCGTCGAGGGGCTGGTGGCGCGGAAGAAGTACATTTATCTCTGCACCAACGCGCTGCTTTTGAAGGAAAAACTGCATCTTTTCAAGCCCAGCAAATACCTGACGTTCTCCGTGCACGTGGATGGGCAGAAAGAGCATCACGATTTTTCCGTTTGCCGCGAGGGTGGCTACGAGCTGGCCATCGAAGGCATCCGGGAAGCGATCAAGCAGGGCTTCCGCGTCACCACGAACACAACGTTATTCGACGGCGCCGACCCCAAGAGTGTCCGCGCGTTTTTCGACGAAATGATGGAGCTGGGCGTCGAAGGCATGATGCTCTCCCCTGGCTATTCCTACGACAAGGCACCCGACCAAAAGCACTTCCTCGGGCGGGCTCGCACGCGGCGCTTGTTCCGGGCCATTTTGTCGAATCGCAAAGCAAGCTGGCAGTTCAATCAGTCGAAGTTGTTTCTGGAATTTCTGATGGGCAAGCGAACCTATGCTTGCACTCCTTGGGGCATGCCAACCTATAACGTCTTCGGCTGGCAGAAGCCCTGCTACCTGTTGCAAGACGGGTACGTGGACACGTTCCAGGAACTGCTCGACACCACCGAGTGGCAGAACTACGGCACGGAGTCCGGCAATCCGAAGTGCGCAAATTGTATGGTACACAGTGGTTACGAAGCCTCGGCCGTGGATCATACCTTCAGCGGCCTGCGTGGACTCTGGGCGACTGTAAAGGCAGAGTTGTCCACCAAGTACAACGACTCGGATGCGCTGACAATGCTGAATGAGCCGGTAAAGCCGGTGCATTCTTACAACCCTCTCGTTCAGATCCAATCAGATAAGGGCCAACTTGAGGAAACGCGCGCGTGACGGGTCCGCGTCATGCGGACCGGCCGAGCCACACGGAAGGATCTCCGCTGAACCCCGACACGCTGGAAGTAGCCCCCGGCACGACTCATGAAAGCGTGCAAGGGTGGGTGCCCAAGCTGGCGACGGAAGAAGAGTTGCGCATCGCTCTGGAAAAAGCCTTCGACTATCGGGGCGATGTAACGCTAACTCTCAAAGATAATTCAAAAATCGAAGGTTACTTGTTCGATCGGACTACCGGGTCATCCCTTACGAACAGTTTTGTAAGAGTTCTGCCGAAAGATTCCAACCAAAAGTTGAAGATTGCCTACGCCGATATAGCGGCACTAGCCTTCACCGGCCGGGATACCGCGGCCGGAAAGAGTTGGGAGGCTTGGGTCGGCAAGTACTGGGAAAAGAAAGCCTCGGGTGAGGGGGATTTGAACCTTCAACCCGAGTCCCTGGAGTGAGAGGTTACTGCCCCTCCACGCGTCGTCTCTCATGCTGCCAGAGATAACGCCATCCACGAGGCATTCAGACGCAAAGAGCTTCAAGAGTTCTTGGGTGACGCTCTTAGTAGCAGGGATAAGCCTTCTTTTTTCTGCTCCTGCCATAATCACCGCAGTATTCTCCTGGGTTCCCAAATCGATGCTCCGTCGGGTTCCAAGCGACTCGTGGTTGTGGAATCTCGATGGCTTATGCTGGATCGCTGTAGCTATAGGCGGTCGTTTTTACCTTCTTTTGGCTCTTGCGCTAAACGTATTCTTGCTTTTCCGACGACAGACATCGATCTGGCTACGGGTACTAGTTTGGGTTCTTTTCGTTGTGGCCGTGCTTGGCGCATTGGGCGTCGAAACAGAGCTCAGACACGTTCGTCACTAATTGCGTCCACTCTGCCATGCGCAATCGATGTGCCGTGGATCACGTTATCCGTGGCGGAAACGGCCAAACCGCCCTGGCTGAAGTGCACGTAACTATTTTGTTTTCCATAACTTAGATAGAGTTCTATGACTCAGGGCCCCGGCGCGAGGCCGTGGACATGGACTGTTTTTTGTGGTACTCTTTACATAGCGTTTGTTGCTCTTGTATTACCTTTTGAATCGTTGGAGGCTCCGCAAGGACTTCTTTTGCGGCCTCAGAAAACGGACCAAGAGACGCAACGCAATTCCAATATCGTCGACTCCGGCCCGGTCGGAGTTGCGCATGTGAGGCTGGCAAGTGAAGGAACAAGGAACAGTAAAGTGGTTTAATGCTTCAAAGGGCTTCGGATTTATCCAGCGCCAGACGGGAGAAGATGTCTTCGTGCACTTCTCCGCGATCGCGATGGAAGGATACAAGTCCCTCAACGAAGGCCAGGCAGTGGAGTTTGAAGTGAAAAAGGGCCCGAAGGGTCTTCAGGCTGAGAACGTTACCAGCGTCTAGTCTCTGACAGGAGAGCCCCCCCGACAGGTTCTGGGGGTTCTCCTCCAAGAGCTTCGAATCGAGATTATCAGCGTGAGCGGTCAAGGAGGACGTTGTGCAAGTGATGCAGGAAGGTCAGACCATCAAGCATGAGATGTACGGCCTGGGAATTGTAACTGCTTCCGACCAGGAACGCACCGCCGTAGATTTCGACGATCATGGTGCTAAGCTTTTCGTAACGAGCATCATGACGGCCGAATTGATCGGCGAAGCGCCCGCGACTCCGCCGAAGACCAAGCGCCGCCGCAAGGCCTCCACGGCAGCCAAGGCCGCCAAGAAAGCTGCTGCAGCCACAGCAGCCAGCCGCGCCTAAGTTTCTATAAGCCCGACAAGACATCTCTGCGCCAAATCCGGCGCAGGGGTGCGTCTGTAGCATTTTTCGCGAAGCCGTGACGGTAAGGAAAGGTTCTGAAAGATGAGGCGCTTCGTCATCGTTCTCGGAGTCGTCCTCCTGGTTCTCGGTGTGATTGGACTCGTCCACCCTAATTTCAACTATCACCAACAAGAAGAAGTGGCGAAACTCGGCCCCATCAAAGCCACCGTGGACGAAGAGAAAACCGCGCAAATCCCGGCAACGGTCTCCATAACTCCGCTGCTAGCCGGCATAGGGCTTGTTGTGTTCGGGCCGCGCATGAAGCGATAGCTTTTGACAGCGACGCTCTCGATTGGATCCCAGCTAGGTACCCGCCGTAGGTTTTACCGCTACGCTGCGCGGCACACCAAACGCATTGACATCCGCCCGGCGTAAGACTAAACGAGACTTATAGAAGTTCCGCTTCCGCGGGCCGTGCTTCAAAACGGAGAGCAAGATGAAAAAGGATACGCCGAAGTATGTCTTGGGGCTCAGTGTGCTTTTTGGCTGTCTTTTCGAGGTTTCCACGCTATTGCAAGCGCAAAACACGCCAGGGATCACCGACAATGAAATTCTTATCGGCTCATGTTCCGCGCTGGAAGGGCCTTCGCATTTCCTGGGAACGGAAACGGTGACGGGCGCGAAGGCCTACTTCGCCATGATCAACGATGCCGGCGGTGTGGACGGGCGCAAACTGAAACTGATCTCCTATGACGACAGTTACGATCCCACGAAGACGGAAGCGTGCTTTAACCGTTTGATGGAGCAACAGGTTTTCGCGCTCGGTTTTTTCGTGGGCACTCCCACCGCCGTGAAGTACCTTCCAATGGCAGAGAGTAACAAGATTCCCTTGGTGGGGCTCTTCACGGGTGCGCAGACGCTGTACGTGCCGCTGCGGCACTGGGTAGTGAACGTTCGCGCTTCCTATTTCGACGAAACACGCGAACAAATCGACGGCCTGTGGGGAACGCTGGGTTACAAGAAAGTCGGCGTGATCTATCCCGAGGATGCGTTTGGCGTGGCGGTGCTTGATGGTGTGAAGGCCGGGCTGAAAGCCCATGGTGCCGAGCCGGTTGCGGCCGCGTCGTACCAGCGGCAGACGGCCCAGGTCGGCGGAGCGATCGACACCGTGAAAGCAGCGAATCCGGATGCGGTCGTGGTGGTGGGGCCTGCGAATACGGTTGCACCAATCCTAAAGCAGTCCCGCGCAAAAGGCTGGAAGCCGCTCTTCCTGACGGTATCGTTCGTCGGCACGGATGAATTGATCGTGGAAGCAGGCCCGGATGCGGAAGGCATGGTCATCACGCAGGTGGTGCCGCCGTATTACCTGACGGACTATAAGACGGTCGCCCTCTATCGCCGCACGCTGACGAAATACTTTCCCACCGTGCAACCGAACTTCGTAAGCCTGGAGGGCTTCGTCGACGCGATGGTCCTGGTGGAAGGATTAAAGCGCGTTGGGAAAGATTTAACGCGCGAAGGACTGATTCACGGAATTGAATCGATCCATGAGTTTGATCTGGGTCTTGGACCGCAACTCAAATTGGATTACTCCGCAAACGATCATAAGGGCTTCGACCACGTCCTTCCCACAGTTGTGCGCGGTGGCCGCGCTGTGCCGTTCACGGATTGGTCCACAGCTGCGCCGAAGTAATTCCAAAGATATGAACATACCTTCCCTTTTCAACTCGCACAGGCGAGGGAACGATGAGGCATGCGCAATATGGCCGGTGTTACTTAATCGCAGATTCGGCCTGGTCGAAAGCGTGGTAAGAGGAACGGACCAGCGGCCCGGCTTCGACATGCTTGAAACCCATCGCCTCGCCGAGCACTTTGTATTCGGCGAATTCGTCGGGATGAACGTAGCGAACGATGGGTAGATGATCGCGAGTGGGTTGCAGATACTGTCCGAGCGTGAGGATGTTCGTACCCTGCGCAACAAGGTTCTGCATGGTAGCGAGAACTTCGTCCTTTTCTTCACCGAGGCCAAGCATCAGGCCCGTCTTGGTCGGCACTTCAGGATGCGCTTCTTTCGATCGGCGGAGCACTTCGAGCGAGCGCTCATACACCGCGCCCTTGCGGACCTGCCGGTAGAGGCGCGGCACGGTTTCGGTGTTGTGGTTGAGAATATCCGGGCGCGCGGCAAGAACGACGTCCAGCGCGTTCCAATCGCCGCGAAAATCGGGAATGAGCACTTCGACTTTGCAGCCGGGGACGCGCCGGCGAATCTCCTCGATGGTGCGCGCAAAGATGCGCGCGCCGCCGTCAGGCTGGTCGTCGCGATTCACGGACGTCACAACCGCGTAACGCAATCCCATATTTGCCACGGCTTCCGCCACGCGAAACGGCTCTTCTTCATCCGGCGGGCCAATGGGCTTGCCCGAAGGCACGGCGCAGAAGCCGCAAGCGCGTGTGCAGATGTCCCCCAAGATCATGAAGGTCGCGGTGCCATGTTCCCAGCATTCGCCCATGTTGGGGCAGCGCGCGCTCTCGCAGACCGTGTGCAAATCGAGCGTGCGCATGATGCCCTTCAGTTCCTGATATCGCTCGCCACCAAAAAACTTCACGCGCAGCCAATCCGGCCGTGGGTGCCCGTCCGGAGAGGGCATCGGCATCGCCGGAATATTCGAGATGATGTTGAACGGTGTGGCCATTAGGCTCGCTTGGATCCCTTATTTTACGCCCCTCCGGCACGTCTTACAAATTGTCTGGCGAAACCGTGCTAGGGCGGCCAAGAGGTCCTTCCTGCCGTATACTTATGTCGCGCGAGAAGTATTATGAAGCTCTCTATCGCCGCCTTCTTACCCTTCTTCCTTGCAAACATCACCTTTGCGCAGAAGCCTTCGCCTAACCCTCCCGTAGCAAGGCCAAAATCTGACGAATGCGCAATTTCGGGAATGGTAGTAAAGCTTGCTGGAAGTGAGCCGGTGAAAACCGCGACAGTGCAGCTTCAGAGCCTGCAGGATCTTGCGCACACGATCTCAGTGGTTACAGACGTGGGTGGCCGGTTCGAATTGAAGGGCATTGACCCGGGGCGCTACCGGCTGAAGATAAACCGCACCGGTTTTGTGACGCAGGAGTATGGCCAGAAAACGTCAAACGATCCCGGAGCCGAGATTCGTCTCGTCCCAGGGCAAGTCCTGCGCGATCTTCTTTTTCACCTGATTCCCTGGGGCATCATCGCGGGGAGGGTCCTGGATGACCAAGGTGAGCCGCTTCCATGGGCCCAGGTCAGCGCTTTACGTGAAATCTATTCCGGTGGAAAACACAAGCTGTCGCCGGAGGCGCTTGCACCCACGAATGATCTTGGGGAGTATCGCCTTTTTGGTTTGAAGCCTGGCAGGTACTTCATCTGCGCCAAATACAAGCCGGGTCTACACGTCATAGGCCGAGCAGAAGTACGAGAAGATGACAGCGACGACTCTCGGCCGGAATTTATGCCAATCTATTACCCCAACAGTCCGGATCCAGCGAGGGCTTCGACGATCACGCTTAAAGCGGGAGAAGAAATCCCCGCTGTCGAAATCCTCTTGCGCCCGGTCACCACATTTCGTGTCCGCGGCCGCGTGTACAACATGGTTTCGGGCAGGCGTTCAAATACCGGAGTCATCGTTCAGCTGGAGCAACGCAACAGCAACGTTGCTTGGGGTTTGCCTGACCAGCAGTTAAATGTCGAAAACTCCGACGGCTCCGTTGAAATTGCCGGGGTGCTGCCTGGCTCCTACACCCTGAGCGCCTTTTGGTTTGAGGATGGGCGGCGATATCAGGCACGACAATCCATTGAGGTGGGCAACGCCAATGTAGAGGGCGTGAACCTCACAATCATGCCAGGGATAGCCGTTTCCGGAAGAATCGTTTGGGACGGCAAGCCTAGCTTGGACCGGGATGAGCTCCTTGTCAGTATTTCTCCGGCGGACTCGAGAATCTCTTTCAATTCGCCCGCGAGAGTCGTTGGAAGCTTGTTTGTCTTGAAGGATGTTTTCGACGGAAATTATCGTTTGAGTGTGCTGGGGCAATCGAAAGATTGCTATATTCAGTCCATTCGCTACGGCGCTAATGAGGCGCTCGAAGGCGGTTTCACGGTTGTCCGTGGTACGCAATCTTCACTTGAGGTGACCATCAGTTCGCGTGGCGCTCGCGTTGAAGGGGCCGTCACCGACCAGGACAAACTTCCCATCACAGGGGTTTGGGTTGTTCTCGTGCCGGACCAGGCGCGGCGGGATCAACCGCGTCTCTACAGGAAAGTGGCCACCGATCAATTCGGACATTATCTCCTGAGAGGGATTGCCCCTGGCGACTACAAAGTTTTTTGTTGGGACGAAGTCGAAGATGGTGCATGGGAGGATCCGGAGTTTGTCAAGACATACGAGGATCGTGGGCAAAAGATTTCCGTGCAGGAGGCGGACGCGAAGACCGCAGATGTCGTGGCGATCAGAACGAAAAGCTCGGAATGATTGGAACTCGCCGTTACCGAATGAGCAAGACTAAAGCGGCTGCCGCGAAGAGCGGATGAAGTCGCGCAGAACAGTAACGTTCGGGCCGTAAGCGCCGATGCGCCCGGCGTCCACTGGCAGACCGAGGCGCTCGGCGAGATCGAGATCCACTCCAGCGTCGTCTAACTCAGACAAGCTGAAACCCTGCGCGGGCAGCACACGATTCAAGCCAGTCGGATAGACCGGGCGGGGCGGTCGGTGACGCCGCCAAGGGCGGCGCGCCAGCTCGTAAAATTGTTCCCAATCGCGTTTGTGCCAGGTCGTCATTTCATGCTTGACAGCGAAACCCTCAACCTATTCGGTAATCGGTAATACGTTGGCCTCATTCTTTTGGATGCACGGCCGGACTATAAGGTTCACTAGTCTCCTACCGCGCATCCCCCTCTCAGGGAACAACTCCGATGCTCACCGGCCTATTCATATACTTCATAAACAGGCCGGCAAGCTATTTTCCTTGCCTGTTGTTTCAAACACGTTACGGGACGAATTGTTTCGCGCTAGGGGCCTGGGAAGGCGGAGCGGGGAGTATCTTGATCATGAGCCACACTCCAGTTGCGTTCCTGCTGACGAACCACAAAGCCCGCTACATGCCGCGGGAAACCACATACGTTCGACTTTATTGACCAGCCGATGCCCATTCGCGAAATCTTGTCCGCGGGCAGCAAATATTCGCGGCTACCTTTCAACCGGATTAGACGAGTTGAACCTGCGGAGGTGAGAGCCGCAACGGTGAAAGATGGACGCAGAGATACCGCTGAGGATTCTCTAAGTGGGACTGAGGCGCCCCCGACCGGGACTGACCGGGACCGGGGCGCTGCGCTTTCAGACCCGGGGTGCCTGCTTACCAGCGATTTCCACGGTCGCCGCGATCACCGCCGCGCCCGCCACC
>WNFJ01400775.1_pt1 | contig 14810 bp, 15 predicted proteins | sample 5400461 | NCBI WGS metagenome assembly WNFJ01 (sample SAMN13153349, study PRJNA577476) | soil metagenome | isolation source: 115 cm saprolite on Douglas fir-dominated hillslope | place: USA:California | collected 2013-09-17 | reverse complement strand
AAGCTCTCCCAGAAGCACTCTCTGGTCCGCTGGCCCCTGAACTGATTGTGCGGGAAGCAAGCTCACTGGATCAGCTACGCAGCACCACCCATTTTTCACTTGCGGGCTTTCACAACTCCGGCGATGGCAATGCCCATCAGGACAAGGCCAAGAACTATTTCCCCCGTGCCCACCAATTGATTCGACTGTGTCTGCTGGTCTAGAGGAGTGAATGTCAGTTTGCCTTTCGATGTATTTACGCATATATCGCCTGTCGGCGTAGTCCGCCCGTGACAATTGGCGGCATTTGCAAGGGAGTAGAAACCGATAAAAATCAGCACCAGTCCTAGAAGAGCAATCAGAACAACTCTAGCTCGCATGGTACCCTCTCCTTTCTTAAAAGCTCCAGTTAAGAGAATTCAGAATGAGCACTTTTCGCCTGCGGCAGCGAGTATGTAGCATGGGAAGCCACTCCATTATAACATGTACGCTGGGGCGACTTGCTTTTCGCTGATCTCCTGCCCAAATCCGTATCTCTTGACTTTCTCCCGCAAGCTGTGCTGGTCAGGGCTCTTGCTCCAATCTACAAATGCTCGTCTGAGAGGTCCTTCAAGCTTCATTGTCGTATCATGCTCTATCTCCCCTTTTCAGTTCCTCTGTCTCATAGGCGTGAACTTAAGCCCGCCCGCTGTGAGAGAACAGATGTTCGTAAACTAGGTGAGGATGCCTCCACTCTGAGCGATTTGCGTCAACGGTCTGACAAGAGAAGGAGCAACAAGCCAATGGGGGATTGGAAGCTTGGGGGTAACAAATTATCCTGGTCTGCAAAAAGCTACACGAACAAGGCTAGTCATCTCAGACTGGCTACAATGCGTGCTCGCAACCCGATCCTTTGGAGAACGATGGGCGAGCGAGCGCACACTTCCCCTAAGGATAGGGCTTGCCGTGTCCCTGTGCGAAGGATATGTACTGTTGGTCTCTTTTTGAATGGGGGGAGAAAGAGAAATTTACGTCACCATCCCACCTCCTCCGGCAGGAATTCCTCCAAAGCCTTGTGTGAGACGACGACGTAAGAACGTTTCCCAATGGGTTCGATGTCGACAACTAGGACAACAAAACCGCCGAAGTTGTCCTAGGCACTCCTCCCAGAACTTGCGTGTCCAAACCCCTCTGATTTGCTGATACAACAAGCTAAGCGTCAGCGCGGTCATCGTCCATCGACTCAGTGGCTTTTCCTCCTCCTGCCAAAGATCTTGATCCTCAAGCTCTGCGAAATTTTGGCGCAGTTCCTGCTGAACCTCTTCTTGTAAGAGCCAGAGCACAAACCAAGCTGAGAGATAGGCTTCCGAACTCTCTGGGGTTCTTGTTGGGAGCCGGGCAAGATGAGCCAGAGATTTCATGAGCTTGAAGAGTCGCTCGATGAACCAACGCGCACGATACAGAAGCAAGACCTCCTCATCGCTCCACCTTTCTGGTAAGGTCGTGGCAATCAAGATCCATTCAGTCTCCTGCTCAGTGGCTTCGGAGAGAGCATGACCATGCTTGCTCGCTCGCCGTTTGGCAGCCTCCAGTTCCCGTTGCTGTGCTGCTCCGCTGATCCGTTGAGCCACTAGACGCACCCGGATCAGTCTGCTCGTCTCACCACGCCGAGGCTTTGAGGTAATGGTGACCCAGCGGCTACGTTTGCTCCCTCCATCCTCTCGGAGCCATCCTGCAATATCAAAGGGCATCCCATCAGCATTGAGACAAGGAAAAGTCCTTGGGCAAATGCGCACGACTACCTGTTGGTTGTGATCGCTGCTCGAAAAGAGTTCATCCCGGTAGCCATAGGCTCGATCGGCGACCCTGATCGTTTGTGGGGCATCAGGCATATGCCAAAATCCTTCTGCTCCTTGCACATCTGTCACCTTCAAGCTGACCAGTTTGCCAGCCAGCCAGTCATAGCAGATGTGCAAGCGCCAGTCATCGCCCGAGCCCCCCTCCTGACCCACATGCGTCGCATCCACCAACCAGACACGATAGCCATGAGATCCCTCTGTCTGCTTCCCACTGGCAGGAGAGCCGATCAGTTCAGTCATGAGCCACTCCAACCACCGACGCGCTTGGCACAATCGTTTACACCAGTCCGATGCCGAAACATCTGCCAGTTTAATCAGCACAGCCCAAGCTCCTGTCGCTTGCAAACTCTCTTTCCCACTCACATAGGCGAGCAAGCCCCGTAAGAGGTCCGTACAGGAACGGATCTTGCGGGATCGTTCAAATGCTCCCAAGACAGCAGCCATTTCTGCCACATTGGGAGGCAAACGGGGTACCACTTCCCGATCCCATTCCCCATTGATTAATGCCAGTGCTTGCGCGTGTGTGACGTTTTCGTTATCATACATCTGAAACAGTGAGTCCTCCTTTTTTGCATGACTATACTTTACCAGAAGGACCCTCTTGTTTCTTTTTTTCTAGCCACTTTGGCTTAAGTTCACGCCTATGGAGTATGGCCTCCTGCAAATCAGCATCAACTACATCGGCTCCGCTCAGATCAGCGTCACTTAAATCAGCCTTATGAAGCTTGGGACCGATTAAAGTGTTCCCAAGGGAGTCAGTCTTGCGCAAATTAGCCTCGCGTAAGTCTGCTTCACGTAGGTTAGCCTCTTGCAGGTTAGTCCCCCCCAAACTGGCCTTACGTAAATCGACACCACTCAAGTCGGCTCCTGTCAAGTCACTGTCAGTGAGGACAATCCCGCTCAGATTCTCGCCACTTAAATTCAGTTTGTCAGGACTGTCCACCTCCTTCAGTAGACGTAATACCTCACTTCCATTTAAAGGATTATTTTTTGCGTCTACTATATTGTGTGTATCAAGGCTCATCGGATACTCCTGCGTTGTACAAACGAGAATTGTGCAACAGGCCTTTGTAGCAAAATTTAGTCTAAATATAATCTTTAGTCAAGGACGCGTCAAGTCAAAGATGTTACTGCTATTTCTCTATCTCTATGCTATAATCCAGAAGAGGCAGCTCTCAAGAATTGAGCATAGGGATAAGGTTACAGCGATTCCAATCTCTTTCCTTATTATCCCACTAATATCCTTAAATTTCAATCATTCTGACATATCGCCATAACCCCTGTTGTATTTAAGCAAGAAGAGTGATATGCTGCTTTAAGCAAAAAGAGAAATCTGCACTAAAGAAAGGACTGCGGGGATGCTGGATGTAACATTGATCCTACGAGTGCTCACTCCACTATTTATGGCAGGGGCAGATCAAACTGCAGCGGAAATACGTGCACCCTCATTTCGTGGACTTATGCGTTACTGGCAACGAGCTCTTGTAGGTGGATTAGTCGGTACAGATATAAGAGGACTCGAAAAAGTCCTAGAAGCCGAAAAGGCTGTATTTGGCATGACGGATATAGGCTCAAGCGTGAGTATCAGAATATCAGCAATTTCTCACACACCACAAGAATTCACGGAACCCATAAGTGTAAGAGTGGGAGGAAGATGGCGATCAACTGGTAAGGGGTATCTTCTTTGGTCAATGACAAGAAGTGGCAGAGCAGACAGAAATAATCTAAAGCCTGCTCGCTGGTACTTCCCACCCGGGACAACCTTTAAAGTTACCTTGTCAACACGAGGCAAAGATGACACAAGGCTCAAACAGGCTCTTGCTGCCCTATGGCTACTGACCCAACTTGGTAGTATCGGTTCTCGTTCTCGGCACTGCGCTGGAAGTATTGTCATCCAAGAGATCGATATCAATCCAACTAGCCTGCCTTTCAATTTTTGTACGAATATAAGAGAACTGCAAGAGCAACTTCAGACAGGTATCACGGTTGCAAGAGGTCTCTATAATTATAAGCTTGACAAGCAGTCCACAGGAGAAGCACAATTTGATGTCCTGGCACGCGGTAAGTGCCGTATCTGGATACTCCAGGATAATCAACCCTGGCGTAGTGCAGAAGAAGCCATGCACATTCTTGGAGAAAGATTACAAGATTTCCGTAGCCATGTTAACCTTCGACAGCGTCAAATCTTTGGCCTTCCCCTCAGAGGAGTGAGCAGCGAACGCAGAGCCTCTCCTTTACTTTTACGAGTAACAAAACTTCAGAGAGAACAATACGTTGGAATAGCTGTACTTTTTAAAACAACTAGTAAAAATGTGTTTTTTAATGATTATAAAATTATCGAGGATTGGATCAATGAATTCCATGGGAAGCAAGAGGTGATGCTATGACAGAATATATGCTCATGTTCTCTCTGGGGCCAGTTCAGCCTTTCATTTCACAAGCTCGAAAAACACGTGACCTCTGGTTAGGCAGTTACCTCTTCTCATGGCTCATGTATGCCGCTATGCAAGGAATAGAGAAAACGGCCACAAAATTTGTTTTTCCCTCTAATCGGTGTATTACTTCCGATATTTCCAATCTACCCAACAAGTACATCGCCATCTTCAAAACATTAGAGGGAGCACAGGCGGTTGCTGAAAAAAGTAAGACTCAGCTCGAAAAATGCTGGGAAATGCTTCAGCAAGAAGTATGGGACGCAGTTCTCCAGAGATTTGGAACTTCGGAAACCAAGAAAATATGGAGCAGACAAACCGATCCTACTAGGTGCTTCGAAGTAAACTGGGTCATTGTGCAGAGATTACCGGAAGAAAAGTACGGCAGTTGGCTAGGCCGCACACTAGAAGCGCTAGATGCACGCAAACAGTTGAGAGATTTCACACCGCAAGATGAGCCTGGAGAGAAAAGTACAATTTCTGGAGAACGTGAAGCATTGCGAGGCGATGGAATTGATCGGTCTCAAATAAGAGAGTTTTGGAGACAACTTGCTACAGGACACCTTTCCTCTAATGATATTAGCCAGGATGGGAGCGAACGCCTCGATGCAATAGATACTATCAAACGCTTTGCTATCCGTTCATCAACACTAAAAGAGTATCTGAAAACGCGAGATTTCCCTTCAACCAGTTCAATAGCGACCGCTTCATTTGTTGAGCGACTGCTCCAAGAACAGGACAAGTTGCCAGCCCTTCAAGATTGGCTCAATGCTACAGGAGGGAAGCTTGCTATTATGTCTCCAAAGACTATCCCTTACCTTAGGAATTTGGCAGATGAGCATAGACTTTCATTAGAAATCCTAAGACGGGACGGAGACTTATACTTCTCAACTGCATTCACATCGGATCGCTTGAGAAAAGATTATTGGGTTATTGATCCTACTGAAGCTGAAGTAATGGTCGAGCAAGGAATACATGCACTAAGCCTCCTTTTGAAGGCTGCTGATAATCTCAGGATATCACGACCAAGACCTTACTATGCAATCATCCAGATGGATGGTGATCGTATGGGAAGACTTTTAGGCAAAGTGGAAAGTCCGGAAGATCACACAGAACTGAGCAAGGCCCTATCTGATTTCTCACGTAATGTAGTGCGGTCACTTGTACAGGAACGCTATCCAGGACGTCTGGTGTATGCTGGTGGAGATGACGTTCTCGCCTTTGCACCGCTTGCAAGGGATGTTGGTACAGATGAGCGTGAACCTGTTACCAATATCCTTGACTTAGCTGATCAATTGCAAACGCATTACTGTGGGGAGGTAAGAGCCTCCTTACGCGATGAAGAACAAAAAAAGAATGTGTCAGCCAGTGTCGGTATAGCTATTGCAAATCACCTCACCCCACTTTCTTTTGTGCGACAGGCAGTAAACCAAGCTGAAAAACTTGCCAAGAATCGCTACGGTCGCAATGCCTTGGTTATAACTGTGATACGAGCTTCTGGCGCTCAAACACGTGTGGGTTGTCGCTGGCATTACGATAACTTGGATGAAGATGCACAGCCAATTCCTCTTTTCTCACGCTTTTATCAGTTATTCAAACAAGAACTTCTTTCCCCCAAATGCGTGCACATTTTGCTTGCGGAGGCTTCCACACTTGTTTGGTTAGAAGATCGTGAAGCTCAAGCAAGTGAGATCAAGCGTGTATTAAAGCGACACCTTGGTCAGCTAAACAATGAACAAGCTAGCAGTACAGAGCAGCAGCTCACAGATAAACAAAGAGAAGTATTGGAAAAGGAAATGGAGCAACTAGGTAAACGATTGAGCGAGCTAGCTCGGGCAATGGACATAACACATCCACATCCTGAGACGACCGAACTATATGAGGACAAATTGCGTTACGGATTGATCGAAATCCTCGGCTGGCTACTAGTAATGGCATTTTTAGCACAAGAGAGACATGATCTATGAGAATATTTCTTGAACCAACCGAAGCGTTGTTATTTCGTACAGGGCGACCTTTCGTAGCAGGCGATGATGTCTATGCTGAAAGCTTGTTCCCTCCCACACCAGAAACATTACAAGGGGCTTTACGAGCAGCTATTGCGATCCATTGGGATAAAAATAAAACACTTGATGAGTTATTCAAACAGCTAGAGCTTGTTGACCTCATTGGCGACAGAAAGAGCTATGGATGTTTTCGCATCGTGGCCATCGCTTTAGGACGCCGTAACAAGGACGAGATTGAGAGCCTCTTTCCTGCACCGGCACATATTCTAGAAACTCAGAATGAAGCTGGTCAAAAACAACGGTTGCGGCTCAATCCGCAGGCACTGGAGGGTGTATACTCAAATTTGCCAGCAGGAATGCAGTTGCTCCTGCCTGATCTACCAACGAAGACAGATGAAAAGCTGGGTGTGATTAAAGGTTGGTTGACTGAGTACGGCTTACATAAAGCGCTCAGTACACCTGAGACTCTTAGGGATGAAGATATTGTCAAGCCCAAAGATATTTATATGGAAGAACCTCGCCTGGGCATTGGTATGCAATCTACAACAAAATCTACCCGTGAGGGCTATTTGTATCAGATAAAGATGATACGAATGCAACCAGGCTATGGCTTTGTCGTGGATATTCACCTGAGCCAAAATGCAGAGGGAGGAAAAGTCAAAAAGCCTATAGACGAGCCCTTAGTAGATGATAATGAAGTACAAGCACGTTTGCGGCTTCCTACCGATGGGTGGATAACCCTTGGAGGTGAACGGAGAGCAGCTCATTTCGAGGTGTTAGGTCCCATCCCACAAGGCATAGTCGAACCAAATAGAGCAGGTAGGTTGCTCTATTTGGCGACACCTTCATATTTTGAGGGTGGCTGGCAACCACTGGAATGGCCCGCATCACTTGGCAAACCCATAGCGGCGGCAATTCCTCGCTTTCTACCAGTTGGTGGCTGGATACTTAATCCAGCAGATAGTGGTGGACAGAGCAAAGATATGCATCGCTGTGTCCCAGCAGGAAGCGTCTACTTTTTTGAGCATTCAGTAACTGTTTCTCGGCCTTTGACAGACTATGGCTGGCAAATAGGCTATGGAATTGCCTATACAGGAGAATGATAAGAGATGATTAAAGAGACAACTATGCTTTATCTTTATGTAGAAACACCGCTGCATGCAGGTGTGGGTTCAGGGTTAAGCAGCATTGATCTTCCTATCCAACGAGAGCGAGCCACACAATATCCAATAATTCAGGGAAGCGGAATCAAGGGAAAACTACGTGCGCTTGCTGAAGATGTCAAGTTGGAAGATACCGACGTTATCTTTGGATCCTCTGTTGATACTGGTAAAGGTAATGAGCATGCGGGGGCAATTGTAGTTGGAGATGCACGTATTTTACTTTTTCCTATTCGTTCACTCAATGGAGTATTTGCCTACGCTACCTCATACGACGTGCTCAATCGCTTCAAACGCGATATCGAGCGAAGATATACAAATCAGGTGCAATCACCACCTTGGAGCATCCCTATTGCTGCAGGTGAAGGTATAGCACTGGTGACAACCACCAGCGAAGTTATAGCTAGCGGCAAGCTCGTCCTAGAAGAATTCAGCTTCACTGCACAGCAAGACCCACAAGTAGATTCCATAGCCAAATGGGTGGCTGAAAATACCTTACCTGACACTGGCCTGGAGAATTATTGGGGAAAAAAGTTAACAAATTCTCTGGTAGTCTTGCCAGACGACGATTTTCGCGATTTCGTGTTATATGCAACAGAGGTTATTACCAGAATACGTATAGACCGTGAGAAGAAGACTGTTCAGAAAGGAGCACTTTGGTCGGAGGAACATCTGCCCACAGATACACTCATGTACGTGCCAATTTATGCAACTGATTCCCGCAAAGCTGAGAGTGGTACCCCAAAGATGACAGCAGATCAAATACTGCAAAGAGTTCAATCACTTGAAAAGAAACGAGGAGGCTATTTGCAACTCGGTGGTGATGAGACTGTTGGACGTGGCATAGTACGAATACATTGGGAAGGGAAGTCAAAAGATAAAATACACCAATAATTGTTCTTGCAAAAAAAGGAGATAACTATGGTAGGGCAATCCCAGAAACTACCGCAACGGCAGAATACGGAACAGAAACGTGGAAGGCAAGCTTGGCTTAACATTCAAGAGATCAAGGGACTAAGCGAGGCAGCCAAGAAGTTCATAGAAACAGCACAGAATGAGAAACAGAAAAAGAAATACAGAGATATCCTGCAAGAATATGACAAACTTCAGCAGGAATATCGATCTCGTGCACGTGAACTTAATGCCATGATTCGGATTAATGGCCTAGGCCAAACTCTAGGTTTCCTGAAGGCTAAGGGAAAGAATAGGGTAGAAGATGGACGCCGTAAGAAGAACGCCCCTTTTTATCTTCTAGGCCACCTCTCACATTGGATGCATGATCATTTCGATTCCAGTATACCAGATGCAACCGAAGAAAAAAACGATGGACTGCTAGATTGGGTCACCAGAGAAACTACCACAAATGCTGATTATCGCCGTGCGACTACAGAATGTCTTGCCTTTGGCATCTGGCTTAGCCGCTTTGCTGAAGCAGAGCTAAAAGATCCGGATGACACAGTAACCGAAAGTTCTGAAGCACAAGGAGAGCAGTTATGACCTATTATCTGCCTAGTACTACGGAAAAAGTGCTTAGAGATTACGCTCATGAATGCAAGAATTTAGGACTGCTTCTCGACAAGTACCCACCAAAGTCAGCAATCCAGGACAGTAGAGGAAAAAGTGAGTGGCTGAAGAAAGAAGTTGTATTAAACAATCATATTGATTTCACACTGGTACGCAATGCCTACCGACGTTGGTTTGATATGACAATTGCCATGGGAGCGCAACACTTCAATGCAACTCTTGAGGGGCGTATGGTCATTGGATTTGGTGGACCAACCGTACTGGAGACTGATCTCACATTACATCATCTCTATGGTGTGCCATACATATCTGGTAGTGCTTTAAAGGGCTTAACACGAACATACGTAGCAAATGAAGAGGAGGATTATTATATTCAGAGCGATAACGCTTCAGATGGTCGAGTTCCAAGCAAGGATCATGAAACTGATCATGAGCATATCATAGAGATTTTTGGCTCGCAAAAGCAGGCAGGAACGGTAATCTTCTTTGACGCAATGCCATTAGATGGCAAAGTAAATTTCGCCATTGACATCATGAATCCTCACTATCCTGACTACTATGGACAGAAAAAACCTCCGACCAATGATCAAGATCCTACTCCCGTATCGTTTCTAGCTGTGATGAATACTACCTTTACGTTTGCACTTGCACCACGCCAGCAAAACAAAGAAGAACATCTGAGGCATTTAGAGCAAGTAATACCTTGGGCACAAAAAGCTTTACAAAAGTATGGAATTGGAGGCAAAACAAGCGCTGGCTATGGCTTCTTCAAAAAAGATAACTAGGCCCGAGCCAACTCCTAATTTTAGTATACACCTGCTCTTATCCCGTTGTCGAGAGGCATGAAAAAGGAACATCAGTACAGACGGTCACAGCGGATGTGATAATGGCCGCTGACAAAATAATCACGCAAGTATTGTGCATAGGGTTGCCAGATCAATTTGTCAACAATCTTTATCGCGTCTAGCAGGCAATTTATCTCGTGAGATGTAGATACTGATTTATCTCGTCCTGCGGGCAATAAATTGCCTGTGATGGTGCTATAATAGAAGCAATTGTCTGTTTGGATTTGAGAATGGCTACTACTAAACGTATGTATTAGTAGAGAACGGTCTTCCCTTTTGTTTAAAGGAGGATACTATGTCACATGGCCATCACGGAGACGGGTATCATCATGGTGGATACCATCATCATGGTGATATTCACCATGGACATGGCCATCCCCAGCATGTGGAGGAACCCTGGATAGGATGGCCTTTACTCGCCGTTCTTCTCAGAGCTTTTTGGCGCTCACGTTATTACGACCGACCTCGCCATAATAGAGGAGGCGGTTGTTCGATTTTTGCTTTAATGTTTGGTATTCTCGTGGCGGTTGCCTTTATACGTTTCTGGTGGCTGCTGATCCCCATTGCAATTCTCGGCATGATTGGGATTGTGTTTCTCTTCAAGTTGCTACGTGGCAGATTTGCTAGCCCCAGCACAAATTATCGGCAATTCAATCAGCCGCACCAAGCTAATCAGCCCTATCAGGAGGGATATTCAGTACCGCCACCAGACTCACAGCCCTATCAGGAGGGATACTCAGCTTCGCCACCAGACTCACAGCCCTATCAGCCGTATCCTCCTCAGTCAGGGTGGGGGCAATATGAAATGCCAGAGGCGCAGTACCCACAAACTATGCCACCAATGCAGTAAAGAGAATGTTGCTTTGTGATGGATAGATGTGGAAGTTGAATACTCCCCAACGAGACGGATGGCAAGGACACTGATACCTTGCCATCCGTCTGCTTGATTGTAAGTAGCCCCTACTTGAGAGTATTTAGTGTATTGCTACAATCATCTACAAAGTAGGCACCAGCGGCAGCACTATGAAATGCCAGACGTGCGATGTTGATATCAGGACCAGTAGGAATAAGCGCAAGGCCGAAGAGACAGCCAGCACCATTAGCACTACCGGAAACAACTGTATTATCTAGCGATAGGGTCTTCACCTGCTTACCATCTGGCGTTGTCTCAACGATATTACCATCATTGCCATTCACTGTCAGAATATTGCCATTTGGCACGGTGGTCAGGCCAAGAGGATCATTAAGAGCACCTTTGACTCCTACATCTTTTCCAGTGGAAGCGCTATTATAGCGCTCAAATGCGTCAGGGATGGCGGCAATACGATTGTTCAGGCTGTCTGCAACATAGAGTGTGCCGTTCCGACCAAGCCCGACACCTGTTGGCCCGATGACGAGCGCACCCGGATCAGTTCGCTCGGGAAAACCTGAGCCGATAACGGTTGTTGCAGCTCTTCGAGGCTTGTCCTGTCCCTGTGCAGGAACCAGCAGGTCGATTCGTATAACCGTTCCTTGGTTCACTACGTTATTTAGCGCTAAAAAGTGACGCCTATCCCTGCTATTACCTCAGCATGCCCTGTAACCTTAGGCGTATATACTAGAGAAGGATATATCAGTACTAAGAACTGGATACAAAGAGGCCAACATATTAAATTGACTTTTTGTATACTCAAAAAGTAGGAGTAGCATTCCATGAAAACTAATCCAACGACAATTCCTTACCAACCCATTGCTTTCTCTGCACCTTCGTCAGAGCGCTCCGCTCCGAAAAATTGGCGACCAAAGGTCATAGGTGCCTTACGTATCGCCTTCGGTTTAGTATGGGCAGTTGCAGCCTGGTTGAAGTGGCAGCCAGTGTTTCAAAACCATTTTCTTGATCAAGTCTCAACTGCCAAGGATGGTCAACCCGCGCTGCTAGGAGGATGGATTTCCTTCTGGATTCACCAGGTCAGTACCAATCCCCTTCTCTTTGCTCGTATCGAGGCTGGCTTAGAGACGACACTGGCGGTATGTTTGGTCCTTGGCGTCTTCAGTAATCTGACCTATATCGTCGGTATCCTTTTGTCACTAGCCATCTGGTCAACTGCAGAAGGTTTTGGCGGGCCATACGTATCAGGTCATAGTACAGATATAGGGACAGCACTTCCCTACGCGATTCTGTTTGCCATATTGTTTTGCATCTCGGCTGGACGCTACTATGGACTGGACCAGTGGCTCGCTCCTCGACTGGGACGCTTGAGTTTTCTCGCTACAGGCACTTTCAAGCAAGGTGATGGATAGGGGATAATTATTGGCTTGCTCCATCATCGGCAGCGTTATGTTCTAAATCGAGCAACTGCTGCTTGCGCTCTACACCCCAATGGTAGCCTCCCAGTTGACCATTTCCTCGCACAACGCGATGGCAGGGAATGAATACGGCCACCGGGTTGGTCGCACAGGCTCGGGCGACAGCTCGTGCCGCGGTAGGCTGGCCGATGGCTTGAGCAATCTCACGATAAGATCGTGTGCTGCCAGATGGAATAGCTCGCAGGGCTTCCCATACTTTCCATTGGAAGGCTGAGGCATGGACATCTAAGGGTGCAGTGGGTGGGAGAGGCTGCCCTTGCAGATAATCCTGGAGCAGCGTCACCCATGGACGAAGCCCTTCTTCATCTCGCTCAAACTCGGCCTCTGGATACTCACGTGTGAGTTCGGCTTGCAGGGCCGATTCCGAGTCGCCGAAGCGTACGATAGTGACGCCACGTGCAGTGGCCGCAATCAGGATATGTCCCAGTGGACTCTTCACAATGGTATAGCCGATATGCATGCCCTTTCCTCCTCGTTGATAGGCTGTTGGTGTCATGCCGAGCTGTATGGGGATACGCTCGTACATGCTACTGCTCGAGTGATAGCCAGCGTCGTAGAGGGCACTTGTCACTGCAGCTCCGTCCTGGAGCCGAGCCTTGAAGTGAGCTAGGCGACAGGATTCTACGTATTGACGCGGTGTCATGCCTTTGATCCGCTTAAAGGTGCGCTGGAGATGATACGGGCTCAAGTGAAACTGCTGACTCAGGTCGGCGAGCCGCAGTGGACTATCTAGGTGTGCCTCAATATAGCGGCAAATTTGCTCGATCGTCTCTGCCTGCGGCTCTGGCATGCTGGCGTATTGCGGATAGCAGCGCCGACACGGTCGAAATCCTGCAGTTTCAGCCTCTTCTATCTGACGAAAAAAGGTGATCTGCTCACGGCGAGCCCGACGAGCGGGACACGACGGACGACAATAGATGCCAGTGGAACGTACGGCGAACACAAACGTTCCATCAGCTGCTCGGTCTCTCGCCGCGGCTGCCCGCCAGCACTGCTCTTCGTTCAAAGGTTCCTGGTTGATGGCTTCTCTTACATGGATCATTTCAGTGTCCTTTCTTCTTTAATACAAAAGAAAGTATAAGACGTGAGGAACGAATATGCTATCGGTTTCTTGCGCTTCAAAGTTGTTCCTGATATCAGACAGGTAGTCTCTTTCTAGTGTGTTGATAGCTCAATACGCTGGTGCTGATCTGTCCTCTCAGGAGTCTCCCCTATGATATCACTGTGCTAGCAGAAGATTATCTATTGTCTCTCTAGTGTGTTGATAGTTCGATACGCTGCTAATGGCCTGTCTCATGAGCCTCTCCTATGATATCAACACATTAATACAAGATAAGCCGCAAAGTTTTCTGTTAGTTGTCTGGTCTTGTCAGTTGTCAAAGGTCACCTCTCTTGGCTATTCTAAAAGGAGAAAGATCAATCGGAAAGCTCTGCGGAACCGTAAGTTCGATTTTCTAAAGCTGCTGCAAAGGAGAAGCGCAAATGGATCTCGGCCACATTATTAATGATTCCCAAATGTTAGGTCTACAAAGTTCTAGAGAATATCAAGAAGTGGGCACAGTAAGAGAATCTAGCTCTGATATTACAGTAAGTGAGAAGGCTGGGATAAATGCCGATAGTCTAAAAGAGATCCCTTTTCTCAACAAAGTTGTTGAAAAGTTACAAAGTGGGTTAGCTGAAGCAAAAGAGCAAGTTTTTGTAGCTGCTTATCCGCACAATAAACAGTACCGGGACGATCAAGCAGAGTATATTGATGCTCTAAAATTGGTGAGGTCTTGTATGAAGAATCCAGGCATAGAATTCTACAGAAAGCTGGTATTGGAAAGTAAGAATGGCAAGCTAGCTCAAAGTTTCATGGAAGCTAAAAGTGAGAGTGCTTCGGTTCAGCAAAAGGCTAATCGTCTAAGTTATCTCCCTCTTAATGCTGATAATTTTGAGACCTTATCTCTAGAGCATAATGATACCAAGTACAGCCTATCATAAAAGCTTTTCGATTTACCTCGACGGTTACGGAGATGGCAGGTCCTATAGACCTGTCCATCCGAGACGGAAAATCTGGCAAACAGATGTCGTGTATTATGACAATGGTAGCGAGATTCCCGTCCTAAGTAAAGCTGATCTTGGCGAGGGAGTTAGCCTTCGTCAAGACTCCGCTTATCTTAACTCTGCCAAATCTTCTTAGAGAAGGGCATTATTGCGAACTCTTCTCGCGCCCCAGTAGGACAAAAAGCCCCGTTTTAGTTTGCAACGCTATCTCTTCTAACATCAGATCATCGCTGATCAATGGTGGTTGAATTGATAGTGGTGGAACTGATGGGGCAGCTGGTAAGGATGGGTTAGATATCTCCATTTGCTCTGAGAAATTGGTGACCATCGGCTGGAGATCGCTGGGCCTATATGCCGATTCTGGGAATGGCATTTCACTAGATGATGTCTGAACTCTACCAAGTACAGGCAATGTTTCAGATGCTCCTGCTGCTAGGGCTGCAAATGATGTGGGTCGTGGAAAGGTGAGGATAGAGTGGTTCTCACGTCTACTCATCCACGGGTAAGCTTGAGCATTGCGAAATGGTCTCTGCATCACTAACTTGTGCTGGTTCATCTGCCTTCTCCACAGTAACAACAGCATTCCTCCGCTAAGTACGAACAAAGGAATACCGAAGCTAAGAGGTAGCATAAA
>WNFJ01098438.1_pt1 | contig 14810 bp, 13 predicted proteins | sample 5400461 | NCBI WGS metagenome assembly WNFJ01 (sample SAMN13153349, study PRJNA577476) | soil metagenome | isolation source: 115 cm saprolite on Douglas fir-dominated hillslope | place: USA:California | collected 2013-09-17 | reverse complement strand
GATCTTCTCGTCTTCAACGACACCAAGGTGATCCCGGCGCGGCTGACCGGCCGGCGCGGCGAGGCTGTCGTCGAAGTCACGCTCCACCGCGACCTCGGCGCCGGCGCATGGCGCGCGTTTGCGAAGGGCGCTCGACGCTTGCGGACAGGCGACCGCCTCGTTTTCGCCGAAGACTTTTTCGCCGTGGTCGGCGAGAAGCACCCAGACGGTGACGTAACCTTGCGGTTCGAGCTCGATACGACGGCTTTTCGCGAGGCGCTCGACCGCTACGGCTCGATGCCGCTGCCGCCCTACATCAAGCGGCCGCGCGGCGGCGATCCGCGCGACCGCCAGGATTATCAGACGATCTTCGCCCGCGCCGAGGGGGCCATTGCGGCGCCGACCGCCGGACTTCACTTCACCCCGTCCCTTCTCGAGGCGCTCGCCCGTCGCGGCATCCGCTGGACGTCACTGACCTTGCATGTCGGGCCCGGCACCTTTCTGCCGGTCAAGGTCACCGATCCGCGCGATCACCCGATGCACGCCGAACGGGGGGTGATTTCGGCCGAGACCGCCGAACGGATCGCCGCGGCGCGGCGCGAGGGTGGGCGTATCATCGCGGTCGGTACGACGAGCCTGCGCCTCCTCGAAACTGCCGCAGCCGAGACCGGCGATGTGCGGCCCTTTGCCGGCGACACCCGGTTGTTCATCATGCCCGGGTACCGCTGCCGAGCGATTGATGTGCTGCTGACCAATTTCCACCTGCCGCGTTCGACGCTGCTTATGCTGGTGGCCGCACTCGCCGGGCTCGAACGCATCAAATCCGCCTACTCTCACGCTGTCGCCCACGGCTATCGCTTCTTTTCGTACGGCGACGCCTGCCTGATCGAGTGTCCCCGGTCTGGGTGTGAGACGAGGGGCGCTGAGCGACCTTAGGCAGTGGCGAGTTTCGCGGCGTTGTCGTAGACCAACTTCGCTGTCGCGATGTCTTCGATCGCGAGCCCTACCGACTTGAACACCGTCGTCTCGGACAAGGGAGCCGCTTTTGTTCCGGCAAAGATCTCACCGGCCTCGGCGTAGATTTCCGCCCCGGAAAGGATCACGTCGCCGGATTCCTTGAGGACTGCCTCGCGGGAATCCACGACGAGGATGTTGGCCATCGCCCGGTCGTCGAGTTCCCGCCAATTGGGCCGCGGCGAGCCGACCGCATTCACATGCGCTCCCGGCTTGAGCCAATCCCCGTCGAGGATCGGCTGGAGCGCGTTTGTTGCGGTCACAACCACATCTGCGCCGCGCACCGCGTCGGCGATGGGCATCGCCTTGGCATTATGCTGTTCGGCAAACCGCTCGCCATGCGCGGCAGTGCGGCTCCACACGCGGATTTCGTCGAAATGCCGCACTTGAGAGAGCGCCTGCAAATGGGCGCGTGCCTGCACTCCGCTCCCGACCAGTGCCAGCACGTGAGCGTCGGGGCCCGCTAGATATTTCGTAACGGCCGCCGAGACCGCGGCCGTGCGCATTTCGGTAATCAGGCGGCCGTCCATGACCGCCAGCGGCTCGCCGGTGTCGGGACGAAACAGCAGGATCATGGCGTGATGCGTCGCTGTGCCGGTCCCCTCGTTGCCTGGGTAGAAGCTGACGAGCTTGGCCCCCATTGCCTCGTCTGCTACCGCCGGCATGATGCCGAGATAGCGCTTTCCTTCTTCCACCGTCAGCATATTGCGCACGGGCTGCACGACCTCTCCGAGCGAGAACTCGGCGAGGGCATTCTCCATCGCCGGGATCAATTCATCCCAATGCAGCAGCGCCCGGACCTGTTCCTCGTCCAGATACAGCACGACCGGTGCTGCTGTTTTGGCGGCGAGACGCGATCAATGCGCCGCGCTCGCCGTCTTCTCCCGCATCATCGCGATGAGGCCGCGCACTTGACCGCCGTTGCGCTGGACGACCGAGGCGAATTCGGAGCGCTGGGTGGTCATCATGCTGATGCCCTCGACGATAATGTCGCTGATCTTGTAGGTCCCCTTCTCGGTCACCAGCCGCCAATCGATCTTCATTGGTGAAGCGCCGCCTGGGCTGATCACGTCGGTGGACACAATGACTCCATCGCCGTCGCTCCGGCTGCCGCGGACTTTCAAAGCCTCGCCGCCGAAATTCGACAGTCGCGCCGTGTACACGAAAACAACATAGTCTTCGAACAACTTTACGAATTCCCGCTGCTCCTCCTCGCTCGCGGCCCGCCAATAACGGCCGAGTACGAATCGGGCGATGCCGGGGTAATCGAAGTCGGTGTGGAACAATTCGCGGAAGCGAGCCTCCCTCATCGCGGGATCGGTCTTGTTGTTCAGCACCTCGACAGCACGGTCCCAGAGTGTGTTCATGAAGGCCACGGCATCGGCAGGATTGACCACTGGCGGCGCTGCCGTGGATGCGGTCGCGAAAAGGAGGAAGAGACCGGTCAGAAGGGAACGGCGCATCATGTCGTTTTGAACCCCCCAAGTGAGAGGATGATCTTAGCGCGAAAGCCGAGGTTCGGGCACTCGGAATTAATGATCCCGTAACAACTTCGGCTTTGACCGTTTTTTGACGAGGCTGCGTGGTAACCGTTGGCGGAAGCGGATGGGTTCCCTACATCTTTAGCGAATTTCGCAGAAGGGGCGATCAAGATGTGGCCGTTCATGCGTGATAAGCTGGCCGTCCCCCGGCCCGAGGACTGTCTGCCTGGAAGGAACCAGCCGATGCCGCTCCCCGAGCAGCATTTCGTCAACCAGCATCTGCTTGCTGGACCTTATCCCGCCGGCATGAAAAGGGCCCTCTTCGGGCTTGGCTGCTTCTGGGGCGCGGAACGGGTGTTCTGGCAGGCGCCGGGTGTCTGGGTCACCGCGGTCGGCTACGCCGGCGGCTCGACGCCGAACCCGACCTACGAAGAGGTATGCAGCGGCCTCACCGGCCACACCGAAGCCGTGTTCGTCGTCTACGATCCGAAACTCACGAGCTACGAGGCGTTGCTCAAGCTGTTCTGGGAGAGTCATGACCCGACCCAGGGCATGCGGCAGGGCAACGACGTCGGGACGCAATACAGGTCGGCCATCTATACGTTTTCGCCGGAGCAGCAGACCGCCGCCGAAGCCTCGCGGCAGGCCTATGAGGGTCGGCTCGCAGCAGCAGGATTGGGCAAGATCACCACGGAGACCGGCGAGGCTCCGCCCTTCTACTTTGCCGAGGGGTATCACCAGCAGTATCTGGCCAAGAACCCTGATGGATATTGCGGCCTAGGCGGCACCGGCGTCACCTGTCCGATGCCCGCGACGGTCGCTGCCGCTTAGACTTTCCCGGCGGCAAACCCAGAAGGGAAAGCCAGCCTAGTCGCGCCAGAACGGCGCCGCTTCGTTCAGCCGCCGCCGATTTCGGCGAAGTTTTCGTTCCCTGCCGGCGAGCATTTGGTCGTGCGCTTCGAGCACGGCAACCCAGGCATGAGCGGCGGGGCTTCGCGGCTCTATCTGGGCAAACAGCTCGGTGACAAACGCGTGCGCGACGCGGACGTCATTCGCATAGCCGAGATCGCTCTGGAGGCGTTTCAGCCTCCCGACAAACCTCTCTAAGCCGTCGTTATCGAAAAGGCTGCCGAAAAGCTCGACCGTGTAGCGAAGCTTCTTGACTGCAATTCTCAGCTTGTGCCGCTCGCGCGGCGCCAGGCTGCCGAACCCCTTGCCGCGTCGCCTTACTTTGCGGCGGCGACGATCGAGTACGCCGGGCGCTATTTCACCGATTGGAGAGGCCATCGGATCCGGCTCATCCGATGCCGAATGCCGACGCCAGCCGGACGCCTCGAACCACCGCAAGAGGCGCAGCATCCCGGCGGTATACCGCTGCGATTGAATGGCTTCCCTGATCTGGTTGTACGCGTCGGCTCGCAGCCGGTCGAGTGCGGCGGCGAGGTCATCCCAACCGGGCTCGTCCGCAAGTCCGGTGCGGGCCGCCGGTACCAATTCGGCGGCGAATACATCCAGATTGCGGGCCGGCCCAAGCGTACCGCCGAGCGATCGAAGCTCCTCGGTGACCCACTGGACGTGCGCTTGCGGAAGGATCTTCTTCAGCGAGGAAATTGCCGAGCGAAGCCGCCGCACGGCCACCCGCATCTGGTGAACGCCTTCCGACTGGGCCGCGAGCACGGCGGGCTCGTTTCGCAACAGCTGGGCGAGGCAGCTGCGGCCGATCTTTCGCAGAGCCGCCTCGACCGTCATATCGGGATCCAGAATGACGGGCTCTGCGTGAACCGCCGGGGGAGCGGCGTCGCCGCCCTCCACGAGCCGATAGCCCCGCTCCGATTTGCTGCGGGTCTCGATACGAAGCGGAGCCACCTCCAGCAGCTGCGCGGCGAGGTCGTAGAGAGCGCTGGCGTCACCGCCCTTGAGCTCGAGTTCGACCTCGCTGATCGGCTCAGCCCTCTCCTCGCTTACGGCCCGGATCTCGCCTTCGTCGACCGCCGCCTCGATCGCCGTTCGCGGCAGCGGCTCGATCGCGAAGATCGTGCGGGTGACTTCGGTCACGAAAAGCGGCCGCAGATTGCCGGCCGCACCCTCCGGCAGGCGCGGGCCGCTCAGCGCCGCATCGGGGTCGGGTCGACCCTCGGCGATCGCATCTTCCCACTCGCCGCGTGACAGGAGATCCCCCGAAGCAAGGTCTCCCTCCTTGACGGTCTGCAAGAAATGCCCGCCCTGATCGCGGACCCGCAGAATCAGCCCCCGCTGCTCGAGTGCCAAGTCCGGCGTGTCGTAATAGGTGCTGATCAGTCTTTCCTGTGTGCTGACCCGCGCCATCGCCATGAGCGCGCGCTTCAGTTCGGGAAGATCGGCCGACCGAGCAGCGAGCTTGAGTTCGACTTCCGTCGAAATGGCAGCCTCCCGTCTTGACCAGCGATTAACCTCGCGAACGGTGGAATATAATCTCTAGATCCCCCGACCTGGTGCGGCTCATCGCCACCCGAGCACCGATCTTGCCGCGGCGGTTGCCCCTACTCGGCCGCCGCTCGTGCCGGTTCTTTGATACCGCTCATGTAATCGACGCTGACGGGCTGGTTCGTCTCGAACGGGCTCTTGAGGTCTAGTTCCTTGGCCATCTCGCGCACCGCCGGGAACACCTCTTGCCCCAACAGGCGGATGCAGGTCTTTGCGTCCTCGTGGGAAACATTCCCGTCGTTCCCCCAGACACCGAGAATGCCGGGCCGCGTCTCTTCGAGCAGGATGCGCAATTTGGCGATCACCTGCTTTGGTGTGCCGGCGATAATCATCAAATCTTCGAGCTGTTTTTCCAGCTCCGGGCGGTACCGAGGGTTTTTCGACCGGCCGGAGGCAAACTCGACAAAGGCACGGCGGTTTTCCGGACTCCCGTACCCCGATGGCGTGCTCCACACCGGGTGGGCGAGACCGGTAAATTCGCCCTGCATCCATCTGAATTGGGCGGCGTTCGCGAGCGCCTTTTCCTCGGTCTCGGCGACATGGATCTGCTTCAACATCCCGTGATAGTCCGGACCGCCCGTAAAGCCGGCCTCGGCCGCCACGTTGTCGTAGATTTCCCAGATCCGCTTCGTGCGATCGATCGGCGTGTTGAGCGCGATATAGGGATAGCCGCGCTGTGCCGCCCAAACGACCGTCTCGGGGCTGATGACGCCCGGAATCCACACCCGCGGATGCGGCTTCTGCAACGGCACGGCCCACGGGTTGACGACGCGGTGCTGGTAATGGGTGCCTTCCCAGCGGAACGGCCCCTCGCGCGTCCACGCGGCGACGATCAGATCGTGCGCCTCCTGAAAGCGCTCCCGATTGAAGGCCGGGTTGACGCCGGCGGCCAGCTGCTCCTGCCCACCGCCGCGAACAAAGCCCGAAACCAGCCGGCCCTTGGAGATCAAGTCGATCATCGACAATTCCTCGGCGAGCCGCACCGGATTGTCGGCCAGCGGCAGCGGGTTGCCGAGAAGGATGATCTTGGCCTCTTTAGTCACCGCGGCGAGGATCGCGGCAAAGATGTTGCACTTCGCCTGCATGCAGAACGGCGCGTTGTGGTGCTCGTTCAGCATGAAGCCTTCGATGCCCATCTCCTCGGCATAGATGTAATGCTCGAGATATTCGTTATAGAGCCGGCTCCCCGCCACCGGGTCGAAGTATTTGTTGGAAAACATCAGCGCCGTGGCGCCGAACTTCAGACCCTCATCGGCCGGATAGGCCGACATCGGCTGCTCGGTGAAGTACATCAGTTGCATGAGTTTCTCCGTCTCTGGCGTGGTTCTGCGCTAGCGCTTAGATGCATTCAGATGATTCTACCGCTTTACCCTGTAGGATGGGTTGAGCTGAGCGAAACCCATAGTCTGCGCTCGTTGCAATGGGTTTCGCGCTGCTCTACCCATCCTACGGCTACTCGCTGTGGAGTAATCTGATCGGTCTGAACACTAGCGGGCCGCAAAGGGGAGGGGAATCATAAACGCCGCACAGGAAGTTCGCATCTGCGGAGAATCGGCCGGAGCCACCTCTCCAGCTTTTGAAGGATCAGCTCCAGCGCGGCCTTGCGCCACCCGTCATCCCGCCGTCGATCACCAGCTCCGCGCCCGTCATATAATTGGACGCCTCCGAGGCGAGGAAGAGCACGCCGTTTGCGATGTCTTGCGGTGTTCCGGCCGTCCCGAACGGCACCCCGGCCTGGGCGATCTCGTTCGGATCGATCGGCACGTTGCGGCCAGCTGAACCCGCTATCTTTGTCCAAATCGGCGTGTCGATGACCCCCGGATGGACGGTATTGATCCGTATCCCGTCGCCCGCTGCCGCACACTCCATGGCGACCGCTTTTGCGAACAGGCGCACGCCTCCTTTCGTGGCGCAGTAGCCGGCCAAACCGGCCGATCCCCTGAGGCCGGCCACCGACGACATGATGATGATCGAGCCGCCGCCGGCGCGGCGCATTGCCGGAACGGCGTACTTGACGGACAGGAACACACCGTCGAGGTTTACCGCCGTTTGTCGCCGCCAGTCGGCCAACGACATCTCGACCGCCTGGCACAAGATGCCAATCCCGGCATTGGCCACCATTACATTCAGACGTCCGAAGCGCCGCTCGGCGGTTTCGATTATTGCCGGCCAACCCTCCTCTACACTCACGTCGTGATGAAGATAGATCGCTTCGCCCCCGGCGCCGCCGACCTTCTCCGCCATCGCCTGACCTGCGGCATCGTCCAGGTCGGTTATCACGACTTTGGCGCCTTCCCCCGCCAATGTCGCCGCACAAGCCGCCCCAATCCCCGATGCCCCGCCGGTTACGATCGCGACCTTGCCGTTCACCTGGCCCATAGCGTCCTCCAATCAGCAGGGCGACGATAATTTCTCGCCGATCGCCGACCAGACTATGCCGAGAGGAGTGCGCGGAAGAAAGTCGTAACGTGGGTCCAGGAGCGGCCGAGCAACGGGCCCGCAGGCCGGGAAGAAAACGCAACGCGCGCTTTCCACCATGACCGATCGCGGCGCAAAATCAGCGACAAGAGCGCGATGATCACAAATGGTCCGATAGGCATCCGCCCGCCGGCAAGGATCACCGCGAAGCTGGCGGCAACCAGCCCGAGCATGATCGTTTGCTCGCCCCTCAACGCTCCGCAGCGTATCTGGTCAGCTACCAGAAAAGCGGCCGGGATCACCATCGCGGCCATGTCGGCGGCAGATGCCCAGGGGCTTGCCATAAGCGCCGCTGCCGACAGTGTCGCCGCCTTCAGCGGGAAACGCCCCTCCGATCGCCAGACCAGCCAGACAATTGTCGCTAGGCCGACCGTCGTTACCGCCTGGGCCAGCCAGGCAAGCACGGCGCTGCCGTTCAAATAACGCACCAAGCCGTACACTGTCTGGAGAAGTCCCCAATGTATGTCAGGATCGACGAAAAGGGTTATGCTGGTTTGTGCGAGGAGTTGTTGAGGTAATGCAGCCCACACGTCGATGCCGAACACCGCGATCGAAGCGCTTGCCAAGAAGGCCGCGGTGACGCCGGCGCTCACCAAGGCTCGCCATTGCCTCGATGCAACGAGCGCCAGGGGGACCAATATCCCGAACTGTGGTTTGTAGGTAAGACATCCGAAGAACGCACCCGCAAGCACGGGCCGGCGCTCGAGTAACAGTAGCGCTGCACCAAATAGCGACGCGGTCAAACAGCCATTTTGTCCGCCCACAAAATTCCACGCTGTAAAAGGGCACGCCAGGACAAGAGCGATCGCCGGCAGCCGCCGTACAATGAAAAAGACAGTGGCGACACAGCTGGCCAATGTCAGCAGATCCCAAATCAGAAATGCCGTAACGTAAGGAAGCGTCGCCAACGGCGCCAGGATGAGCAGGAAAGTCGGAGGATATGGCCAGGTTGCGTAGATAACTCCCGATCCCGCCAGGGCCTCCTGGATCTTGATGAACTCGGTCGGATCGTACAGCGAGGCGGTTTGTCCGTTGAGCGCCTGCCGCCCGGCCACCCACCACTGGGTGAAGTCGGTGTAGATCGGCACTCCTCCTGCATCCAAAAGCCAGAAGCCCCGCCTAAACAGACCGAGCAATAGTGCCGCGTAAAGCGCGGCGATGATGTATCCGTACGCCTGTAGACTCCACGACGCGAAAATGCCCAGCATCCGCGGGGATCCGAAATTGGAGTCCACCCTGATCGAGAGCATCAGCGCTGTGCTTAGCTCCGGTGCATGCCGAGGACGGAGTGCCCGCGGCCGGGCGACTCCATGGAGAATGGCTGTCGGTAAATATCTCGGCCCGCGTCAAGAAGGCGTCTTTGGCTGATGGTTTATTGGCCGGAGCCGCCTCGCGGCGCAACAAGGGAGGGCCGGGACGGGCCTCGAAGCTGTTCAACGCAATCGCGAAGCGTGGCTTAAGGCAGCCCGGCCCCCCACGCGCGCCTTTCAGCGACGATCACCAGATGCCCACAGCGCCGCGATTTGCGAGCTGGACGAAGCCACCGCTATTCTTGTTTGGTGGTGGTCTTCGAGCGGGTTGTCGTAGTGCCGCCGTCAGGGTCACTCTCAGTTTTCGTATGGGTCTCGGTGCTGCCTGCAATCCCCTCCCGATAGGTGTCCTTCTTGGTGACTGTGTTACCGTTTTCGTCTCCTTCTTTGTGGATCGTTACTGCACGGTGATCCCCGCCAGGGCTCGGAGCAACAGGCGTTGTCGTTGTCACGCTGGAACCAGGGACGGGAGCCGGCGGAATGACGGGCATTACTGTTGTGCCGGGAGGAGGCGGCGGAGCGGGCGGGTAGGTCTGCGCAGACGCAACGCCGGACAACAAAGCGACGGTGGCCACAGCGGCCAGTAGATGCTTACTCATTCGGGGCCTTTCCTAGATGTTGCCTATGCACGCAAACCGCTGGCGCCGTTGGTCAGTTCCCCTCCGGCCAGCTTCACGCGCACAAGCGCCTTCACGGCGCCTCGGGGCGAATAGTAGTCGTGTTGTTCATGTCGTGGAATCAGTCCGGCATCCGCGGTTTGATGTCGTTCGTTGGGTCCTCGAACGCGTTGTGCGCTTCGAGGAACCGGCGCGCTTCGGCGAGGTCGGAAAATCGATCGCATGGACTAAATGCTGCGCCTGCTGCAGCATGTTCAGAAAGGCATGCGTATCGGCCCAGGACATCTGCATCTTTCAGCGGACGACGTTGGCGAGTTCGTTGAGAACCTGCACGCTGATCGAACCGCCAACGGCGACAACCGCATCCGCTCGAACTTGCCAAGCCAGCGCTCGGATCTCGTTGATCGGCATGGGGTTGATAAAGTGAAGCTTCTCTCGCCCCTGTCGCTTCCATGATACGAGATTGGCCGCGTCCAGAAATTGACAGATGCTTCGCGACCGCTGGGCGCGTCATGTCCAATCCCTCTCCTAATGTCTGGCCATTCTTCCCGTGCAACCGGTCCAGAAATTGCCGGCGGCTTGCGTCCGCCAAGGCCCGGAAAACGCCGTCGTCGTTCATCTCTGCGATATGTAACTATTCGGTTACCTATCGAGAGGAGTCCCCGGAAGACCGGTCGCGGGAACTACGAACCCGCGCATCGGCCATAAAATTGCCCCCATTATGCTGGATACTTTTGATTGGTCATGGATGTCATGGGGAGGAGGAGGCAGGGTCCCCGCCTAATTGCAATCAGCAGGGGAGTTCCCGCTGTAGATTCGCTGCAGATGCAGCGGTGGCCGCATTTTAAAACAATCATTGGTTGTGGGTCGGTGCGAGCTACGGAGAGCGCAGCCCGGCCACTCGATCCCCGGCCCCATAAGGTGGGAGTAGAATAAGGACAGGAACAGAAACCCTCTCCGCTGTGTTGGATACAGCAGCGCAGGCAGCGATCCGCTTTTGGATCAATGGCGCAAAGGGAGGTTGAAAATGGTAAAGTGGTCTATCTTGGCCTTTTCTTTGGTTCTCATGCTGAGTGCGACACCGTCTCACGCGGAGGGCCCGGGTGACGTGTTGCAAGGGATCGGCAGAGCCATGAATGGCGAGCCTCCTCCGCCTCCGCCCGACTACCGCTGGCGTGAGCATCAGCGCGAGCGGGCTTATTGGCACGAGCAGCATCGCCTCAATGAAGAGCAACGCGAGCTCGACGCGCGCCGCCGGGGGCTGCACGACGAGCGACGCTTCAACGAGGAAAACGGCTTTTATGGCCGTTGATCGGAGCGTGCTCGGCTAGGGAGAGTTTGGGTCCGCAACTTGCGGGGTGGGGTTGCGCGATCCATTTCTCGGGAGTACCAGATAACCCCACCGAGATTTGGGAGCGCTGCGATGACCGACAGAATTGCCGATGTTCCGGAGGCTCCGGCCGAGGCTGTGAGCCCCTCCGGCATCAACCACCTGGTCCTCAACGTCCGCGACATCGACGAGTCGCACAAATTCTGGACCGAGATCGTCGGCTTCAAGCAGGTCGGCGAATTGCATCCGCGGGCCGACCGCCCAACTCCGCCAAAGATGCGCTTCTACAGCGCCGTCGATGACGGCAAGCTGACCCACCACACTGTCGCACTGGTCGAGAGCGCGAACCTGCCGCCGCCCTCCGATTGGGTGCTGTCCAACAGCCAAGTCGCGATCAACCATGTTGCGCTGACGATGCCCAATCGCGAAACTTGGCTGAAGCAACTTGCCTTCCTGCAGAGCAAGGGGGTCAAGTTCAACTGGCGCGTCAACCATGGCGTGACGCACAGCGTCTATGTCAACGACCCGAACGGCTACGGCGTCGAGTTCCTCTACGAGATGCCGCGCGAGATGTGGGAAAACGACATCGACGGCGGGATTAATTGGCTGGAAAACCTGCCGACCGAGGGTCCCGAAGCCTTAATCGACCGCACCGACGCGCCGAGCTTCGGCCGGAAAGAACCCGCCGCCGCACCGGCAGAGTAAGGCGCAAATCGGCAATTCTCGCCGGATCCGCCGGCATGGATGTCGAGTAGGTTTGGGAACCAGATACGTAGTATATTTTTGTACTCTGTTTGGGCTGCTTTCGATCTCTGCGGAAGCAGCTTCCCCGACGGCGCAGGCCGCGGCGCGCAGCCTATACGCGGTCAATCAAGCCGCGGCCGATCGAGGATCCGTTTCGGTCTATAATATCGAAGCCGGGCATCGATTGGTTAAGACCATTGGGACGGTACCCAATGTCGGCGACGTCAGAGGAGTGGCCGTCAGCGCTGTCACTGGGAAGCTTTACGTGGCCTACCAGGATGTTTCAGGCGCCGGGATGGTCTACTGCCTGAACGTTTACGACGACACGATTCTCTGGAATAGAGCCGTCAGCCCCGGCATCGATCGGCTGGCGATCAACCCAAACGGGCAGGTGCTCTACGTTCCGACCTGGGAAGGCGGTTCGGCCGATTATATCAATGTCGTCGATGCCAACACGGGCGACGTTGTTCGAAAAGTGTTTTTCTCCAGTCAATCGCACGACACTCAGTACCCGTTATCTGGACCGATTTTCCAGGAGACGAAGGCCGGCGACGGAAGCGGCATTTACCTGTATCTGATCGACCCGGGCAGCTATGCGGTGTCACGCATCGGACCCTATTCGGGAATCCTCGGACCTTACGCGGTCGACAGCACGAGCAGCTACGCCGTGAACAATGTGAGAGACCTCTGGGGAATGCAGGTTGCCAACCTCATGACCGGTCAGATCGTCACCGCCAGCATCCCGGATCACCCGCCGGACGATGCTGGACTGCTGCACGGGATCGGCTGGACGCCTGACCAAACTGAGGTCTGGCAGAATGGGAATTGGAGCGATCCGCATGTCTACATCTGGGATATGCGTAATCCGATGACCCCGGTTCTGAAGGATAGGTTGACATTGCGAAGCGGTCGCGGATCACACTGGCTGACCTTCGACATAAAGGGCGACTACGGTTATGTCGCCCCCAACAAAAACAGCGCGGATAAAACCGAAATTTTCGATGCCCGAACCCATAGCTCAGTCGGCGTGATCGGATCGTCAGAAGACCTGCTCGAGATCGACTTCGCGAACGGAAAGATCAGCCAAGTCGGTGATCAGTACGGAATTGGAAGACGATAGGCCGCTGATCCAGAGCTTGCGCGTGGCCGGATGCTGACCTCGAGTGAGGGCAACTTCCGGTCGAGATGCTGACATAGCTGATCCAACTGCGTCTTAAGCCGGTGACAGCCTCGCTACGGGAGCGGGATCACGGGGCTTCGCTTTCGACGCGCGGTGTCCTCGAAGCCAGGGACGGATGGAGCATTTGGACCATGTTCGGCAGGATATTTCGATCCATGAAATTCCGCTTGAATGGCGGCTCTACCAGCTAAGCACCTGATAATCTTAGTATCCCTAATTTGGCATGAATTGTGCCCAACGTCGGTCGAGCGTCTTTGCTCAATCGCGTCCGGGAGCCAGCGTGCCCGATTACAGCGTCATCGCGGATGTTTCTTCGACGTTGCAGGCGCTGCTGACGAGCGCCTTTGCGCCGCTCGACCCGGCCGCTCCGCCAGTGGCCCAAATCAGCGACCTGCAGGGGAACATCTCGACCGATCCGGCCCGGGTCACGATCTTTCTGTTCGAGGCGGTCGAGGATCCTAGCGCGCGTAATCGCCCCCGTGTCCGGGCCCCGGCTCCGCTTCCTCCACCACCGCCGCCGGCAAATCGCGTCTATTCGCAAAAGCCACCTCAGGCGCTGCTGTTGCGGTACATGCTGACCCCGTGGAGCGGCGACCGCCTGACCGACCATCGATTGCTCGGGCGCACGCTTCAGATCCTGTACGACGATGCCATCATCGCCGGGACCGAACTGCAGGGGGGGCTCGCCGGGACGGACCAGGCCCTCAAGGTCACGCTGTCGCCGCTGACCTTGGACGAGCGTGCGCGGGTCTGGTTCGCGATCCAGAAGCCCTATCGCTTATCGCTCACCTACGAAGTCCGCGTCGTCAACCTCGACGCGGTGACGGTCGATGGGGTCGCCTCGGTCAGCGAACGCGTCACGCGGTATGTCGGTCCGGATCCCGTGCAATGACCCGCTGGGCGACGGTTTCCGCCGATATTGTGCTGTCGTACAGCCCGGTCGGGCTGCGGCTGATCGACGAGCTGACCGGCTCGCCGCCGATCGGCAATGTTCAAGCCACACTCGATATCCTCGATGCCAATGGCAGCTGGCGGCAGACCGATATTGCGGGAGTGCGGACCGCGAGCGACGTGGTCACTTATCCCGGATTGGAACGCCACACCGATCCGACCGGTCAGCAGCCTCGGCAGTATCGTGTCCGCCTGGCTGCCGATTTCTATCTCCCGTACTACCGGGCCAGTGCCGACGGCATCCCGTTCACGGCCTACCCGTTCAGCAACACAGATCCCCCCGCCACCGTCGTCCAGACCGCGTCAGACACCTTGTTGTTGCCCGCCCCCAATTATCCCTTCGCTTCGCATGTTCGGGTATTGCGCGGGAGGGTTGTTGATGCCGCCAACAACCCCGTTCCGGACGCCTATGTGACGCAGAGCAACAGCGAGCGCGCCTTGACCGACTCGCAAGGCAGCTTCGCGCTGCCGCTGCGTTGGCTGGCAGCCAATGCACAGGCGTCGGTCGACGCGGTGGACGAGCGGACCGGCCGCACCGGATCAATACAGATCCACTTGCCGTCTTCGCTCGGTCAAAGCCAGACGATTGCGATCAGCTGAAAGGGATTGTGCAATGCCCGAATACCTGAGCCCTGGAGTTTATGTCGAAGAGGTCGATGCCGGCCCGCAACCGATCGAAGGTGTGAGCACGAGCATCACCGGGGCCGTCGGGGTGACGGTATTCGGCCCCACCAGCGGCAAGCCCGTCCTCGTCACCAGCTTTGCCGAATTCATGCAGAACTTCGGCGGGTTCCTGCCGACCCCGCCGAGCGCCATCTACAACCAGTGGGCGCCGAACAGCAATGTCGAAGGCGGCCAATGGTGGCATTTTCCGCTGGCGATGAAAGGCTACTTCGACAATGGCGGCCAGCAGCTTTATGTAAAGCGCGTCTTCAGCAGCACCTCGACGCCCGCAACCGCGAATCTGGGCAACGGCATGGTGTCGGGGATTGTCAGCGACACCGTCGCCAATGCCACGGTTCTGCAGCTGCGCCACCTGATCAACATCGATGAGAACTCGCAGGTGCAGATCGTCCGCGGCGATACCGGCGCTCAGATCGGCGCCAATTACGCGGTCGCCTCCTACAATCAGACGACGGGGCAGATCACGCTGGCAGCGGCGGCGCCGGCGCCGCTGATGGCAAAGCGGGGCGACTTCGTCCAAATTTATGCGATCCAGCCGCCGGGCGCCAATCCGACACTGACGTTTACCGCCAGTGCGCG
>WNFJ01406864.1_pt1 | contig 14814 bp, 10 predicted proteins | sample 5400461 | NCBI WGS metagenome assembly WNFJ01 (sample SAMN13153349, study PRJNA577476) | soil metagenome | isolation source: 115 cm saprolite on Douglas fir-dominated hillslope | place: USA:California | collected 2013-09-17 | reverse complement strand
GCTCCATTCCTTTCAATCAGTTACAGCTATTTTGTGTGTCGTTCCTGCGCTGCGTCTAAGTAGTATGAGATGAGGACATAGGGAGGGCACATGCCACGAAAGGACAAGCAGCTTGAGCTTGCGAGGCGAGCGGCTCCCCCCGGGTTGGGATCGTGAGAGAAGGCTCCACCGGTCAATTTATCGAAGCGTCAGGCGCTGAGCGCGTGAGCGTGATCATTCCGGCATACAATGTGGTTCCGTATATTGCCGAGACCCTCAAGTCCGTCTTTGCGCAGACGAAGTCGGCCTTTGAGGTGATCATTGTCAATGACGGCTCACCTGATACGGAGAAGCTCGAGGAGGCGCTGCAGCCTTTCCGTGACCTTATCCTGTATCTCAAGCAGGAGAACCGTGGGCTTTCCGGAGCGCGCAATACGGGGATCCGTGCAGCCAAGGGGGATCTGATCGCACTCCTTGACGGAGACGATCTTTGGATGCCGCAGTATATCGAGACGCAGACGGAATTTCTCCGACGTCATCCCGAGTACGATCTCGTGTACTGCAATGCAGTGTTCTTCGGCGATTCGATCTATGAAGGCACGCAATACATGGCGGTCTGTCCGTCCGAAGGGGAGGCGACAGCGGCAGCGATCATCTCACGCAATTGCAACGTATTTGTATCCGTCACAGCGCGTGCTGAGGCCCTGCGGGCGCTCGGCTTCGACGAATCGCTCCGGTCGTGCGAGGACTTCGATTGCTGGCTTCGGTTCACTTTTTCGGGGCGGAGAATCGGATATCACCGGCAGGTTCTCGTGCAATATCGAAAGCGCGACGCGAGCCTATCGGCAGACCCGACCTGGATGGCGGAGTGGCACCTGAAGGTCCTGAAAAAGGCTCGTGCGCTTTGGCCGAAGGAATCGAAGGAAGCCGGCCTGCTCGAGATGGCAACCGCGCAGAAGACGGCGGACCTCGCAATTCTGCGCGGCAAACAGGGGCTGCGTACGGGAGATGTGAACTCAGCGGTGGTCCAGTTCACCGAGGCCAAGCGCTACTACAGGAGCGCCAAAATGTCCGCGCTCATCCTGTTATTGCGGCTTGCGCCTGGGTTAATGCGATGCGTGTTCAGGTTGCGAGGCATGCTGCTACCCCCGCATAAGGAGAGCACGACTCGGTGAATGGACGCTCAAGAGAGTTTGCAGGCAGATCTGTTCCGATATCGCGGTCGGCTTGATCGGAATCACCACCACTGGGCAGATGATCGTTGGCCACATAATGCCCGTTGAGGGTGAAGTAAGCCGCTCTGCCCTCCTCTGCTCCCAAGATCGGGATTGGGCCTCACGCATGGGCAGACGAGCGCGACTGTGTACAAAACCGATATTGATACCAGCTACCCTGTACAGTCATCGGAGCCTTGGGCGATACTCTTTGCCAGAACGGCGTCAACGATTTCAAGCCGATGGAGCATCTTCTGGTCACGAGATTGTCGGCCATTACCGGAAGAGCCGCCAACGAATTCGGGACTCAGATCGTAGAAGAAGGGTCGATCGGAGGAATCCAGTTCCCGAATCGGCATCGCGGACATCAGGCAACCTAGCTTGCGTATAGAAATCAGCGCAGCAAATTCAAGTCCGCGGCCCAAGTCGGTGCGGAACAGACGGGCGAGCTCTTGCAGTAGGAGCTTCCGATGCCGTGCGCCAAGGAGCATCCCCAAGGCATATTCCGAAATCGAGGCACGTGCGCTTCGAGCCGCCCAGTCCGGCAATTCAGGACATAATTCTATGTGACGGGCGACGGTCGAAAGCGCTCCGAGAGCCATAGCCAAGTTGTTGCTCGACATGTTGCCGGGATACTGGCGGTAGCCGACTAGATAAAGCCCGACCGCAGTGATCGGATATTTAGCAGCGATCTTCAGCTCAAAATCGAGATCTTCGCATCCCCCAATCCCGCGAGCTGCCCATGTGGGATCAAATCCTCCCGCTACGATAGCGGCTTCTCGGCGCACCAATATCGAACTGCCGTTTCCCACCGGTCTGGCGTACAGGTGGCGCGCGAAGCTGTATCCGCTGAGTACAATCCGGTTTCCATTTCCCATAACGCGATCATCCGTGTCGATGGTCCGCGACAGCGTGTAGACGGCGGCCGGCTGATAATCGCCGCTTCTACGGCTCATCGCGGTGACCTGAAGCTCGATCTTTGTCGGGTGCCAGAGGTCATCGGCGTCCAGAAAGGCGACAAACTCACCGTTAGCTTCAGCAATCCCAATATTCCGGGCTTTGGCAACCCCGCCATTCGGCACACTGATGATCCGAACCCGATCATCAGTGGTGGCTGCCTCCGCGATCACTCTCGTCTTGTCGGTCGAGCCATCGTCGACGACGATAACTTCGAGATTGCTGTGGGTCTGGCGGAGCACGGAGCGCAGTGTGCGCTCGATGAACAGTTCGGCGTTATAAGCTGGAATGACGACACTCGTCAGCGGTTGTTTCTTCATGGTTTCGCTCTTCAGGTGCGGGCAGACGCTGAATGGGGTTGTTATACACGCGCTCCATACGACTGGCGATCGAAAACTGTCTCCTCTGCGACGCCAGCTGCCCGTGGTTTTAGGGAATCAGGAGGGGGCTTCCACCGAACCTAACCCATCGGGCTGAAGAGGAGGCCAGCGAGTGCGCCGGCATCGGGTTAGCGCGAGTGCCCTCCTGTTCACTCGAATTCATTCTGTGCTAATGTCGCCCGCGGTTCCGGCCTTCATGGTGCCATAGCCTGAGACCGACGAAAGCGAGCCAGTCTCTACCACTCGGCCTCGATTGAACACGACCGCGTCGTCGCAGAAGGCGAGAGTGCTTGGTCTATGGCTGATGACGATGATTGTCATTGATTTAGGCAACTCTTGCAGCGTCTTTATGATACCGGCCTCGGTCTCCTGATCGATGGCATTCGTGGCTTCGTCGAGGATCAAGATGTCGGGCTCGCGAGCGAGTGCTCGAGCGATGCCAATGCGCTGCCTCTCGCCGCCCGATAAGCTCAACCCGCGAGGGCCGACCAAGGTCTCTAACCCTTGAGGTAGATCATTCACGAAGCCCGCACCTGCGGACCGTGCCGCTCGTTCAATCTTTGTTCGCTCGGTGTTTGGCCGACCATAGGAGATGTTTTCGGCAATCGTTCCGTCGATGAGGTCAATATCTTGGCCGGCGATGGCGATCGCGTTCAACCAGTCGGAAATCTTAACTCGTGACAGCGGCTGACCGTCAACTTTGATCGTGCCGGAGACAGGCTCCAGAAGGCGGCAAATGAGGTTTATCACCGTGGACTTACCCGCGCCTGACCCGCCGATCAGGGCGGTAGACCGACCGCGGCGCAATTCGAAGCTCGCATCCATCAGCGCTGGCTCGCCCCGGTCACCATATTCGAAGGTGACCTTGTCAAACTCTATCCCGTTGCGCAACCCGATGAAGGCTAGCTCGCCTCTTGGCACTGGAGGGTTGTCTCTCACCTTCAGGAGCCATTCGACCTCGTTGAAAGGACCCGCGGCCGAAGCTAGCGAAGCCGCTGATTGTTCCAGAAGACGTAGATGCGGTTGCACACGATTCATTAGCACGAGAAAGGCCGCCAACACGGGCAGAGACACGCCGGTGAACACAGCTGTCATCAGGACTACCAAAAAAAGGACACCATGCATCGCTTCGAGCAGCGGTCCCTGCATGCCATAGAGGCGCTCCGAGTTCAGGATCGCGCAGCGGACGCCGTCGGAGACGGTTTCGAATCGACGATGCTCCGCCTGCTGACAATTGAAGAGTCGAATGATGCGTGACCCAAAGATCGTGAATAACATTTGATCAGCGAGCAGTTGGTTTGCCGAAACTGTCGCCTTGCTGAGCTCCCGAAGCCTAGCATCCGTTCGCTTTTGGACCCTCCGCGCGATGAAGCCGCCCGCGAGCACCATAAGCGATAGTCGCCAGCTCACGAGCAGTAGCAGAACGCTGAAGACCAGAACCACCGCGATCGCCGCGATCCGAGTGAGTACAACGCGTACGGCGTCAGAGGCCTTCCATGACTCGGTGGCGATAATGTTTACAAGCCGTGCGGGTTCCTGGACAAGGAAGAAGGAATATCCAACGCTCTGAAGGCTGTCGGACAGCGCACAACGGATGTCGTGGCCAACGCGGCCTTCCACCCACGCCGCAAACGCGTTCGCCAGAACCTGAAATGTGCTCTTGAGCACAACGAAGGCAAAGATTACCGAACTGACGACCAACAATCGTTCGTTTCGGCTGTAACCTTCGGCGAAGCGCTGGATCAGCCCCAAAGCACCTCCGCCCCTTGCGGTCGAGAATGCGGTCGAGAAGCTACCGGTGAAGGTCGAGAGCAGGGGGATAAGAAGGCTTACACCAACGCCCTCGAGCAAGCCGATCGACAACGCTAAGAACGTGACGACGAAAGCTGTCCACAAGTAGCGACGTGAAAGCGCAGCAAGGTTCGAGTTCGACCCAAATAGATTCAGCAGTTTCATCTTGCAGACCATCGCCTCCGCGTTTGAAATTGAGTCGAGCGGATTTTGCACAGTGTAAGCGGACTTAGCTAATATCGTCGCGAGTATAATGCGTGCCCAAACGGGAGAGGGTTGCATGGGACTCGCCAGCAAAGCTGAAGTAGATGGAACCGTCGATGTCACGAAAGTCGGCGAGAGCGTCGCTGTGGTTCTCACCACCTATAATGACGCCGCTTTTCTGCGTGATGCCATATCGAGCGTCATCGCTCAGAAGCGTCCGGCAGACGAGGTGATCGTGGTTGACGATGGTTCGAACGTGAGCCCAGCGTCGGTATTCGCAGACTTTCCGCAAGTCATGCTGCTTCGGAAGAGCAATGGCGGCCTTTCAAGCGCGCGCAACGTAGGCCTTCATTGCGCTCGTTCCCGATATATCACCTTCCTCGACGCTGACGACAGATTTGAGCCTAACGCGATTGAAGCGGGCCTCGCTTGCTTTGCCCGACGGCCTGAAGCGGCGATGGTCTATGGCGGCCACCGGCGAATCCAGGCGGATGGAAAGCCGCTCAGCTTGGACATTTTCCAAGCTGTTGGCGAGGACACGTACGCCGACCTGCTCACTGGCAACCGCATCGGTATGCATGCGACTGCCCTATACCGCCGTGACGTTCTTCTTGCGCTGGGTGGCTTCGACGAAGAGCTGCGCAGGTGCGAAGACTACGATCTTTACCTTCGTCTCGCACTCAGCTATCCGATCGCGTCACATCCTGAAATCATCGCCGAGTACAGATGGCACGGAGGTAACGTGTCTAAGGACAGGGAGGAGATGCTGCGGGCGGTGCTAGCTGTCCTCGATCGGCATCGTGGCCAAACTCGAGCGCATCGCAAGGCTTGGCGTGCAGGGCAGCGTAATTGCAAAGATTGGGACAAAGCAGGGCAGCTGGAAGGGGCCGGTCGCTGAGACCGGGATGTTACGGAGGCTAGCGGGTTTCGTGGAGAGACGTACGACTGGTCGTCTGCGGAACAGCCGGCTGTATGGTCTACTGTCTCGCGGCCGCAGCACGTGGCCACCACCAGTAGGGAGCCTCGATTTTGGCCAATTGGGAACTACGACACCGATCAGCCTCGACTTCGGATGGGACCGAGGGACACCTATTGATCGATACTATATTGAGAGCTTTCTTGCTGATAGGACTGCAGATATCAGTGGACGTGTGCTGGAGATCGGGGACGACGCCTATAGTCGACGCTACGGTGGATCCAAGATCACGAAGCAGGATGTGCTTCACCTCGATGTCAACCATCCGAACGCCAGCTTGGTCGGTGATTTGACACAGCCCGATGTGCTTCCCGATGGTGCATTTGACTGCATCATTCTGACTCAGACGCTCCAATTGATTTTCGACTTGGAGCAAGCTGTTAGGCGGCTTCACGCCGCGCTCCGACCGGGTGGCGTTCTTCTTTTGACCGTACCGGGCATCAGTCAGATCGATCGAGGGCAATGGGGAGATAGCTGGTGCTGGGCCTTCACGGCCGTGTCCATCCGTAAGCTGTTCGAACCGCACTTCGCCCCTGAGCTGGAAATCAAGACGTATGGCAATGTTTTTGCTGCCACAGCCTTCCTACAAGGCGCGGTCCTTGAGGAGGTCGATCGAGCGAAGCTCGACATTTATGATCCGGCTTATCCCGTTACCGTCACTCTACGGGCCCAGAAGGGCTGAATGCCGGTCACACGCCTCATTTCGAGAATGCGCGCCACTCTCCGGCCTCGACCGCGGCCGGTGATCCTCATGTATCACCGGGTGGTGTTTGCCCGCCACGATCCCTGGGGGCTTGCGGTAGATCCGGAGCGGTTCGAAGAGCAGATCGCATACGCAAAGCAGCACCGCACACCCATGTCCATGGAGGAGTTGGTCGATCGGCTCCGAAGCCAGACGTTGCCGGCGAATGCCGTCGCGGTCACGTTCGACGACGGCTACCGCGACAACCTGGTCAACGCCAAACCAGTTCTGGCGCGTCATGGCGTCCCGGCGACCCTGTTCCTCGCGACGGGCTTTATCAATCAAAACAGACCGTTCTGGTGGGACGAACTTGCCACCATGATTCTGGCGTCAACACAGGCAATGCACGATCAGCAAGTTTGGGCAGGCGAGGCCGTCACCCTCGATTGGGACGAGGCGGAGCGCTCGGACATAGCGGGCGGGTGGCGGGCATCGGATGAGCCGCGGACCGCCAGGCAAAACGCTTACCTAGCCATCTGGCGTAGGCTCCAGCGCGCGACGGCGGAGGAACGGGATGTGGCTATGAATACTCTTCGGTGCCGTCTCGGAACGGCCCAGGACCCTCTAGGGAAGCCGATGAGCTCCGACGAGATACGCGCCTTTTTAAGCGATGGCCTCGTAGAGTTGGGCGCCCATACTGTCACACACCCGGCACTGACTTTTCTGAGCAGGCTGGAAAGCCGCCGGGAGATCGACGGCAGTGGTCACCGATGCCGCGAACTCGCCGCCAAACGCGTCAACGGTTTCGCTTACCCCTATGGGGATATGAACTTAGAAGTACGAAGTGATGTTGCGAGACTGGGATTTTCCTGGGCGTGCTCGACCGAGGGCGGTTTCGTCGACGGGAAGCAGCCGGACATTTACGCTCTGCCCCGCGTCGCCGTCCCTAACGCTCCTATCGGGACGCTCGTCGGGCTGGTGACAGCCTGAAAGCGTCCGAAATCGCCGTCTCTCTCTGATCGAAACCGCGACCCATGCGACTAAACCTTTTGGTGGGGACATCGCGATCATAACGGGCTCGGACCCGGAAAAGTGACTTGGTACTTCGGCGCTCGCGATTCCCGACGGTCACTATCTCGAAGTCATCACCCATCCTTATGTTGACCGCTAAACAACCTGCGAGACTCTTGTAAAGGCAATTGCCGGCCCGTTAGCCGCCGATCACCGGAGTGGGGGCATTGCGGAAAGGAACGTTTCTGCAAGGTTCTCCCCAACCTGAAAACCCCGGCTTTTGCGTTGCACAAAGATATTGCGATTGGTTTCTTGAAGGGCAACGGTTTTCGCAACGGACGCTTACCATACTATTTTTGACGTTTGGTGTAGGGACCACCAATGCGAACGAATAGGGCTGTTCTGACATTGATCTCGATGTCATTTGGACAGACTTCGGTCACTCTCTGGAGCCGTGATTCCTCCAAGGGAATTCACCAGTCGTTTCCCGGCATAATCCTCTTCATGAACTCGTCGAAGAGGGGCACCGTGAAGGCCGTATCGCCGTGATTTGGACTCCAGATCATACCTTTGATGATCAAACTCGCCCGAAGGGGTCCTAAGGAGTTTGTGGGCTTCTTGAGGATTATGGCGATATCACCTGAGCGATGAGGTCCAGGACCGAGCTCCGCCATAGCACGCAGATAATGCTTTTCCTTCGGTGTGAGCCGGTCGAAGCGTACGCGAAAGAAACTTTCATCGAGTGCGGCTATGGCTTCGGTCGAAGCTGCTCTGACGTCTTCGAGCGTAATAGGGCTCACCTTTGCAAGGTCCCAGGAATGTTTACCCCATTCCTGAAGAAAATAAGGGTAGCCTCGGGTCTGCTCAACGATCTCATCAGTCGCTTCAGGAATGTAGTCAGCCCCCTTTCACGTGCGGGCTTGACGATCGCTAACTCCGCCTCCTGCGGATCTAATGCACCTATCTGAGGAAAGTCGAAAAGGCTCTCGGCGTATGATTTAGCGTTTCCAGCAAGAGCTAGCAGCTGAGGAAGACCAGCTCCTACGACGTTGAGCAATCAGCCGTATTACGCTGTCATGCCAGTCGCTCCGGCCGTTACACAGAATGGATAGCTGTGGGCAATGGTCGCGTCTTTGGTTTCAGGTTTCCAATGTTTCTCAACGCATATTCCCATACGCGGCGTAATCGAACTGTGATGTAGATCGATTAGCAAAGGAGCGATCATTCCGTCGCGAAGTGAATAACCGGTGATTTTCTATGTGATGCAGACATTACGAATGGATTTAGTAGGTCTTGCGCTTGTATTATTCGGACGACTTGAAATTACCCTTGAGAGGGATGCCTTCGCTCAAGCAAACGAATGAGTAGGGCCATCTTTTCAGAACGAGGTCTCTTCGAAAAATGCGACTGTCCTTACACATCTTTCCATCTCGGCAAGGTATCGCTGAGCGACCTTTTCTCTCCGTGATTTGCATAATGGTCGCGGAGTTTGTGCTGACGACAGCAGCGTGTTCTCAAACGATGAAAGCGCCTGATATTACGAAGACTCCGACCTTGTACGTGGTTCCATATGCACACTTGGATACGCAATGGCGTTGGGAGTTTCCTCAGACGATCAGCGAATACTTGCTTAAGACGATGCGGGTTAATTTCGACTACATCGATCGTTATCCTCACTACGTCTTTAACTGGACCGGAGCAAATCGCTATCGTCTGATGAAGGAGTATTTTCCAACGGACTACGCACGAATGCGGCAGTATGTGGCAGCAGGGCGGTGGTATCCCGCGGGTTCTTCGGTCGAGGAGGGTGACGTCAATCTGCCATCGGCAGAAGGCATTTTCCGCCAGATTCTCTACGGCAACGAATACTTTAGGAAGGATTTCGGCAAGGCCAGTGCGGAATACATGCTGCCAGACTGCTTTGGCTTTCCTGCGTCTTTGCCAAGCATCCTGGCCCACGCCGGCGTGAAGGGCTTCTCAACGCAGAAGCTAAATGCGCAGTGGCAACCCGCTCCTAAGATAGGTGGTCCGGATTCGCCGGAAAAAACGCCTGAGGGCATTCCATTTAACGTGGGGATGTGGGTTGGCCCTGACGGCAAAGGAGTCATCGCAGCGCTCAATCCCGGCGGATATGGCAGCAACGTATACACAGACATCAGCCAGGAGCCGACGCAACCTGCATCAACCACAGGACCACAGTTGACGAGTGAAGAGAGGGCTCGGCTCACTCCGCAGCAGGCTGCCGCAATAGGACGACAAAGAGCTCTCGAGCAAAATTGGGTCAAGCGAATCGACCTGAATGGCAAGGTTACAGGAATCTTTGCCGACTATCACTACGTAGGCACGGGTGATATTGGGGGCGCCGCGCAGGAGTCAACAGTCAAACTGCTCGAGGCGATCGTCACGAAGAGCAATACCGTTCTACCATCACCGCCTCGTGCGCCGTTCGCGATGGGAGAAACCCCTACAGCTCAAGCAGGAGGCACGGAAGTGAAAGTTGGTGAGGGCCCTGTTCATCTGGTCGAATCTGCTGCCGACCAGATCTTCGACGATATAACTCCAGCTATGTCTTCACGCTTGCCACAATATACCGGGGATCTCGAACTTATCAATCATTCTGCAGGCTCTCTGACGTCACAGGCCTATCACAAACGCTGGATTCTCAGGAATGAATTGCTTGGAGATGCCGCAGAGAAGGCATCAGTAGCGGCTGCATGGATGGGAGGTCGAACCTATCCACAGCAACGGCTCAATGACGCATGGATGCTTGAACTCGCGGGACATTTTCACGATACCGGCGCTGGAACGGCGACCCCTCGCTCCTATCAGTTTGCATGGAACGATGACGCCATTGTAGCGAATCAGTTTGCAGGGATTTTAACGAACGCCAGCGAGGCGATTGGTTCTGAGCTCGATACAGAAGTCACCGGAGTCCCAATTGTTGTCTTCAATCCACTCAATGTAGCTCGTGAAGACCTTGTGGAAGCAAAGGTCTCGTTTCCTCATGGAGAGAATCCGAAGTACGTTCGTGTGACGGATGCAGGGGGGAGAGACGTACCTTCACAGATTGTGAATGGCAACGTCACATTTGTCGCAAAGGCTCCTTCGGTTGGATATGCAGTCTTCAATATTCATCCCGTTCAAGGTTCTAGCGTTAAATCTGAGCTGAAGGTTACAAATTCTTCGCTAGAAAATGCCCGCTACATCGTTAAGCTGAATCCGAATGGTGATGTTTCAAGCATCTTCGATAAACAATTACAGAAGGAGTTGCTCGCGGCTCCCATGCGGCTGGCAATCTCCAATGACAATCCGAAAGTCTATCCGGCCTGGAATATGGACTTCGATCAGGAGCGGGCACCTCCGAGAGCTTACGTCACCGGTCCAGCCCAAATTCGAATCAAGGAGAATGGCCCCGCGCGTGTCTCCCTAGAAGTTACGCGCGATACAGAAGGCTCCAAATTCGTTCAGACCGTGAGTCTTTCGGCGGGTGATGCCGGCAATCGTGTGGAGTTTGGCAACGCCATCGACTGGAAGACTCTATCGGCAAACCTCAAGGCAGTATTTCCGCTGAATGCCTCGAATGAAAACGCCACCTACAATTGGGATATTGGGACAGTTCAGAGGCCCAATGCTTTTGAGCGTCAGTTCGAGGTCGCGACTCATCGCTGGATCGATCTCTCAGATAAGAGTGGTGCTTTTGGGACAACGATTCTCACCGACTACAAAAATGGCTCAGACAAGCCTGACAATAACACCATTCGCTTGACCCTCATGCGGTCTCCCGGCATTCAACCTCCTGTCAACGGTCGCCCTTCGGGATACAGCGATCAAGCTAATCAAGACTGGGGTCATCATGAATTTACATTCGGCCTGATTGGCCATAACGGCGATTGGCGCAAAGCCCAGACTGATTGGCAGGCATCTCGTCTGAACGATCCTTTTGTGGTCTTTCAGACTTCCAAACATAAAGGTTCGTTAGGTAAGAGCTTTTCCCTCGTCAGTCTCAACAACTCACGCATTAAGGTACTGGCGTTGAAGAAGGCTGAAGAGAGTGACGAGATTGTTTTACGTATGGTTGAACTCGATGGAAAGGCTGCTCCGAATGTCCTGGTCTCTTTTGCCGGACCCGTCGCCGTGGCTCGTGAAATGAACGCTCAGGAACAACCGACAGGAACAGCAGATGTAGTCGACGGCAAACTCAAAGTCTCTTTCACTCCGTATCAACCGAGAACCTTCGCTCTGCGCCTCGGCTCGCCAACTGCCAAAATCGGTATGGTGAAGTCGCAACCAGTGGCTCTGCACTATGATCTGGCTGTCGCGAGCAATGACAATACGAAAACCTCCGGTGGTGGCATCGACGGAACGGGCAGAGCTATACCAGCAGAGATGCTACCCTCAAAAATTCAATACCACGACGTGAGCTTCGAACTTGCATCAGCGAAGACAGGGAATCCGAATGCTCTGGTTGCGAACGGACAGACGATTACTCTGCCCGAGGGACATTTCAATCGAATCTATGTTCTTGCTGCAGCAACAGGAGGAGACCAGAACGCGACATTCCGCATCGGCAACAAGGATATAAATCTTAGGATCCAGGATTGGACCGGGTTTATTGGTCAGTGGGATACGCGCCTTTGGAAAAATGAACAGGAACGGGATTGGGCCATCTCCGCGAGTCATGCGGCTTGGCCTCCTTCTGATCTTCAGCAAAGAGAGCAGCGGCCTGTTTCACCTCGTTATCCAGACGATTACGTTGGTCTGAAATCGGGTTACATCAAGCCAGCGAGTCTGGCATGGTACGCCTCGCATCAGCATACCGCTGAAGGACTCAATCAGCCTTATCAGTACTCGTATCTGTTTGCTTATCCGATCGAAGTTTCTGGCAATCCAAAAACACTCGTGTTGCCTAAGAACGACAAGATTCGCGTTCTTGCAATCTCGGTCGCCGATGAGAATCCGGATCTCAAGCCTATTCAACCACTATTTGATCAAATCCAAATAGTGAATGACATGGGCCATTAGCGAAATTATCAAAAAAAGCGAACCGGCAGCGTAGAGCTTGTTTGCTCATTGCTGTTGTCGTAGTCATTTTGTTTGTGATGCTTGTGTCCTTAGGGCCATAGAGCCAGCTGATTAATACCGAGAAATGGGATGAGCAGGTCCTTCGGATCGGAGAGACTTTTACCCATGAAAAAGCCAACGCATCACCTCATCGCAGAACTTTCACGCAGACAGACCAGGGTTGAGATGACGATCGGCATCGACCTAGGAGAGGTCTGGGAGCATTACTGCACACTCAACGAAGAAGGAGAAGTGGTCGATCGAGGCCGCTTCAGAACCAGCCCCAAGGGAGTCGAGAAGTGGCTTACCGATGTGCCTCCGGCGCGGGTGGCGATGGAGGCGGGAACGCACTCGATCTGGATCAGCGAACAACTGCAGGAGTTGGGTCATCACGTCATTGTTGCGAACGTCCGTGAGTTGCGTTCGATATCCCATAGTGATCGCAAGAGCGACCACGCCGATGCCGAGAAGCTGGCGCGCTTCGCACGGCTTGATGCGAAGATCCTGCGGCCCATCGCGCACCGCACGGTCGAACAAAAGGAGGCACGCTGATCCGTGCGCGTGACCTGATGGTTCGGCTTCGGACCGCTGCAGTAAATGCTGTCCGCGGGCTGGCGAAGCCCTGCGGCTACCGACTGCCGGCTTCATCGACACGATGTTTTGCGAAGCGCAGCCTGGAAGTCATTCCGTCTCGGTGAGCTTCTTGATCTGGAGTTCGTACTGCTTGATCTTGACCGTCATCTCCGCGATCTGTTCAAGCACTGGACCGAGCGCCTGGCCGAGCGTCGGCGGCAAGGATAGGCTGCTCGGGCGTGCACTCGGCATGCTCGGTCGGGTTCGAAAGCGCGAGGATCACCGGGCGCTCGTTGATCCGTGACATTGCCTCGATGACCTTCTGCGTGAAAGCACCACCGATCGTACTAACTCCGATGATCGTTGTCGGCTTGATGCTCTCGATCGCAGCAACGAAATCCCGCGTCGGCGTGTGCTGTGTGCATACGGCTTTTGGAAGTCAACGAGATCCGTGCGAGTGGTCTGCAGCAGGCCGTTGATATCGAACATATATACCCTCGACTGAGCCTGTTCGAGGGGCAGTCCTTCCTCGACCATTGCCGAGCATAGGAGACCGGCGAGTCCAATACCGGCTGACCCCGCACCTAAACAGATACTTCTCGTCGCTCAACTTCGTCTTCTTGATCTTTGCGGCACTGATCATGCCTGCGAGCACGATGCCCGCCGTGCCTTGCACGTCGTCGTTATAAACACAGTACTTGTCCCGGTAACGCTGCAGGAGGTGAACGGCGTCGACACCGGACCAATCCTCAAAGTGAATGCAGCACCTCGGAAAGACTTCCTGGACGGTATCGACGAATTCGTCGACAAAGGAATAGAGTTCCTCGGTCGACGGGCGTGCCTTGCGTATACCCAGGTACAGGGCACCTGACTCGCGCAGGCGCAGCAGTTTGCGAATGCGGTCGCTGAGCGGCACGTAGCGTTTTGACTTGAAGCTCTTCCCGTAGGACACCAGGACGACCGAGCGGTCCCAGAAGACATGCTCCTTCCGCATACGCATGGCTTCTTCGGGGCGCATGCCGCAGTCCATCATGATGACAAGTACATCAGCAAGAGGTTGTGGGGCGTGCTTGAGAAGCAGCGCCTCGGTGTTCAGGGCCTGCGACTAACCACGCGACCGGGGTCCCGGCAAGGAACGTGGCGTCGAGTCTCAGCATAGCTACGGAGGCGGTCTCGTCGTTTCAGCAGCGCATGATACGCGAATGAAGAAAGAGTAGAACTTCGCCGCGGCGTCCATCGCTCCACCAAAGAACTGGAAGACGCTATCCGCAGCTTCATCCAACACCACAACCGTGACCCCAAACCCTTCGTCTGGCACAAAACCGCAGATCAAATCCTCGACTCCGTCGCCCGCTTTTGGACGCGAACTTTAGACTTCAGGACACTAGTTATCTTTTGTTCGCTAGACTCCGAGATTTTTCGAATGCGGCGTCAGCAAGCTTTTGTTGACCAGTCTTCTGATAGAGCCTGCCCAATTGGAAGTAAATAGATCCGTCATCATCGCTTGAGATACCGATCTCAAATTGTTCTATTGCACGCGCATTGTCTCCCCGACTGGCATAAGTCCGGCCAAGAAGGGCGTGGATCCGTGGTATCAACTCGGGTTTAGCCGAAAGGCCAACTTTGAGATAAGATTCCGCCTCACCATATTTATGTTGCTCAACCAAGACTTCGCCTGCGATGTAGTTTGCCTCAGGATCGGAAGGGTTCTCTTTGAGCGCTCTCTGAATCATGTCAGACGCGAGATTGATTCGAAACTCCTGCAGATAATTGGCCGCGGCTCCAATCAGGGCGGTGAAATCCCTGGGATTGATGTTGAGGGCAACCGTATACTCGGTCTCTGCCGCGCCGTACTTTCCCATATCGCGGTAGCTCTCCGCCAGCAGCTCATGAAGGTGAATGGAATCTGGCTCTACTTCTCCTGCGTGCACCAGGCAACTGACTGCCAAGCCTTGGTGGGCTCGAATCAACCAATAAAGACCTTCA
>WNFJ01292003.1_pt1 | contig 14815 bp, 13 predicted proteins | sample 5400461 | NCBI WGS metagenome assembly WNFJ01 (sample SAMN13153349, study PRJNA577476) | soil metagenome | isolation source: 115 cm saprolite on Douglas fir-dominated hillslope | place: USA:California | collected 2013-09-17 | reverse complement strand
GTGCGGCTCAGCGAAAGCGAGGAAAGAGTGGGAGGCGGCGGAGGCGCAGGTGTCACGGTGAGTGAAGCCGATCTGGTCGGGCCACCGTAAGCCGCAGTGATGGTGACTGTGGTCGATGCAGCCACGGCGCTGGTGCTAACCGTGAATGTCGCGCTGGTAGCTCCCGCCGCGACCGTCACGCTAGACGGCGCTCTCGCCACCGTGGTGTTGCTGCTGGAAAGCGCAACTGTCGCGCCACCCGCGGGAGCTGCGCCGCTCAATGTTACCGTGCCGGTCGAGGAATTCCCTCCCATGACACTGGTTGGGTTCAGCGAAAACGAGGAAAGTGAAACGGATGCAGGAGTGGATGACACTTCGAAGTCCAGGACTGCGGGATTCGGATCGTTCATTGAAACCGCCACGAACTTCGAAGGAGAGATCATATAGATGATGGCGTTGCCTCCGGTGCCGGAAGTGACCGCCATGGTTCCCCTGCCATTCGTTGGCGATGAGGATACGGAGTACGTAGCTTTGAACGCGGTGCCTGAAACCGGTCCGCTCGAGGCGCCAATATCCTCGGCGCCGGTCATGCTGCCGGTAGGGCTGGCGCCGTCCGCCGAGAACTCTCCGGAGAAGACCGTCACCGCAAAATCCACTGGGTTGGTGGCATAGCCGGCATAGGTACCCTTCAGAGCGCTATTGGTGAACGACCCAGCAGTCTGGGGTTCGCCGAACCCGAACAAAACATTGGAATCCGAGACGAATAGGAAAATTTGATTCAAGTTCACCAGGTAAGCGACCAGGCTGTATCCCCCAATCTGGATCGCTGCACGCCCATTGCTGGCCACACTGTACGTCCCTGCCGCACCGGTTACGGAATTGGGCGCCCTGCAGAAGTTCTCGTCGTAGGTAAGGGAAAGAGCGCCGTTGCCATTGGTGGTCAGTAAACCCGCCACCGCTTTGGGCACGCGTGATGCACTGCCGCAAATGGAGAGGCCGGTGAGGGAAATCACCATGTTGCCGTTCAGCGACGCGTTGGTGAATCCTCCCGCAGGCATTTGCTGCTGCACCACAACACCATTTAGCAATGGGGTCGTCGTCGTGACCGCATCACTCTCCATCACAAACAGTTTTCCTGAATTCACGATATAAAAGACGAAATTCAAGCTGTCGGGCGTTCCGCCAAACGTGAAGGCGAGATGAATGGCGCCCCGCCCCGTGGCGGTGTTGGATACCGTGTAGTTGGCCGCGGTAAAGGTCATGGGATAATCAGTGCCATAGCCGTTGAGGTCCCCCGCTGGATTGGTGAGCGCGCCTGTCCCGTTCGATGTAAATCGCCCTTCGATCGCGGCGCGATTATTTCCGTTATCGAAACCTGCGGCACCAAACGCGTAGTCACCCGCTATTCTGGCCGTGCTAAAAGCGTTGGCGTCCGCTTTTTCCATGGTCCCCGAGCCGATCGTTCCTGCCCCTCCTGAGGCATCGAACTCGATGAATTGGGCGTTGCCGTTGGCCAGCATGGCGAAGGCCAGCTTTGCCGAGCTGCCCGAAAAATTCAGCGTCATGACGCCCCGATGGTCGGCGCCGATCGAATAAGTCCCCGTGAATGCTTGAGGGCTCGTGGCCCCGGCGCCCACGGTGTTGGTGACCAGTTCACCGTTGGTAAGATTTCCGGCTCCGTCCGCTGTGAATCTTCCCACGGCTGCAAAAACAGACGCAGTGGTCCCATTCCCGCTGACCCCCGTGAAAGTAAACGCGTAATTACCATTCAACGCGGCGTTGTTCACGCCGGTCTGGCCACGGACTGCCGATGCAAGAAACAGCATAAAGAGCGAGATCAGTAGAACATTCAGCTTGCGCATCTTTCCTCCAATTCGTGGCTAGGCGATTAAAACCGATCATTTCGTTGTGAACTTCCGGCCCGTGACTGAGGCGCGCGGGAGGGGTGCGCGCTAAGCTTTAAACCAGGCTGTCCTCGCGCTAGACACAAGGAGCGCGCGGAATTCACAGTTCAAGATCTGCGCGTTTCCCGTGCTTTGCGTCTTAGCGCAAAGTTCTCAAATTTCTCTCACACGCCCTGACTTATTTCGTCTAATTCTTCCTGGCCCCGGTTTACTTCGCGGCAATTCGCCGCAGCAGCAGATATGCTTTATGCGCCGCACAGTGGCAATCAGGTGGAAGCTGCAAAACCAGGGCCAGCAGATACCCGAAAGCGGGAGTGGCGGCTACAAACCGGTCGAGCCGCGTCTGCAACGCGGGCGGGCACATCATGCTGCCCGATGATTTGCGCAGAGTTCTTCCCACTGTTGCAGTCCTGTGAGAAGCGCGAGCGTTTTTCCGTAGGCTGCTATCGCGCCCGATAGATGGTGAAACTCCGGAGAATCCTTAGCCGTTCTCCGTCTTCGTACATGCGCATCCGCCGAGAGTTCGAGTATTCGTTCTATACCTTTGTTCGCAAGGCCCTCGTTAGCTTTCATCATCGGTTGGCCCTCCTTCTGTAAGCTAAGGGTGCGGACCTTAGGGACTGTGCATAGGGGAAAGCCTGCAATTTTCTAGCGGAGTATCATGGAGGGGGGCGGGTGGCTGGTCCTTAGTTGCCGACCGAGACTTGCGCGGGAAGAAGGAGGAGAACATGAATAGGCGCAGAATTGTTTTTCATTTCTTGCTTGTTTGCGGTTTCGTGGCGCTCCGCACAGCGCCGGCGCAGCAAAAGAGCGCATCTCGGACCGGTTGGATCAGCGACGAGGCTTGTGGGGCTGAACACACGAAGCCCGGCCGGGCGGATTGCGTGCAGAAATGCTGGCGTGGCGGTGCCTCGGTCGGGCATCCGGAATGGAAACCTCAACGAGCCGTCTTTGTAGCCGACGATGATCAGGCCGTCTGGATTGTCGAGAATCCTGAAACCGTCAGGGACTTCCCCGCGGCGCATGTGGTGCTGGCTGGCCAATTCGATTCTCCGAAGAAAACGGTTCACGTCGAGAAAATCACCCTCGCCACACAGTAGCCTGGGCTCCTCTACAAGCGGTAGAGATGCAAATCGGATCAAGAAGCAGCGCTACCCGCGAACTCCGGCGTCTCTGGGCGATGGGTGGTGAACACCGACTTTATGGCTCGACGATTTACTTCCGGATGGAGCTGAAAGGAGGGAGAAAAGCTGAGCGGAATTTTGATCCAAGTTACTTCTTGGGATGAGAAGTGCTGAACGCGGAGGCGGAGATGAGGAACTGGCCTTCGGCGGTCTCCACCGGCTCGAACTTCACATTGATATCTCGTTCGCTTCGTTCATAGACCTGGGTTCGCAAATAATAGACCTTGCCCGCTTCGGCCTTGAGGGTCATGGCCGAACCGATGCGCTTGGCCGTTTCCTTGAAAGTGCCGGATTGCCAATTGGTGCAGACCTGATGCTCCCCAGGATCCACGGAAAAGAAAAAATAGGACTTGCCCTTGTTGGCCCCGATCCATGCGCCATCGAGCCCTACTCTCATCGTAGGGCCCCGCTCCATGTCCTCGAAGACGTAAACGACTGCTTTGCCCGCATCCAGCGCTGCGACAGGGTGCTGTTTGCGGTCCGTCTTTACGGCATACTGGGCCTCGGTCGGGCCGCAGCCACCGCGGGCAGAAACCGCGGGGGCCTGATCTTGCGCAAAGCTGGGCGAGGCAAAAGCCACCAAGAAAATGCCTGCGAGAATCGTTTTCGCCATGTAGGTAAGACGCGTTTTAGGCCGAAGTGGTTTCCTGAGATGCCGGCCCAGTTACCTAGGTAAGGCTGCCGGTGGAGGCAAGCTTGGCGTACCAGCGGCCGGAGTCCTTGATGGTGCGCTTTTGCGTGCGGAAGTCGACGTAAGTAAGGCCAAAGCGCTGGGCGTAGCCTTCGGCCCACTCGAAATTATCCATGAGACTCCAGTGATGGTAGGCGCGGACGGGAGCGCTGTGAAGCATGGCACGACCAAGAGAGTCCAGGTAGCCGCGCATGAATTCGATGCGGCGGTCGTCGCGGATACGGCCGTGTTCGTCAGGACAATCGAGATAGGAGCAGCCATTTTCGGTGATCTCGAGGAAGGTGCCTTTGTATTCGTGGGAAATACGCATGAGCAACTCGTAGAAAGCGTCGGGCCAAACTTCCCAAGCGAAATCGGTGAGCGGGCCTTGGTGGGCATCGGAATTGTGAAGCCCCGTGGCGTCTTCGCCTGCGCCCGGAGGAATGGCGGAAACGAGCTGGCGGCGATAGTAGTTTATGCCGAGAAAATCGAGAGGGGCGCGGCAGAGATCCAAGTCGCCAGACTTAACGCCCATGAGTTCAAGAGGATTAGCACCGGGGAAAGCTTTGGGATACTCGCCGTGGAGAGCAGGGTGAACGAACCAGATGTTGCCGAGCGCGTGAGCGCGATCAGCAGCCTGGCGATCGGCCTCGCTGGAAGTAGCGGGTTGGCAATGGGCCATGCTGAACGCAGTGCCGACCTGCAGCTTGGAGTTGATGGCCTTGATGGCGCGGAAGGCCTGGCCCTGCGCGATATTGACGACGTGTGTGGCGCGCATGCAGTCGGCGAAATTCTTGCGCGCAGGCGCGTGAATGCCCCAGGCGTAGCCAAGAAACGTGAAGACCCAGGGTTCGTTAAAAATGCACCAGTGGGAGATGCGGTCGCCGAGGGCGCGAACGACAATTTCGGCGTAGTCCGTGAAGCGCGCGGCGAGATCCCGATTGGGCCAGCCGCCGGCGTCTTCTAATTTTTGCGGGAGATCCCAATGGTAGAGCGTGCAGAGCGGACGGATTTTTGCTTCGAGGAGCGCGTCGGCGAGGCGCTTGTAGTAGTCGAGGCCCTTGGGATTCGGAGTGCCGGTGCCAGCAGCCTGGATGCGCGGCCAAGAAATCGAGAAACGGTAACTGGTCAGATTTAGCTCAGTGAGGAGCGCAATGTCTTCTTTGTAGCGATGGTAGGAATCGCAGGCGATATCGCCGGTCGCGGCGCCTTTCACCATGCTGGGAGTATGCGAGAAGCGGTCCCAGATGGATTCGCCCTTGCCGTCTTCGTTCCAGGCGCCTTCGATCTGATAGGAAGCGGTGGCAGCTCCCCAGATAAATTCTTCGGGGAATTCGAACGGGGCAAAACGCATCTGGGGTTCGAGAAAATTTCGAACGAGGCGATGGCCGGGAGGCAGAACAGAAAAAGATGCGGCGGCACCAAGAGCGGTGGAGAGAAATTCACGGCGATTGAAGCGATCCCATCTGCTCACGGACTACCCCCTCGACGGGAGATTCCAAACTCTACCGGGTTTTATCGCGCTTGGAACCAAATAATACATCAACAAGGATGAGCACGGCGCCAATGGTGATCGCGGAGTCAGCGACGTTGAAAGCCGGATAGCGGTAGGCGCCGAACCAAACTTCGAAGAAGTCCGTTACGGCACCGTGCAGGATGCGATCGGTGACATTGCCGGTGGCGCCACCGAGCAAGAGAGCGAGACCTGCGGCAGCCATCACGCTGCCGCCTTGGCTCGTGACCAATAGCCACGCGAGCACGGCGATTATGGCGATGGAACCCAGGATCAGGGCGATGCGCGTGGCTATGGAAGCGGAATCGGACATGATGCCAAAAGCGATGCCGGGATTGCGGCTATGCACCAGATAAATGAAATTGTGGATGACCTCGTGCCGCCAACCTTCGGTGGTTTGGGATTCGAACCAGGCTTTGGTGGCGCGATCGAGGAGAACGACGGCCAGGGTGAGCCAGAGCCAGCGGAGGCGAGAAGGAAAGGTCATGAGGTAAAGGAAGTAAAGGAGGTTAAGGAAGTAAACGAGAAGAAGGATGTAAACATTTTAGGTTGCCGCCACATTTGCAGAGCCATCGCTTTCGATTTCGGCGAGGGCTTCGGTGCAACGCTCGCAGACAGTTGGGTAGCGCGCATTTTCGCCAACGCGGGTCGAGTAATTCCAACAACGTTCGCACTTCTTGCCGTCAGCGCGCTCGATCTTGATGGAAAGGGCAGGCAATGATTCGGCCTGCGTAGATGCTGCTATGGGAGATGAGTGGACGACGACTTGGGAAACGATGAAGAGCGCAGGAAGAACAGACTGCTTTTCTTCGAGGAGCTTTTGCAGACCGGCCGCTTCCGCACCGGCGTGCAAATGAACTTTTGCTTCAAGGCCGCCGCCGATGATTTTCGCGGCGCGGGCTTGCTCGAGGGCCACGAGCACGGCGGAACGCACTTGAGCGAGACGCTCCCACTTTTCGGAGGCGTCTTGGGCGATTCCGCAGGCGAGCACCTCGGCGCCCGGGAATAGGGCCATGTGAACGCTTTCAGGTTCGCCATTGGATTTTGGCACGTACTTCCAAATTTCTTCCGAGGTGAAAACGAGAATCGGCGCGGCGAGGCGGACGAGCGCGCCGGTGATTTTCCAGACGGCAGTTTGCGCGGAGCGGCGCGATTTATTCCTGGGAGCCTTGGTGTACAGGCGATCCTTGAGCACGTCAAAGTAGAAAGAGCTGAGGTCCACGACGCAATAATCGTGGATGGCGTGGTAGACACGGTGGAATTCGTAATTCGAATACCATTCGCGGCATTTCTTGACGAGTTCGGCGGCGCGGTCGAGCATCCAGCGATCGAGTTCTTCGAGTTGATCGTTCGAAAGGGCGTCGCGCGAAGGATCGAAATCGCTGAGATTGCCCAGGGCGAAGCGGAAGGTGTTGCGAATCTTGCGGTACGCTTCGCTGAGCTGGGTCATCACGCGTTCGCTCATTTTTACGTCGGCCTGATATTCGACGGAGCCGACCCAGAGGCGCAGCAAATCCGCGCCCCATTTTTCGCAGATTTCGATGGGGTAGAGCGCGTTCCCGAGCGATTTGGACATCGGCCGGCCCTGCTCGTCAAGCGTCCAGCCGTGGGTGACCACCCCGCGGTAGGGGGCAGCGTCGCGAATGCCCGTTGCCACCAAAAGTGAACTATGGAACCAGCCGCGATATTGATCGGGACCTTCGAGGTACACATCCGCGGGCCATTCGGCGCCTTTCAAGACCGACAAATTCGACGAGCCGGAATCGAACCATACATCGAGAATGTCGTTTTCCTTGCGCCATTTTGTCGCGCCGCAGGAGCACTTCGTGCCGGCTGGAAGCAATTCTTCCGTTGTGTGCTGATACCAGGCGTCGGCGCCTTCTTTTTCGAACCATTTCACGACATTCCGCAGGGCCTTAAAATCTTCCAGGCGTGTCCCGCAGGCATCGCAATAAAAAACGATAATGGGCACGCCCCAGAAGCGCTGGCGCGAGACGTTCCAGTCCGGGCGCTTCTCAATCATTTCGTACATGCGATCTTCGCCCCAAGCAGGAATCCATTTCACGCCGTGAATTTCTTCGAGCGCTTCCTGGCGCAGCGATTTTTGTTTTCCATGAGCAGCCTGGTCCATCTTGATGAACCACTGCTCGGTGGCTCGGAAAATCACCGGATTGTGGCAGCGCCAGCAGTGCGGGTAACTGTGCTTGTATTCGTGGTGGCCCAAAAGAGCGCCGCGATCCGCCAACAACTTCACGATGATGGGATTCGCGGTGAACACATCCTTGCCTTTGTATTCGGGCAAACCTTCGAGGTAGACGCCTTTGTCGTCCAGCGGCGCGTAGATTTCCAATCCATATTTTTGGCCGGAATTGAAGTCATCGGCGCCATGGCCCGGAGCCGTGTGAACGATGCCGGTGCCCTGATCGAGCGTGACATAATCAGCAAGAATGCCGGGCACCTGAATGGGGAGAAAGGGATGTTGAAATTTCATGCCATCGAAATCGCAGCCCTTGAGAGTGGCGCGCACTTTGGCTTCCTTGATGCCACACTCGGCTTGCAGAGCGGCGACACGATCGGCGGCCAGCAGCAGAGCACCCTTCTCGGTTTCGACGACGGCGTAGTCGAAGTCGGGATGAAAAGCGAGCGCCCGATTGTGAGGAATGGTCCAGGGCGTGGTCGTCCAGATGACCGCGCTCACATCGGATCCGATTTTCGCGGCATCTCCCTTGCCGCCGCCGACAACCCCAAACTTCACCCAGATCGAGGGGCTGGAATCATCTTCGTATTCGACTTCGGCTTCGGCGAGGGCGGTGCTGTCGAAGAGGCACCAATAAACCGGCTTGCGCCCGCGGTAGACGTAGCCCTTCTCCATGAAATCGAGAAAGGCCCCCGCGATGGTGGCCTCGTATTCATGGCTCATCGTCAAATAGGGATCGTTCCAGCGTCCGAAAATGCCGAGGCGCTTGAAATCTTTTTTGTGTTGCTCGACGTAGCGCAGCGCAAATTGCCGGCACAGCTTTCGAAACTCCGCGGGGGGCACTTTCCCTTTTCCACCGAGCTCTTTTTCCACCTGCGTTTCGATGGGCAGGCCGTGGCAATCCCAACCCGGCACGTACGGCGCGTAGTGCCCCGCCATGCTCTTGGTCTTGACGACCAGATCCTTGAGAATTTTGTTCAAGCCCGTTCCTAGATGAATTTCGCCGGTCGGGTATGGCGGGCCGTCGTGCAAAACGAAGAGGGGCTTACCTTTCCGCGAATCCAGGATGCGCTCGTAGATATTTCCTGCATGCCAGGATTCGAGCTGCTTGGGCTCGTTCTGCGGCAGGCCGGCCTTCATGGGAAAGTCCGTTTTGGGCAGGTTAAGGGTTTTCTTCAGTTCCAGTGGTTCGGCCATAGATTTGCGCGCTCGAATAACTCCTTCGTTGCCTTCATGCCGTCCTTTGGTTCAGGTGTACAGCGGGAAACATCGGAAAGCAGTGTAAGGACGTATGTTACAATGAATGGCAGCCGGTGTCAGCCGCGCGAGACGCGCAACCTTTCCCAGCCAGCGCGAATCTTACGTGTGGGGTACACTGAACGCAGGGTAGTTGCGTCTAAATTGAAGAGGTAAAAAGTGCCAGGCAAATTTATCACTCTTGTGCCGCCTGAAAAGACAAGGGGCAAAGTGTCTGCAAGAGGTGGTGACCCCACGGTTTCAGTACCTTACTCGGCGGTGCCAAAATTCGATCCCCCACAGATTCTGATCCCAGATAATTTTTGGTCGAACCTGAAGCAGTTCCTCTTCGAGCGTCCCGTCAAGGTGCGCGAGCGCGCGGATGCGCCCTTCACGAAGACAAGCTTTGGCTCCGGAATGGCAGGCAATTTGGCGGAGTTTTTGCGCCCTGGCCCAGCGTACAAAGGGCGGGTGAACAGCAGGCTGACGGTAGCCTGGGGCTCGAATTTCGGCGGATTCGGCGACCGAATCAGGGATTTCTTCTCGCCTCCGAAACAGGCTCCACTGCCGCCTGGAATAAAAGCGATAAAGGTAAAAGATATCTGGTCGAAAGACGAGAACTTCGGCTGGAGCCAGGTGATCGCGGTTGGGCTGCATGTCGCGGTCATCGCGCTGCTGGTGATTCCGATTTTCACGAACATGATGCCGGCTTCCACGGAAGCAAAGAGCAAACAGATCGGCATCGACCCCATCGATATTTCGCCTTATATGGCAAAGCTGCCCGCTGGCAATGAGAAGGCGGGCGGCGGTGGCGGGGCGAATAACCATACGCTGACTCCGACGTCAAAGGGAAAGCTCCCCAAGTTCAAGTGGACGCAATTCACGCCGCCGCAGGCAAAAATTGAGAATTTGGCCCCCAAGCTAGCGATGGATCCGTCATTGTTGGGTCCGCCGGACCTGAAGGTACCGAGTCCGAATATGCCAAACTTCGGTGATCCCCTGGCCAATAGCGTGACCGATTCTCTCGGAAATGGCGGCGGCACAGGCATTGGGAGCGGCTCTGGCGGAGGCCTTGGCCCCGGCGAAGGCGGCGGCACAGGCGGTGGCATGTTCCGCGCTGGGGTGAATGGCGTTGGCTCGCCCGTGTGCATCTATTGCCCGCAGCCGGAGTATTCCGACGAAGCTCGCAAGGCGAAATACATGGGGACCGTGCTGCTTGACGTGGTGGTTACAGCAGATGGACGCGTGATCAACCCGGTGGTCATCAAAGGCCCGGGCCTCGGCCTGGAAGAAAAAGCCCTCTCACAAGTGAAGAATTGGAAGATGCGCGCCGCTGTTGGCCCGAACGGCAAGCCGGTCAATTGCCGCGTGCAGATCGAAGTGACGTTCCACCTCTACTGACAAGTAGGTCTCACCAAACACGCATAGTTCCGGGATCTGACAATGATTCTAGTGGCAGCATTGGGCTATTTGCGGGCAACCATTTTGCAGAGCTCCGCTTCTCATCACCCGTTCGCTGCCTGTCTCGTCGAGGAGTCTGGCCAAATCTGAGGCGGGCGCGGAGGCCTGCCCATGCGCGATCCACTTTCGCGTGAGTTCTCTTCCCTTCAGCCATCACAGGATTCCTGGTTTCAGCGTGTGCGCGATAATTTTCAGCAGTTCCTCACGCCCGCGCGCATCTTCCCATCGAGTGCGAACGGCGCGCCGATTCATTTCTTGAAGGTTGATCAGTCGAATCGCTCCGGCCATGCGCAGAGCTTGTCGTTCTTGACCCACGCAACGGTGATTGCGGCACTTGCGCTGCTAGCAGCGCATCCTCCCAGTGGAACACCGGGCCCCTTTCCTCCTCGTCCGCCCATGATTCGATCGTTTCCCGCGCCCAAGGATCTTTTGAACGTCCTCCGCGGTACTCATCCCTCAGACGGGAGAGGCGCGGGCGGCAATCAGAATCCCATCCCAGCCACGCGCGGCAATTTGATACCGGTCTCTGCCATTCAGATAGTGAAGCCTTCCCTTCCCCCGAAGCGGGAAACGGAACTTCCCGTTCCGCCTACGATTCTCGATCCCAAGACACTTCCTGTCCTCAGGCCGACCGAGCACATCGGTCTTTCATGGATGAAGGAATACACGGGCTCTCCCGGCCCCGGCAAAGGCGGCACCATCGGAAGCAGCGATGGAAATACGATGGGTGACTCCACGGATGGCCCTGGCGGAAGGGGGGAATCGCTGTTGCCATACCAACCCGGCACGACGAAGGTAACTTGCGCTTACTGCCCGGATCCGCAATATACGGACGAAGCGCGCGAGGCCAAGGTTCAGGGGACGGTGACGGTGCAAGTTCTGGTGAGTGCGGACGGGCGCGCCTTGCAAATCCGCGTCGTCAAAGGAATTGGCTTGGGCCTCGATGAACGCGCGGTACAAACTATCCGCGGCTGGAAATTCGTGCCGGCGCATGATGGGGCGCGGCGAGCCGTTCCAGCGTGGGTGACCGTGGAAGCCATTTTTCGCCTCTTCTAGACGCGCGCGCGGCAACGGAGTAGCATTTTTACCGTGCCCTACGACTTCGCAGAAAATGAATATGAACTTGACCCGGAGGCCTCCTCCGCGCGCGGCGGCGGACCTCCGCGAAAACGAATGGGAATCGGCGTTCTCGATCCGCCCTTTCCTCCGAAGAGGCCGCCCGGCCCGATTCCGGCCGTTCCCTCTTCCTTGCTGTTCCGCATCCTCGCGGGCTTGCTCCTAGCGGGGCTCGGCGCCGGGATTCTTTTTTTGCTCTTCGGACCGCGCTGACTGACTGATGATGTCGTCTGGGATCAATCGATCTCGCCGATTGCGCAACTTGCCTCGTCTTCCTTTCCTGACTCCAGCACCAATCTGTTACGATTTCCGCATGAGAAAAGCAGCGATGATTTTGATCTTCGCAGCCGCACTGGGGACACTTTCATTTGCGAGCGAGGCGCAGGCACAAACGGATGCAGGCGCGCTTGAAGTGTTCGCTCGAATCACACCAACGGCAGCGCGGCCGGAGCCGGTGCGGCAATTCACGTTTTACGTTCTTACCAGGAGCTATTCGGAAATCGTCAAGGAAGTGGAAGAGAAAGATCCGATCCCGCCACGCGATGAGTTCATCGGGAGTCTCAAGATTTCGCCCGAGCTGCGCGCGTGGCTGAAGGCCCACGACACGCTCGACCTGACGGAACCGGACCTGGACAAGCTGCTTTCTCCCGACGACATCCTCAACGTTCCGGAATTCCTGCTGGCCTACCAGCGCTCGAATGGCGGCGGCGTGACCGAAGGCCTGCCGAAGCCAAAGTTTACCGACGCCGACAAAACGGACCATCCGGAGAAATACGAGAAACTAAAGCAGGATTACCTGGCGGCCCTGAAGAAATTCATTCGCGGGCGTCCCGAGACGGTCTCCGGTGTCGAGCTGCAGTTGGAAGGCGTCAACCCGCAGCGCAAGTGGGCCGCGCTGCAGAACGAGCGCCGCAAACGCGTCCAGCGCGTGGCGCCGGACATGGCGCAACTGAAATTTCTCGTGGCCAAGGCGGACACCGATCTCGAGGGACGCGCCGCGTTTTCAGGCCTGGCTCCCGGCGATTATTGGATCAGCACGCTCAATCTGGACGCCGACGCCGGAGACATGCGCGTGCGCTGGGACGTTCCCGTAAAGATTGAACGTGGCAAGACCGCGCACATCGAATTGTCAAATCTGAACTCCATCGACGCACGTAGTTCCACGCCCTAGCGCCTTCGAGCGCCGCCATGGGCACGCCCCTTCACTGGATTGCGTTCAATCTCTTCATCGTTATTGCGATCGCGCTGGATCTCCGCGTTTTCCACCGCCGTCCCCACAAGATTGGGATTCGCGAGGCGGCCATCGCCAGCTTCGGCTGGATTGCACTCTCCGTCCTGTTCGGGTTCGCGGTGCTCTATTTCTATGGGAACCAGCCGGCCCTGGAATTCTTTACGGGCTACCTGATCGAAAAGGCTCTCAGCGTCGACAATTTGTTTCTTTTTTTGGTGATTTTTCGCGCGTTTGGCGTGGATGATCGCCTGCAGCATCGCCTGCTGGAATGGGGCGTGGTCGGCGCGCTGGTTATGCGCGGGGTAATGATCGCGCTGGGCGCGGAGCTGATCGAGCATTTTTCCTGGATCATGTACGTGCTCGGAGCGTTTCTCGTGTACGCCGGGGCGCGCATGATTTTCTATTGTCGAGGGGAAGTTCACCCGGAGCAAAGCAAAATTTTCCGCTTTGCGAGCCGGCATCTGCGCGTCAGCCACAAATATCGAGGCGAACGCTTTTTTGTGCGCGACGAGGGCAAATTGTTCGCTACGCCACTATTTCTCGTCCTGCTGGTAGTGGAGATTACGGACGTCACGCTGGCGGTGGACTCCATCCCCGCGGTGTTTGGGATTACAGCGAATGCCTTCATTGTATACACGTCGAACGTGCTGGCGATTCTGGGGCTGCGGGCGCTGTACTTCCTGCTGGCGGGGGTCATCGACCGTTTGCGCTTTCTGGATGAGGGACTAGCCATCGTTCTTGTTTTTATCGGCGGAAAAATGATCGGCGAGCGGTGGCTGCACATTCCCGTCACGGTGTCTCTTGGCGTCGTTGGAGGTGTACTGCTGATCGCGCTGCTGGCGTCGGTGCTGATTCCACCGAAGAAGGCAACCTGAAACTCATTCTTCTTCGAACATCAGCTCATCGACGTAACACCACATCCAGTTTTCGCCCGGCTCTTGCGACCGGACAATGGGGTGCTTCGAAGAGCGAAAATGTTTTGTGGCGTGTTTGTTTTTCGAGGAGTCGCAGCAGCCGACGTGGCCGCAGCTCAAGCACAGGCGCAAGTGCACCCAACTGTCGCCCATCTTCAGGCACTCTTCGCAGCCCTTGGTCTTTGGCTTTACGCGCTTGATCTGATCGAGGTGGGCACAGTTGTCGGCCATAAATTATCTCCCGCGGAATCACATCGCTGCTTGAATTGGAATCCGGACCTGGAATCGTGTATCGCCGGGAACCGATGTTACGTTGATTTGGCCGCGCACATTTTTGATGATGCGGCTAACGACGTCGAGGCCAAGCCCTGTGCCCTCGCCGACGCCTTTTGTGGTGAAAAAGGGATCGAAGATGCGGGATTTGACTTCGGACGGAATGCCGGGCCCATTGTCCGCGATTTCGACCAGAATGAAATCGTTTTCGCGGACGACCCGAATACCGAGTTTGCCGTTGCCGTTCATGGCGTCAGCGGCGTTGTCAATCAAGTTGGTCCAGACCTGATTCAGTTCGCTGCCGCTGGCCATAACCTTGGGGAGGCCGGGAGCGTAATCGCGAGTCACGGTGATCCCGCGCTTCAACTTGTGATGCATGATCGTGAGCGTGTTTTCGATACTGTGGAGCCTTGATCCATATAAGAATATTCTTTGATGGCGCGGATAAGATCGGAGATGCGCGCTGAGCTGTTCTCAAGTTCCTCGGCGATGCGATCCATTTCCAGGAGCGTTGCAAACCGGCTGAGTTCGGAACCGACAGACGCACCCGCAGCCGCGGCGAAACGCGCCAGTTGAGCGTCAGTGAGATTGGCATCTGCGAGGTGCGGAGCGAGCTTCCAGGCTTCAGGAACGTTGTGCGATTCGAGCCAGGATTGGATGGCCTCTTCGCGCTCGACGCGCGCGAATTCGTCCTTGAATTGGGCGGGCGTTAGTGAGGAACGGATTTCCTCTTCTGTTTCCGCAAGCTTCGCGCAATCGTCGGGGCCGATCGTTGTACTGCGAGCGGCAGAGCGGAGGCGGGCAAGACAGTCACGCAGGGCCGCGGCGGAACGGCGAGCGGCGGCGGACGGATTGTTCAGCTCATGAGCAAGTCCCGCAGAGAGTTTGCCGAGGGAGGCAAGTTTTTCGCGTTGCTGCTCAGTTCGGGTGACCTCGCGAATGCGGTCGGCTAGCAGACCGACCAATCGGCGGGTAAGCTCCGGCATTCTGTGGAAGAGCTCCGGGAAATTGGAAGCGGGAAACATCAAGTAGTGCGTGGGCAGAACGGCGCGGCCGGTAACGCTCACAATTTTCAGGCGCGAGAAAGGAAGCATACCTGTGACTTCTCCGCCGCGCGCGGTAAAAACAGGGCCGTCG
>WNFJ01641358.1_pt1 | contig 14816 bp, 9 predicted proteins | sample 5400461 | NCBI WGS metagenome assembly WNFJ01 (sample SAMN13153349, study PRJNA577476) | soil metagenome | isolation source: 115 cm saprolite on Douglas fir-dominated hillslope | place: USA:California | collected 2013-09-17 | reverse complement strand
AGGGCCAGTGGTCGGATTTCTCTTATCGCGATTACGACGAAAAGTCGATCAAGCTGGTTCCCGATAAAAAATCTTATAAGGCGGGCGAGACTGCGCACGTGCTGGCGATGCTACCAGCGGAAAATACACATCTGTTAGTAACGACTGAGCTTTCGAATGTCTTCACGGTGCGCCAAATCGATGCGGCCGGCCGGAGCATTGTGATCGACGTGCCCATCGATCGGAAGTACGAGCCGAACGTCTATCTCGACGTGTCGTTTGTTAAGGACAACGACATGTACAACCAGAGCCAGCTAATTGCCGTGCCCGCGCGCGACAAGATGCTGAAGCTCGATATCGTTCCCAACAAGAAAGAATTCAAGCCCCGCGATGTGGCGTCGTACACCATCCTGGCGCGCAATGAAGACGGCTCGCCGGCGGCCAACGCGGAAATAAGTCTGGGTATTGTCGACGAAGCAATCTACAGCATTCAGTCAGAGACGGCCGGCAACATCAAACGCGACTTTTACGGCAAGCGCTATGATGAAGTGCAGACCAGTCTGGCAATTCACTACACTTTCACCGGCTATGGCGGAGAAAAACCGGTCGATCTCGCGCGCAACAAACCGGGCTATCAGCTTGCCGATTTCAAGGACACCGAAAGTACGCAGTTTGCCGAGCCGACGATTCGCCGCGAATTCAAAGACACCGCGTTTTGGCAGCCCGATGTGGTCACCGGCGGCGACGGCAAAGCTACGGTGAATTTCAAACTGCCCGACAACCTGACGACGTGGCGAGCGACCGCGCGGGCGGTCACCGCCGATACGCGCGTCGGCTCATCGGTGCAGAAAACGATTGCGCGCAAAGACGTGATCATGCGCCTGGAGATGCCGCGCTTTCTCACCGAAGGCGACACTGTAACCATCTCAGGCGTGGTGCATAACTTCCTGAAGAGTGATAAGTCGACGAAGATCTCGCTCGATCTTAACGGAGCGCAGATGCTGGATGCCGCGGCGCAGACTGTGACGATCAAGCAAAACGGCGAGCATCGAGTCGATTGGCGGGTGCAGGCCAACCAGGTAGGCAAACTCACTCTGCTGGCGAAAGCTTTGACCGACACCGAATCCGATGCGGTTGAAATGACGATGGAAATTCTGCCACACGGCTTGAAACGGACGGTTGGCAACACGACGACCTTAACCCAGAACGATGGAGAGCAAACCTTCTCTCTTGATCTGCCTCAGAATCCTGACAGCCAGGCCCGGACGCTGCGAATTGAAGCGTCGTCTTCGATTGCCGGGACACTGTTCGGCGCACTCGATTATCTGACCAGCTTCCCTTATGGATGCACTGAACAAACGATGTCGAGCTTCCTGCCAAACGTGATCGTGGCGCAGGCATTAAAGGACGTGCCGTCGGCGAAGATTCGCGCTTCGAATGATCTCGACAAGAAAGTACAACGCGGACTCGATCGGCTCTCTGCCTATCAACACGACGACGGCGGCTGGGGGTGGTGGAAAGACGACAAGAGCGATCCGTTCATGACCGCGTACGTGGTTGATGGCCTGACGCTGGCCAGCAATGCCGGTTACCAGATAGAAACATGGCGGCGGGATCGCGGCCGCGACAAACTTGCCGCGCTGCTTAATCAGGGCAAGAACGATAACGGCAATCCGATTGACGACGAAACCCGGAGCTACATGATCTATGCGTTCACCGAAGGCGGCGGCAGCGACGGCCATTATCTGGAAGAGCTGTATGGCAAGCGGGCCGGCCTGGGACCTTACGGTCGCGCTTTGCTCGCCCTGGCTTTGCAGCAGCGCAAGGATGGGCGCGCGAAAGAGATTGCCAACACGATCGCCGGCGCCGCGCGGACGGACGAGTTTGAAGCGCACTGGCAGACCAATCGCGTCAACGACTATGGCCGCGATGTGTATCTCGACGTCGAAGCGACGGCGCTTTCGCTGAAGGCGCTGGCGCAAATCGATCCGGGGAATGCTTTGCTGCCCAAGGCCGCGCGCTGGCTGGTCAAGAACCGCAACCACGGTTACTACTGGCTGTCGACGAAGGAAACGGCCTTCGCGATTTATGGCCTGACGGACTATCTGAAAATCAGCAAGGAGTTGTCGCCCGATTATACATTCGAGATTTACCTGAATGGCGTGCAGGTTGGCAACCAGCATGTGGGAGCAACCGACGCGACGAACGCGCAGTCTTTGGTGATTACGAAGAAGGCCGGCGAAGTCGGTAACAACAATCAGGTCCGGGTGGTCAAGCACGGCCGCGGAGCGCTGTACCTTTCATCCACGGTTGAATACTTCACCGCGGAAGAAAACGTCGCGGCGCAATCGTCAGCGAATTTGAAGATCACTCGCGAGTATCTGCGCCTGCGGGTGTCTCAAAATGAAAACGGTAAGTCGAGCTGGAAGGTCGAACCAATGTCAGGCGAACTGCGTTCCGGCGATCTGATCGTCGTACGCCTGCACCTGACGGGCGCGCGCGCGCAATATTTGATGATCGAAGATCCAATTCCGGCAGGCGCTGAACAGGTCGCACAGGTCAGCGGTATCTATCTGAACTACTCGACGGGGCAGTGGACCGATTGGTACAGCAATCGCGAGTTTCGCGACAACCGGACGGCGATCTTCCTGAACTACTTTGACGGCAACGCCACGTTCCAGTACGCGATGCGGGTCGAGGTGCCGGGCGAATTTCGGGTCGCACCGGCGCGGGCCGAGCTGATGTACCAGCCAACCGTGCAGGCGAATACGAGCAATGACCGGATGCGGATTCTGGATAAGAAGTAGTCGCTAGGCGGTCGCTATCCTTTTAGGGGGCGTCCTTTGGAAGAGAGTTCACCACGGAGGCACAGAGATCACACAGAGAACCACAGAGTTATTCTCTGCGAAGGATTTCTCTGTGAGCCTCTGTGTGATCTCTGTGTCTCTGTGGTGAAAATAACGATTCGCGAACACAGACTGTCACGGTAAGAGGCCATGAGTCGAGACATTAATGAAATAACTCACGCAGTAATCGGCGCGGCAATTGAAGTGCATCGCCAACTCGGTCCTGGGTTACTCGAGTCTGCTTATCTGGAGTGCCTGAGCCGTGAGCTTGTCCTGCGCGGTATACCGTTCGAACGCGAACGGCCATTGCCGCTGGAATATAAGGGAGTGCATCTGGAGTGCGGGTATCGCCTCGACTTGCTAGTGGCCGGCTGTGTAGTTGTCGAGGTTAAGTCAGTAGAAGCACTCGCTCCTGTCCACGATGCGCAGTTGCTCACTTATCTGCGGCTTGGCGGATGGCGGGTTGGTTTGCTTATCAACTTCAACGTAGCGGCCCTTAAGAGCGGCATTCACCGAAAGATTCTGGGTTATGAACTAGCGCAGGCCGCGGTGCCTGGGAAAGCATGACTATGACTACCATCAGACAATTTCTCCAAACAACGAGGGCAACCGTAACAAACAACCGCGCGTTGGGCATTTTCGCCGCGCTTTACGCTTTGTTGCTCGCATCGCTTTACGGCTTTATCGCGACGCGGGAAGCGACCGTGTGGCAGGTGACAGTCACGCTCTTACTCCTGGTGCTGGTACCGCTGGAATTCTTTGTGCTGCAATCAGCAATCCTTAACTATGCGCGCGAGCCGAAGTTTCGCTGGGCGCAAATTCTCCGCGACGCGATCAAGCTGGCGATAGTTACCGTGCCAGTTTTTCTGTTAGGCTGGGCGCTTTGGGCTTTGCTGAACAAATGGCAGCTTCGCTTCCCGGTCCCACGCCCACCGATCACTTTCCCCGCTACCGCGCCCAAGGTGCAACCGACTTATTGGCCGTCACTCATTTTCGCTACCCTGCGCTGCTTGTTATTTGGCGTGGCGCTGCCGCTGGCTGCAATTCATTTGTGGATCGAAGTTGCCGGGCGCAAGGTACGTGAGACGGCTGGAGGCGGTGGTCAGGCAATACTGAAGAGACTTGGGAATGCTCTTGCCCGGGCCTTCGCGTCCGATTCAGTTTTAACTTATGCGCTGGGGCTAGTCTTTTTTGTCGCGGTTCCCTACGCGTTGCTCTTCATTCCCTTCACAGTCAAAGGCAACAAAACTGACTTCGCAGTCTTCATTGCGCGACTGGTGCTCGCTCTTCTGTTCATGCTGATTGGTTGGATTGTTACTCTGACGACACTGACGAGAGAAACCACGGCGAGTTCCGTCACCACAGCGCCAAAGACAATCCCGGATGCACCGGCCGCGGAGGCGCCCGCGTGACGACTGCCGGAATCAGAATACGTTATCTCGGACGCATGACCCGGGAGCATGCGCTCCTGCTCACCTGCGCATGTGCAGCGATTTTGTTTTTGATCATACCCTCTCACAATATTAGTTGGGCGCCATTCTCCTCGTCCCGAGAGAACCCCCGCAACGAAAATGAGATCGACGCGGCGCTGCAGGAAGCTGCGATTAACGCGCTGGGTGAACGTGAAGGCACGATCCTCGTCATAGATCCGCAAAGTGGGCGCGTGCGCGCGGTAGTAAACCCGCAACTCGCTTTCACGCAGGCGCTGATGCCCGGCTCAACCATGAAGCCGTTCACCGCGTTGGCCGCGTTGCGCGCCGGATTGATTAATCAAGCTTCGCGCACAGTGTGTCCGGGCCGATTCACCGGTCTTGGGTTTTCCCTGCCCTGCGTGCATGACGATCACTTGCCACCATTCACTCCGTCACAGGCAATTGCCTACTCCTGCAACTATTACTTCGCCTCGCTCGGCCAGCGTCTGGGCCGAGATCGGCTGATTGAAACCGTGCGAAGTCTCGGTTTTGGGCAGCCTGCCGGCGCCGGCGAAAACGAGGAAGTCGCGGGAACAGTGCGGCCTTGCCAGACCGGAAATAGCGCGCGAGTTCGCACTCAGGAAAGCAATCACGCGTCTGAGCAAAGCGACTGTGACGCGCGCGAAGCCATCGGGGAAAGCGATCAAATCCTGGTCACGCCCGTACAATTGCTCGCTGCGTATGCCGCGCTGGTGAACGGCGGACATTTGTTTCAAGTGCGCGTCGCCGACGCGAACGCCTTTCAGCCTGTGGAGCGCACCCGGGTAAACATTTCTGAGCAGCACCGCACGATTATTACTGAAGGCATGCGCGGCGCTGTTCGTTATGGGACCGCGAGAAGCGCCAAACTTGATTCGCTTCCGCTTTACATTATCGGCAAGACCGGAACAGCTCTGCCGGCGAAAGGCTTTCGCCCGAACGGTTGGTTCGTCGGCTTTGCCGGATCGAGAACGAACTCGGTCTCAGTCGACGAACTGAAACCGGATGAAGCTGAAGTCGCGGTGATAGTTCTGCTCGGGCGCTCGCACGGTTCAGAAGCCGCGACCCTGGCGAAGCCCATCTTTGAAGCTTACGCGAGAGCCATCGGCCACCGAGACACAGAGACACAGAGCATAAAATCCACTGACGGTAAGTCTGAAACAAATGACAGCGAATCTCCTCGTTCCAACTCCGCGTCCACAATCCGCGTGCATCTGGTGCATGACGACATCACGAAAGAGATGTCGCTGGAAGATTACGTGCTTGGTGTGCTGCGCACGGAAGGCAGCATGGAGACAGAGCCGGAAGCACTTAAAGCTTTGGCAATTGCCATTCGTACATACGCTTTGAAGAATCGCGGGCGTCACGCAAAAGATGGCTACGATTTTTGCTCGACTACCCATTGCCAGCGTTTTGGTGTCAGAAGCCCGACCGTTAGGGAGGGCAAGATTACCAACCGAGCCCTTGCTGACGCGCAGGCTTCTGACACGCTCATTGCGGCGGTCAAAGCCACTGAAGCTCAGGTGCTCCTCGACGATCATGGCCAACCTGCCGATGTGTACTTTGGCGCATCCTGTGGTGGAGAGACGGCGAACCTGGGAACGCTTTGGGGCGTAAGCCCGCCCGAATATCTGCGCGGCGTGCGCGACGACTATTGCTTATCCGGGCCGCACGCCAGATGGACTGACTTGATTACTCGAGCGGATCTGCTGCGTGCGTTGCAAAGCGATGCTCGTACGGATGTCGGCGCGCGATTGGATCAAGTAATCGTCAACAAGCGCGACGAGACCGGACGCGCGGAATTCATCACGCTCGAAGGCGAACACCGCAAGGCTGTGCGTGGCTGGGATTTCAAGATCATAGTGGGTCGCGTGCTGGGATGGAATGTCTTGAAGAGTTCGCGTTTCGAAATCGCTCGCGCCGGTTCGAATTTCGTCTTTCGCGGCAGCGGCTTTGGTCACGGCCTCGGCCTGTGCCAGGAGGGCGCGCATGTCATGGCCATGCGCGGTGCGAGTTACACACGGATTCTGGAGAAGTACTTTCCGGGCACGAGTGTGAGGAGAAGAGATCACGTTGCGATTAGATCGAGTAACGAAGGTTCAGATCTAAACGCAAAGGACGCAGACGGTCTCGCCGAGGAACGCAAAGGTTTTCCTCTGCGTCCTCTGCGGAATCCTTTGCGTTCTCTGCGTTTGAATTCTGCCTTCGATTACTACTCAAGCATGGGCTGGAAAGTGGATCTTTTGCTAACGGCTCCCCCTCTCCCTTTGGGAGAGGGTCAGGGTGAGGGCTTAGCGACAAATCCCAACCGTTTTGAACTTATTTCTTCCCAGAGCCGATCTGAGAAAAAGAAAAGGAGTAGTTTCCATTATCGCTCGCTAGCTACGCCCCTCACCCCAGCCCTCTCCCAAAGGGAGAGGGAGAAGTATCTCACCATTTCCAGTGAACACTTTCGCGTCACCTATCCCGCTGGCGTCGATCGCCGCGATGCTGATCAAGTTTTGAACACCCTGGAAGCCGCGCGTAGTGATTTCCTTCATCGGGCCGCGGCCGCCTCAGTTTCGAACAACATACCTCTGCTTGAAATTCGTCTTAACGAAAGCACGGGTGACTTTACCTCTCGCACCGGTCAACCATGGTGGGCGGCGGCGGCCACCAAAGGCAATCGGATCGAACTGCAACCCGTCGGATTACTAAAGCGCCGCGGAGTGCTCACAAATACTCTTCGACACGAGTTGGCTCATACGGTAATCGATGCTGTCAACCGGAATCGTGCGCCGCGCTGGCTGGAAGAAGGCTTCGCGCTTTACCTTGCCGGTGAAGGCGCGACGATTTCGCGCTATCTCACTCGTAGCGCGCACTCAACCGACGAACTTGAGCAGAGACTCGCCCGCCCCGGCTCGCAGGAAGCGATGCGCGCTCTGTATGCGGAGGCCTACAGCAAGGTTGCCGAACTCATCCGGAACAATGGTGAAGCGAGTGTTTGGAAGAAGCTGGCAGCCAGCTAACTTAGTCGGATCTGAACAATCAGAATCATCACACAGACACATAGATCGACAGCGAGTTACAGAGGCTTTTCTCTGTGAGTCTCTGTGAAGACTCTGTGTCTCTGTGGTATATAAAAGATTCGGCGGCGCTTGATTGAGGAAACGAAAACTTAGGTTTATCTGGTCTGGCTCACAAACGGATTGTCTCGAATCCAAAACCGCCACGGCTTCTTAATCCACTCTTCAGCATAATCGATGCCGATTCGCGGCCCGCGCGAGATTTGACGCGGAGAGATCGAGACGCCTTCTTCGATCCAAACGCGGTCGCCAAGCAAATCGGCCTTATCCAGCTTGCGATCAATTCCCAGCGCCAGACACAAACGTCCCGGACCGCTGGTTAATTCGTACTCTGATCGTCCGCGGCGGCGACGGCGCATGGCATCCAGACCTTCAACAGGCTCAACTGCGCGCACCAGAATCGCGTGCGGAATGTCCTCGACGTTCGTCACCACATTGAACTGGTGGTACATGCCATACACAAAGTAGACGTAGGCGGTCCCGCCGCAGTCGTACATCGTTTCCGTGCGAGTGGTGCGGCGGCCATTGTAGGCGTGAGAGGCGCGGTCTTCCGGGCCGCGATAGGCTTCGGTCTCAACGATAAGTCCCGCAACGCGCGAACCATTTCTATCGGGAACAACCAACTTTTTGCCGAGCAGATCGCGCGCGACTTCCAGAACGTCTGAGCGCGTGTAGAATTCACGAGGTAGCTTTTTCATTTGTTTAATTATTTGAATCCGCAGATTACGCAGATTGCGCAGATTCAAGAAATACAGCCACAAAAAGGCACAAGAAGCTCAAAAGAAGAATACTCGCTGCTCGACATGCTTTCGTGCTTTCGTTTCCTGTTTGTGTTTTCTGAGCCTTTTTGTGGCTGCTATTTCTTGTCTGTGTAATCTGTGTAATCTGCGGACTTGCTCACCTCATGCGCCAAAGCAGCACGATGGTAATCGCAAAGCCAATCACGACAATCGCGCGGCGAATAAATACGCGCCCGACACGTTGCGCCGTGCGCGATCCGAAATAGCCGCCCGCCAGGGCAGCGACCGCCATCAACAGAGACTTGGGCCAGTCCACCATGTGGGCAATCGAAAAGCTGATTACGGCCACGCAGTTAATGCAGATGCCCAGAAAATTCTTGATGCCGTTGGCGCGATGTATGTCGTGCATGCCCAAAAGTCCCATCGCCGCCAGCATCCAAATGCCGTTGCCTGCTCCGAAATAACCACCGTACACGGCCGAGAAAAATTGGACCACTATCGCAAAGCCCCACCAGGCTTTCATTGATTCGCCGCCTTCGGTGGGCAGACGCAGCCAACGATTCACCGGCCCCTGACTCATGAATAGAATGGTCGCGAACAGAATCAGAAACGGAACCAGCCGCGCAAACGTGGGTGATGGAGTGATAATCAGGAGCCAGGCGCCCACGCCGCCTCCAATCACGCTGATCGCTCCCAGTCGCATCAGAATCAGCGAGCTGTCGTTCATCTCGCGGCGATAGCCGAACAAACCGCCAAACAATCCCGGCCACAAGGCCACGGTGCTGGTAGCGTTCGCGACTTTGGGATCGAGTCCTAACCAGATCAGCAGCGGAAAGGTCAGCAACGTACCGCCTCCGGCGATCGAGTTCACTATGCCTGCAAGAAAGGCGGCGATGAACATCGCGGCGGCGTGGATGAAGGGCATGCCCGCCTAGTCTAAAGGAAAAGTCTGAAGGACGCAGCTACTGTTTTGGAGTACCGCCTTTGGGCGGAGTCTGACAAATCCAACAGGATGGCCGCCTGAAGGCGGTACTCCAAACTTCGCCCGTGTTAGAATGCGCTCATAGTTTTTCATCAAACATAGTTCGGGGAGAAAATAGATGGCAGACGTATCGATTCGTCCGAAACCAAACGGACCTTATCTGGTTGAGGGTCCGGTAGACATTTACGACACCGCGGGAAACAAGATTGCCACCGATGACCGGCCAAAGATCGCTCTGTGCCGGTGTGGCGCTTCATCAAACAAGCCTTTCTGTGACGGCACGCATAGCAAGATAGGATTTCAGGCGGCTGAAACCGTCAACCCTGAAAGCGCCGAACCGCAGTCACCCTAGAGGAGTAGGATGTTTTTCCCCTCTCACTTTGAGAGAGGGCGTCGCGCGCGATGCATAATCTCTCTCACAGATTGATCCAGGGGCGGCGCTTCGCTTGCCCCTGGTTACTTTCTCTTGCCCCACCGGTGCGCATTCCCGATTACCGCAATCGTCTCTTTGTTTCAGCCGGAAGAGATCCCATTGCTCATATGCCGTTTTGTCGCACCTAATTCATGCTGCTCCTTTCTCTCAACAATATCTGCAAACGTTTCGGCGCTACTAATGCCGTCGATGACGTTTCAATTTCCGTAGAACGCGGCGAGTTCTTCGGCTTGCTCGGGGCCTCCGGCTGTGGCAAGACCACGACCTTGCGAGTGATCGCGGGTTTGGAAACGCCGGATTCGGGCGCAGTCGAATTCGACGGCCGCGAGGTCACGAATCTTCCGGCAGAGCACCGCGGCTTTGGGATGGTGTTTCAGAACTACGCGCTCTTCCCGCATCTGAACGTGTTCGAAAACGTGGCGTTCGGTCTGCGCGCTCGGGGCGGCAGCCGGGTCACTAGCCCGACCGTCAGGCAGGGCTCCTCTACCGAGAGCCTCAGTGAGAAAGTTCATCGCGCCCTCGACCTCGTCCAATTGCCGGGCTTTGATGCTCGACGCGTCGATGAACTATCCGGCGGCCAGCAGCAACGTGTTGCCATCGCCCGGGCGATCGCGATTGAGCCGGCGCTTTTGCTTTTCGATGAGCCGCTTTCGAATCTTGACGTCGCCCTGCGCGAAGAAACCCGCCGCGAGCTGCGCGCGCTGGTCAAGCGTTTGAATTTGACCGCTGTCTATGTGACGCACGATCAGGAAGAGGCGTTCGCGCTTTGCGATCGCATCGCGGTGATGAGTGAGGGGCGCGTGCTACAAATCGGTCCGCCGCGCGAACTCTATGACCAGCCAACGAGCGTTGCGGTCGCGAAGTTTCTGGGCCGCAACAATTTGATTCGCGCCATGCGCCTGACTTCAAGTAATGATCCCTTGACCAGGTTCAAAACTCTGGAGGGCGGCCATACTCTGGCTGTCCATGCTACCCACGAACAGTTAATGGGTCTGCCGGTGAACAAGCCCTGCCTGCTGGCCATACGACCGGAGGCAATCAGCATTTCAAAGAGTCAGACTATTGGTGAGAACCGCATCAGCGCGCGCCTTGAACAGATCGAATTTAGCGGCGCGACAACTGCTGTAGAACTCGACGCTAATGGTTTGAAGTTGGAAGCTTTGGTTTTGCGCGCCGATGATTTTGAGACTGGTGATGAATGCGTGGTGACGTTGGCGCCGGATCAAATCAGACTGTTGCCGGCAGGCTGAATTTGGAGTGCGGTGGCAAGCGAAGCGCGACACCGCTTTGGATTGTTCTAGCATCCTTCGAATTTCGCACCTATGAAAAGGCCAGATTCAAAGCGCCGTCGCCGCTTCGCTTGGCCGGCGCACTCCAAATTCTTTCTCTTACTGATCGTCGCCATCGTTCTCCTCTACGGCGTGATCTATCCCAACGCGCGCGTGTTCATAGGCGCGTTGCAGGTTGACGGACATTGGTCACTGGCAAGATTCATCGAATTGTTGTCACAGCGCGCTGTGATCGAGTCAGCACTGACCAGCATAGCGGTTTCAATCCTGACTGTTCTTTTCTGCTCTTTGATCGGCGTACCGCTGGCGTTTCTCTTCGAGCGTTATTCGTTTCCCGGGCGTCGTTTGTTTGCCACGCTCGCGGCGCTCCCCCTCGTGCTGCCGCCGTTAGTGGGCACCGTGGCTTTCATCTTTCTTTGCGGCGAATCGGGAATTCTCGCGCGCGTAATCCAGAATAATTTTCATCTATCAACCCCACCGTGGACGCTGCGAGGCTGGGGCGCTCTGCTTTTGTTCCACACCTACACCATGTACCCGTTCTTCTATGTCCTGACCGGCGCCGGACTGCAGCGAATCGACGCGGGACTGGCCGAGGCGGCGCGCAGTCTGGGCGCATCACGTTTGCGGGTTTTGTCTCGAGTAACATTGCCACAGCTCACGCCGTCTCTAATCGCTGCGGCCCTGCTCACTTTCATGACTTCAATGGCCAGCTTTAGCGCGCCGCTGCTGTTTGGCGGCAACGTTCGGGTGCTGACGCTGGAAATCTTCAGCGCTCGCCAACGCGGCGATGCCGGCGTCGCGCTCACGGAAACGGTTTTGCTGGCGGTGATTTCGCTGGTGGCTTTGATTTTCTTTCAGAGATACGAAGGCACGCGCCGCTTTATCGCCGCCGCGATGAAAGGAGCGACGCGACGACGCGCGCCTTTGAAAACCGGTAAAGCCCGCTTGCTGGCCGCCATCTGCGGAATCGTTTTCAGCGTTGCGCTGGCGCTGCCGATCATCACGTTGGTGCTGGTAAGTTTCTCTCGCGATGGTTCGTGGACGACCCAGACCTTGCCGCCCAGCTACACGGTGTCGAACTTTGCCCGCCTGGCCGGGGACGCTGATGCTCGTTCAGTTTTCGTGAATAGTCTGCTGATGGCCGGCATCGCCGCGGTGGCTGCCCTGGTCTGGAGCTTCTGCGTCACCGCCGTGACCGCGACCGGAAAATCAAAAAGATGGAAGCGTCTGGTTAACTTATTAGTGCTGATACCGTGGGCGCTGCCGGGTACCGTCGTCGCGCTTTCAGTTGCCGAGGCGTATGGACAAACCAACCCGCTGACCGGCTCGTTCATTCTAGTGGGGACTTTTTGGATTCTGCCGGTTGTTTACTTTCTCCGCTTCATGCCGCTGGTAGTACGCGCCGTACAAGCCAGCATGGAACAATTGGATCGCGCTCTGGAAGAAGCGGCAAGTGTGCTGGGCGCCGGTTCGTGGCGGCGCTTTTGGCGCGTCCGTCTGCCCTTAATAGCACCGGGCGCGCTGGCCGGAGCGTTGTTGGCATTCGTGATTGGGCTCGGCGAATATGTCGCGTCGGTTTTGGTATTCACGCCGAATAACCGACCGATTTCGATCGCGATCGCCTCGGCGATGCGCGATTTTAATTTGGGTACAGCGGCGGCTTATGGAGTGATTCTAATCATGATGATCGCGATTGCGATGATTGTGGCGGGACAGTTACAGAACCGCGAGCGGTAGCGACCGGATCATTAGCCCAACCGTCAGCGAGGGCGAGTACTTATGCTTCGGTTGTGTAATAAATCACTCGACCAGCCAAAGCGCACTCAGGAAGGGGGCTTGCCCCCGCTCATGATCGAGTCCCTAAGGAAGCCCGGCGGTTAATTCCTCAGCGACTATTTGGAAGGATTTGAGGAGCGGGGGCAAGCCCCCTTCCCAACTGTGAGATTACTATTCTTGAGTCCATAATAAGGCGTAGTTTCTGAAAAACGAGAAATGAAAAACAGATCACATCAACGAAAAATTCGACTGCCGCTAAAGCAGCTCTTGATGCTGCTATTCCTTTCGCTTCTTCTAATAACTGCGCCCCGCGCGCAACAAACAGCCACCACCAAACAGTCGCGCGAGGATCGCGTCGCTCTTTACCAGGCGCTGCTCGATCTAACCAATCCGTGGACGGTGATGTGCATTGCCGCGCATCCGGATGACGAAGACGGTACCTCTCTGATCGTCATGCGGCGCAAGTACGGCGCGCATACTGTCAGCCTGTTTTCCACCTTTGGTGAAGGCGGACAGAACGCTATCGGTCCTGAGCTGTATGAAGAGCTGGGCGCAATCCGCGCGCGCGAGACGATGGCCGCGGCTGAGGTCCAGGGTTCCGAAGCGTACTTCCTTGGCTTAAAGGATTTCGGCTATTCAAAGTCCCCCGACGAAACCTTCAAGATTTGGGGTCACGAAGAAGCTCTGCGCCGGATGGTTTTGCACATTAGAAAGCTGCGGCCCGACGTAATCATCACGAACCACTCAGTTACCAACAACGACCACGGCCATCATCAAGCCACGGCGCGCCTGACTCTGGAAGCATTCGACGCGGCCGCCGATCCGAAACGCTTTCCGGAACAATTGAAAGACGGCGTGACTGTCTGGCAAGTGCAAAGGCTCTTTGTGCGGGCACGAGGAAACGCCCAGGCACAAGCCGCAACCGCGCCCGCCGTAACCATCGATCCCAACGAACGCGATCCAATTCGCGAAACGGTTTACGCAGAAGAAGCCTTGCGCGGTTTGCAGAAACACGCGACCCAGGGCCCCTGGCCGAAGACATTCGCAGAATTCGCTGCGCGCTTTCGTGCTTTCACCGGACAAAGCGCAGCGCCGGGCCAGCTTCCGCCGATTCGTTATGTGCTCGTGCGCGAAGCGAAAGGAACTGATGCGCTAACGAAAGACTCGCACAACTTTCTTGATGGGATGCGGTTGCCTGATGACGTCGCGAAGGAGCTTGCGCCGCCGACAATCGATGGCCGGCCTTTGACTGACGGCCTAAACCGGCCCGATCGCGTTCTTCATTCAATTCTAATTGCAGACCATGGTTTACACGAAGCTGGACCGAAGGGAGAGGAACGTCCTCGTTTTATGTTCATGAAGGATCGATTGTTTCACGCCTTGGCTGTCGCCAGCGGGGTCACTGTCACAGTCGCTCCTGTGGATAAAGTGCTAGTGCCAGGACGGATGACTGATTTTGCGATCAGTATTTCTAACGCCGGAAGCGAACCCGTCATGCCATATCTGCTTGGCTTCAACGGAACGGCTCGGGGCGTGGGCGCCAATTCAACCGGCCCGTTACTACCTGGAAGGACTATTACGATAACAAGACAGTATGCGACTCCACCCGATGCGATGGTTAACGTGCCCCACGCGCAGCACCTTTACGATGGACAATTGCTCGGACGGCGTATTGATGCTACTGCCTTCGTAAAAATTGAAGACGCAACGTTCATGGTTCCAGCGGAGATGCCCATGGACGTAGCTTCTCCGGTTGAAATCTCAAATATCAGCCCATCGCCGGCCGTCAGAACTCCGCCCGATAGAAAAACTAAACTTCGCGGCACCATGGATTGCACGCTGCGCGACTTCGATTACAGAGTACGCTTGACCAATCATCTGGACGCACCGTTTTCCGGCCAGCTAATTGTCGGTCTGGGGTTCGGCAGAAAGGCCGCCTATCACCCACTCACGATCGCCGCGAATGACAGGACCGATCTCACTGTGTCAGTTCCCGGCTGTCCCCAGCAGACTGATCCCAAGACAGCCTCGGAGCAGAAGGCTGAGCCGATTTCCTTCACTGTTAAAAACGGAGCAGCAAAACCATTGGCCCGCCTCGAGGTGCCGATAGTTTTCGCCAACGCCGTCGTCGCCCCGAATCTCCGCGTCGGCTACGTTCGTGGCTTTGATTTCAGTTTACCGAATGCGCTTACGGCGCTCGGGGTCGAATCGAAAGAACTCCGCGTTGACGAAGTGAAGACGGCTGACTTGCAGAA
>WNFJ01340948.1_pt4 | contig 14816 bp, 12 predicted proteins | sample 5400461 | NCBI WGS metagenome assembly WNFJ01 (sample SAMN13153349, study PRJNA577476) | soil metagenome | isolation source: 115 cm saprolite on Douglas fir-dominated hillslope | place: USA:California | collected 2013-09-17 | reverse complement strand
GCTGCTCGCGGCGCACCGCCATGAAAATGCGCGGCATCAGCGGGAAGTGGAACGCCATATGGCACTCGTCGCCGCCGGTCTCGGCATCACCGAAATACTGCACCACGTCGGCCGGCCACTGGTTGGCCTCCGCGAGCAGCACCCGGTCCGGGTAGAGCCGGTCCACCTCGGTGCGGATCCGCTTCAGGTACTCGTGGGTCTCCTTCAGGTTCTCGCAGTTCGTGCCCTCCCGCTCGTAAAGGTAGGGCACGGCGTCCAGCCGGAACCCGTCGATGCCGAGGTCGAGCCAGAACCGCAGCACCTCGATCATGGCTTCCTGGACCCGCGGGTTCTCGTAGTTCAGGTCGGGCTGGTGAGCGAAGAACCGGTGCCAGTAGTACTGCCCGCGGACCGGGTCATAGGTCCAGTTGGACTGCTCGGTGTCGACGAAGATGACCCGCGCCTCGCCGTACCGGTCGTCGGTGTCCGACCAGACGTAGAAGTCACCGTACGGGCCCTCGGGGTCGCTGCGGGACTCCTGGAACCACGGGTGCGCGTCACTGGTGTGATTCATCACGAGGTCGGCGATGACCCGCATGCCGCGCTGGTGCGCGGCATCGACCAGCTCGACGAAGTCCCCGATATGCCCGAAATCCGGCAGGACGGAGGTGAAGTCGGCGATGTCATATCCGCCATCGCGCAGCGGCGAGGAGTAGATCGGCAGGAGCCAGATGCAGTCGATCCCGAGCCACTGCAGGTAGTCGAGCCGCTCGGTCAGGCCGCGCAGATCGCCGGTGCCGTCCCCGTTGGAATCGTGAAACCCGCGGACCAGGACCTCATAGAAGACCGCACGCTTGTACCACTGCGGATCGCGTGGCTTCTCGAAGGAGTCCGGAATGGGCTCACCGGGGCCTGCGGCGAAACTGGGCACATTCGGTGGGAGCGAGAGGCCCGCGGGGCCGGGACGGCCCGGATTAGGCTCTGTGACCACTGGCGTCTCCTGCGGATATATCGGGCGCCATCAGCCGGGCGGGTCTGGTGTGACGCTGAAGATGTGTGCGGGCTCGGTCGCCGGGTCGAGGCGCACATAATTTGCCTGGCCCCACCGGTAGGCCAGGCCGGATAGCTCGTCGGTCACAACGAACTCGGCGTGGCCTTCCATTCCTAGCGCGGCCAGATCGAGCCAGACCGTGGCCTCGTGAGCCTGGTGCGGATCAAGGTTCACGACGACCAGGACTGTGTCCCCGTCCTGCGACCGGCGTTTGGAGAAGCAGAGCAGGTCAGGCTGGTCGACGTGATGAAAACGTAGATTACGCAACCAGTGCAGCGCTGGGTGGGCTTTTCTGATCGCATTGAGCTGCCTGACGAACGGAGCGATGCCATGTGGCCCGATCTCCGCCTGAGCCCAGTCCCGCGGCCGGTACCCGTATTTCTCCGAGTTGAGGTATTCCTCACTGCCCGGCCGTAGCGGGGTGTTCTCGGACAACTCGTAGCCGGAGTAGATGCCCCAGGACGGCGACAGCAGGGCGGCGAGCACGGCGCGGATCTTGAACGCGGGCGGCCCGCCATGCTGCAGGTATTCGTGCAGGATGTCCGGGGTGTTGGCGAAGAAGTTGGGCCGCATGTAGGCGGCGGCCGGCCCGGCCAGCTCGAGCATGTACTCGGTGATCTCGGCCGCGCTGTTGCGCCACGTGAAGTAGGTGTACGACTGGTGGAAGCCGATCTTGGCCAGGGTGTGCATCATGGCCGGGCGGGTGAAGGCCTCAGCCAGGAAGAGCACGTCGGGGTCCGTGCGGGCCACCTCGGCGAGCAGCCGTTCCCAGAACAGCAGCGGCTTGGTGTGCGGGTTGTCGACCCGGAAGATCCTGACCCCGTGGGCCATCCAGTGCCGGAGCACCCGCAGCGCCTCCGCGTACAGGCCCTCGGGATCGTCGCCGAAATTGAGCGGGTAGATGTCCTGGTATTTCTTGGGCGGGTTCTCGGCGTAGGCGATCTTGCCGTCGGCCCGGGTGGTGAACCATTCGGGGTGTTCGGTCACCCAGGGATGATCGGGCGAGGTCTGCAGCGCGAAGTCGAGAGCGATCTCCATGCCGAGTTCCCTGGTGCGGGCGACGAACGCGTCGAAGTCCGCCAGCGTGCCGAGGGCCGGGTCGACGGTGTCGTGGCCGCCCTCGGGTGAGCCGATCGCCCACGGTGAGCCGGGATCGCCGGCGCCCGCGTGCAATACGTTGTTGGCTCCCTTCCGGGCGGTGGTCCCGATCGCGTGGATCGGCGGCAGGTAGACCACGTCGACCCCCATGCCCGCGACCGCCTCCCGGCGGCAGGCGGCGCTGTGCAGCGTCCCGCCGGCGGGCTCCCGGCGGCCCATCGGGTCGGTCTGCACCCCTTCGGAGCGCGGGAAGAATTCATACCAGGCCCCATAGAGGGCCCGCTGCCGGTGCACGATCACCGGGAACCTGGCCGACCGGGTGACCAGGTCACGCAGCGGGTAGCTGGCCAGGATCGCGGTGATCTCCTCGCCCGTGGCGGCCGCGAGCCGGTCCCAGGGCGGAAGAGCCGGATCACGGAGCCGCGCCGCCGCGGCCGTATACGCGGCCCGGGCGGCGCGCGCCGTCTCGGCCGCTCGGGCGGCGTCCACCCAGCGGGCGCCCGCCGGCCGGCGCTGGCCGGTCTTGACCGGCCGCACGGACCTCGCGGCCCGGTCGAACAGGAGCGCGCCCTCGGCGAGCACGAGTTCCACATCCTGGCCGCGCGGGATCTTGATGGCCGCGTCGTGCCGCCAGTGCGCGATCGGGTCGCCCCAGGCCTCGATCCGGAAGCGCCAGGGCCCCTCCGAGGTGACCGTGACCTCCGCGCCGTAGCGGTCGGTGCCAGGGACCAGCTCGTGCATGGTGACAAGCGGGTGCTGCTGGCCGGCCGGGCTGATCAGCGCCACGCCCGCGCCGAGCATCTCGTGTCCCTCCCGGAACACGGTGGCGCTGACGGGGAACGTCTCGCCGGTTACCGCCTTGGCTGGCCGCCGTCCGCACTCCAGGACGGGCTGGACGTCAAGGATGGGGATTCGTCCGATCACCACCAAACGCTACCGAGTAAGCCGGGGTGGCCGCGAGGGGGGGCCTGGCCAAACATCCGCAGGCCAGCGCTCATCGCCGCTCGGGCCGGGACCTGCGGCTGAGCCTGGCCATCCCGCCAGGCTCAGAAAATCCCGCCCGGCCGCGCATGTGCTGGGTGAGTGGAGAAAATCCGCCCCGGCCGCACACATGCGGGATGAGTGGAGAAAACCTCGCCCGGGCCGCGCATGTGCGAGAGAAAATCCCGTCCTGGCGGCGCATGTACGGAGTGAGTGCCAGCGATTTTCGTTCGGTATCTCGGATCAAGTGGTCTGTGAGGGGGGTCCAAGGACCCCCCTCACAGACCACTGAGGTTTGCGCGGGCCCGGGCTCGGGCATCGCCGGAATGCCGCCCCGATTCGCGGTGGCCACGGATGGCGGTTTAAGGTCACTCCCCGTGAGAGCCATCCGCCGGTTTACCGTGCGCACCGCCCTGCCAGGCCCGCTCAGCCCGCTGCGTGAGCTCATGCTGAACCTCCGCTGGTCCTGGCATGCCGGCACCCGCGAGCCGTTTGCCGCGATCGATCCGGCCGGGTGGGAGGCGTCCGGGCACGATCCGGTGACCCTGCTCGGCGAGGTGCCGTCGGCTCAGTTGGCCGCCCTCGCGACCGATCAGGCATTCCTGCACCGGCTCGGCGAGGCCACTGACGAGTTGCGCGAGTACCTGTCCGGGCCGCGCTGGTACCAGGTGAGCGCGGTCGAGGCGGCCGGCGGATCGGCGGGCGACGGGCCGCCGCCCGCGGCGATCGCCTACTTCTCGCCGGAGTACGGAATCACCGAGGCGCTGCCCCAGTACTCGGGCGGGCTGGGCATCCTGGCCGGGGATCATCTCAAGGCTGGCAGCGACCTCGGCGTGCCGCTCATCGGCGTGGGTCTGCTCTACCGGCACGGCTACTTCACCCAGTCGCTGTCCGCCGAGGGCTGGCAGATGGAGCGGTACCCGTCGAACGACCCGAACGGGCTCGCGCTTTCCCTGCTCCATGATTCCGATGGGTCACCGACCCGGGTCACCGTCGCCCTGGACGCGGGCCGCGTGCTCGCCGCCCAGATCTGGCTCGCGCAGGTGGGCCGGGTTCCGCTGCTGCTGCTCGATTCCTACGTGGAGGAGAACGAGCCCGCCCTGCGTGAGATCACCGACCGGCTCTACGGCGGCGGCAGCGACCACCGACTCTGGCAGGAGCTGCTGCTTGGCATCGGCGGTGTGCGGGCGGTGCGCGCGTTCTGCAGGCTCACTGGGCACGCGGCGCCTGAGGTCTTCCATACCAACGAAGGTCATGCCGGTTTTCTCGGCCTGGAGCGGATCCGTGAGTACGCATCCCAGGGACTCGGCTTCGATGAGGCGATCGAGCTGTGCCGGGCGGGCACCGTGTTCACCACGCACACGCCGGTACCGGCCGGGATCGACCGGTTCACCCGGGAGCTGGTGGAGCGCCATTTCAGCGGCCCAGCGGCGGATCCGGCGCTGCCCTCCGGCCGGGTGCTCGCGCTGGGTGCGGAGACATTTCCAGGCGGCGACCCGACCGTCTTCAACATGGCCGTGATGGGCATGCGGCTCGCGCAGCGGGTCAACGGCGTGAGCAGGCTGCACGGACAGGTCAGCAGGGAGATGTTCGCTGGCCTGTGGCCGGGATTCGACACCTCGGAGGTGCCGATCGGGTCGATCACCAACGGGGTGCACGCCCCCAGCTGGGTCGCCAGGCAGATCCTGGACCTGGCGGTCGCGGGAGCCGAGCCGACCGCGGCCGCGGCGGCGCTGCCGGAGGACGGGCACGCCTGGGAGCGTGTCGCGCACACCGCCCCCGCCCGGCTCTGGGAGATCCGGCGCGCGCTCCGGTCGCAGCTTGTCGCGCAGGCCCGCCAGCGGGTGCGCGCCTCCTGGCGGCAGCGCGGGGCCAGCGACGCGGAACTGGTCTGGACGGACGAGGTGCTCGACGAGAACCTGCTGACCATCGGCTTCGCCCGCCGGGTGCCCTCCTACAAGCGGCTCACCCTGATGCTGCACGACCCAGCCCGGCTCACCGCGCTGCTCCTCGACCCGGTCCGGCCGGTGCAGATCATTATCGCCGGGAAGGCGCATCCGGCCGACGACGGCGGCAAGCGGCTGATCCAGCAGATGGTCGAGTTCACCGACGACCCGAAGGTGCGGCATCGCGTTGTGTTCCTGCCTGACTACGACATGGCCATGGCCCGAGCCCTGGTCCAGGGGTGCGATGTGTGGCTGAACAACCCGCTCCGCCCGCTGGAGGCGTGCGGCACGTCCGGCATGAAGTCGGCGCTGAACGGCGGCCTGAATCTGTCAGTCAGGGACGGCTGGTGGGATGAGTGGTACGACGGCGCCGACGGCTGGGCGATCCCCTCGGCGGACGGCGTGGCGGACCCGGATCGCCGGGACGAGCTTGAGTCGGCCGCCCTGTACGACCTGCTCGGCCAGACCGTCGCGCCGCTGTTCTATGACGCTGGCCCGGACGGGCTGCCCCGCCGCTGGCTGGAAATGGTCGGGCACACGCTGCGTGCCCTCGGCCCCCGGGTCCAGGCGTCCCGGATGGTCCGCGAGTACGCGACGGAGCTGTACCTGCCCGCGGCGCGGGCATCCCGCGCGCTCGCCGACGGCAGTGCGGGAGCACCCGGGTCCTTCGCCGCGGCCCGGGAACTCGCCGCGTGGAAGCGACGGGTGAACCGGGCCTGGAGTGGGGTGGCCATCGAGCACGTAGAGGCGCTCGACGGCGATCAGGTCCCCGGCGGCAAGCTGATCGTGCGGGCCAGCGTCCGGCTGGGAACGCTGACGCCCGACGACGTGACCGTCGAGGTGGTCTACGGCAGGCTCGGCGACGAGGACGAGATCATCAACCCGGACTGCAACGTGCTGACCGTCGAGGGGACGCCAGGGGAGGATGGGGTGGCCCGGTACGCCGGCGACGCCGAGCTCGGCCGGCCCGGGCCGTTCGGGTACACGGTGCGGGTGGTTCCCCGGCACCCCCTGCTGGCCTCGGCCGCGGAGATGGGCCTCGTCACCCTGCCCGAGGTCCCGGCCGGGATGACGACCGGCGATTTGCGCTGAGCAGCCGGTCGGCGGCGGTCGCTGTAACCCGGTTTGGTCGCTGACTGCAGCGCGCCCGATTGCGTGCGGTCGCTGACCGCAGCGCGCCCGATTCTGTGTAGGCATCGCCGGCTCATGTGTTACGTGGCGCAAGTAAACCGTTGCGCCGTGTATGGCGTCTAGCATGTATCGCCTGCTCAGCCGCTATGTGCACGGTGCTGTGCCAGGGGTATCCGCAAAGCCCTGGGGGGGCCATGACATACCGCATCGCGTTATGCCAATCGCATGACGCCGCCGTGTCACTTTCCGTTACTTGCTCTCCCGCACGTGAAAGGACACCGTCATCGTGAGGCCAGACATCCGTCCCGAGAACCGACTTCTGACTCCCTCGGAGGTGGCGGCGCTATTCCGGGTCGACCCCAAGACCGTCACCCGGTGGGCGCAGCAGGGCAAGCTCCACTCGATCAGGACGCTCGGCGGGCATCGCCGCTACAGCGAGGCGGAGATTCAGTCATTCCTGGACGACCCGGAGGTGCCGCTGCCCAGGGCAGCCGGGGAGTAGCCCGGGAACCGCGGGAGTAAGCCCACCTGGACTGCACACCGGCTTGGCCTTGTCCTGGCATCTTCGCGGTCCCTTGCTCCGGCCCAGGTCGGCCAGGCCCCGGCCTGGCCTTTCCGGTCCTTTGCTCCGGCCAGGTCCGCCGGGCCCCGCCTGGCACTTCCGGTCCTTGGCACCGGCCTAGGTCGGCCGGGCCCCGGCCTGGCACTTCCGGTCCTTGGCACCGGCTCAGATAGGCCGGGCCCGGCCTGGTTTTTGCGGTCCTTGGCTCCGGCCAGGTCCGCCGGGCCCGGCCTGGCACTTCCGGTCCTTGGCTCCGGCGCTGGCCGCCCCGGGCCTTGGCCGGCGCATCGCGGTCCTCGGTCTTGGCCCTGACCTCCGGGCCTTGGTCCTTGGCTCCGGCTCTGGGCTGCTGGTCCTGGGGTTTCTGTCCTGGGCTCCCTGGTCGGCCGCGGCTGGCCCTCCCGTAAGATCGTGGCCCGGGCATGGAGGTGCGGCATGGGCGACTTCGTCCACGTGGAAACTGAGCAGGCGGTGGCCACGATCCGGCTCGACCGGCCACCGATGAACGCGCTCAACGCCCAGGTCCAGGGTGAGATCGCGGCGGCCGCCGCGCAGGTCTCGCAGGACCCGGCGATCCGTGCCGTGGTCCTCTACGGCGGGGAGAAGGTCTTCGCGGCTGGCGCCGACATCAAGGAGATGGCCGAGGCCGGTTACAGCCAGATGGCGGCCGACACGCGGCGGTTGCAGGAATCGTTCACCGCGGTCGCGAAGATTCCCAAGCCGGTGGTCGCGGCGGTGACCGGGTACGCACTGGGCGGCGGCCTCGAACTCGCGCTCTGCGCCGACTTCCGGGTCGCGGGTGAGAGCGCGCGGGTCGGCCAGCCGGAGATCCTGCTCGGCATCATCCCCGGAGCCGGCGGCACGCAACGCCTGCCCCGCCTGGTCGGGCCGGCCAGGGCGAAAGACATCGTGTACACGGGCCGGTTTGTCGGCGCGCAAGAGGCACTCGCCATCGGCCTGGTGGACAAGGTTGTCCCTGACACGGACGTCTATCAGGCGGCCCGTGACCTCGTCGGCCGGTATGCCACCGGCCCCGCCGCCGCCCTGCGGGCCGCCAAGCAGGCCATTGACGAGGGCCTTGAAGTGAACCTTGATACTGGGCTCGAGATCGAGCGGCTGCACTTCGCCGGGCTGTTCGCCACCGAGGACCAGCGCACGGGAATGCGCAGCTTCGTCGAGAATGGGCCTGGGAAGGCCACGTTCGCCGGCCGATGAGCGAGCTAGAGGGGCGCGGCCGGTCCCGCCCCATCATCGCGGGGAGAGGAGCAGCGGAGCCCATGCGTCACGTGAACACGAGCCAGCGGTGGCCAGGCGGCCCGCGGCCGCAGGCGAAACCGCCCCAGGCCCGGCCGGCGCACGCGAAGTGGCAGGGTGCCCGCCGATGATGGAGCCCGGGGACGGCCCCGACCTGGAGATGGTCACCGCCGCGCTCCGCGCGGACAGCGCTGACGTGGCCGTCTACGCGAAGGTACTCACCGAGTCGCTCGGCGGAGCGCTCCCGGCCGGGGTCGTGACTATCGAGCGTGACAGGACCGTGTCTGACCGTATGCGCGGGCGCCCCGGCGAAGTGTCCAAGATCACAGTGCGGCTGGGGGACCGGGTAATGTCGCTGGCCGTGCGCTCGGGTGAGCCGCTCGCGGAGATCTGCCGCGAAGTGCGGGGGGTTGTGCTGTCCCGTCAGCCGGTGCAGATTCAGGAGTGGGCAGCAGAACTTGCCCGGGCTCTGGTCGGCTATGCCGAGCAGAATGCCCAGGCAGCAGAGGCGTTGCGTAGGTTGGTCACCGGAGCCTAGCCGTACTGGCCAGGAATACCCGGCCACATCCTGCGCCGTCTACACCGGGGAACGCGCGTGTACTTCGTAGGCTGGGGGGAGCTATGACTCCAGACGACCAGATGCCAGACAGGCTAGGGCCCTACCGTCTGCTCGACCGTATCGGTGAGGGCGGGATGGGCGTTGTCTACCTGGCCCGCGACTCCGAGCATCGCAGCGTCGCGATCAAGGTGCTCCGTCCGTCCGTGGCGGGTGACCCTAACGCCCGCCGCCGCCTGGCCCGCGAGGTCGAGACGATGCGCCTGGTGCGGAGCCCCTTCGTCGCCGAGGTGATCGACACCGACGTGACGGGCAACATGCCCTACATCGTCACCCAGTACGTTCCCGGCCGGACCCTGGACGAGTTCGTGCGCGAGGAGGGCCCCCTGCGTGGTGCCCCACTTGCCCGGCTGGCTTGCGGGCTCGCCGAAGCGCTTATCGCCGTACACGGCGCCGGCGTGGTGCACCGCGACCTCAAGCCGGGCAATGTGATGCTGGTGAACGGGCAGCCGGTCGTCATCGATTTCGGGATCGCGCAGGCGCTGGACTCGACCCGGCTCACCATGACCGGCATGTTCATGGGCACACCCGGTTACCTGTCCCCGGAGGTCATCGAGGGCCAGCAGAGCAGCCGGGCGTCCGATGTGCACGCCTGGGGGGCCACGGTCGCGTTCGCGGCCACCGGGCGTGCTCCGTTCGGCACCGGCTCCTACGAGACGATTTTCTACCGGATCGTGAACGGCAGCCCCGATCTCGTTGGTGTGGCCGCGCCTATGCTGCCGTTGCTGACGGCGGCGCTCGGCCGCGAACCCAGCCGCCGTCCGTCCGCAGAGCAGCTCAGCGCGGCGGCGGCCGCCCTCGACGGGTCGGCACTGATGTTCCCGGCGGCGCGGGGGGCAGGCCCGGAGATGGCGTCGGCCATGACGGCCGCTGGCACGCGATTGGATGGCACGCCGGGCTGGGCCCCGGTAGCAGGTGCGGCGGCCGGAGCGGGTGGCAACGGAGCAGGTGGCAACGGAGCGGGTGGCAACGGAGCGGGTGGCAACGGAGCGGGTGGCAACGGAGCGGGTGGCATCGGAGCGGGTGGCATCGGGGGCTGCGGCGGGTTTCGCCGGCTCGGGCTTGGCCGGTCCGGGCTTGGCCGGTCCGGGCTTGGCTGGCCCGGGTTCGATCGCGGCGGGTTTCGCCGGCCGGGGCCTGTCCGAAGCGGGTCCCGCTGGACGGCTCGCAGCGGGCCCAGGTACCCGGCCGATCCCCAGCGCGCAGGCCTGGCCCAGCGACTACGCCGACATGCTGCCTCCGGTCGCCTACGCTCCCGCTGGGGCGGTCGCCGGTAATGGCCGGGCCGGGACACTTTCCGGCCGCAACTGGCCTGCTGGAGGTGGGCCGGCCCCGACTGCGGCAGGCTACGCAGGTGCGGTGCAGCGTCGGCATCCGATGCTTGTCCTGGCGACGATGGTGATCGCGGTGAGCGTCAGCGTGGCGCTTCCGGTCGCGGGCACACTGCTCGCGCTCGCCGCCATCGTGCTCACCGCGCGAGGCGCGCGGGCGACCGACCATCTCTTCGCAGCGGCCGCCTTCCCCTGGTTCCTGGTCCGGTCGGTACTCGCCTCCGTGCTGCTCGCGCCCTTGGCGCTCGCGGTGGCGGCCGGGGTGGGTGTGGTCACGCTGGTCACCGTGCCGGTGGATTCGATGCCGCGGGCCGTGGCCTACGGGGCAGGGACGCTGGTGGCCTTCTACGGGCTCGGGCCTGGCTCGGGCAAGTCACGACGCCAGCTCAACCGGATCTTCACCGCGATCATCGGCACGCGCACGACGGAGGCTGTGGCGCTTATCGGGCTGTGGGCCCTGGCCGTGGCCGCGCTCGCGGCAGCGGCATCGTCGCCAGCCGCCTACTGGCCGCTGGTGGCACCGACGGACCTCATCCGGCACGTGCCGGGCTGGCACGGGATATCCCAGATCGCGCACTTCCGGTTCTGGCGGCCGCGGCTCTGGCACTTCCGGCTCTGGTGAGCCCGGTGCCGTGAAACGTCCGGAGTTCCGGCGGGAACATCAAGAGCAGCCCGCGCCGCGGCGTTAGGGCGTTCCGCGGATCTTCAGCCTGGTGCGTTGTCGGCCAATATCCACGGGATGTCTAGCTGGCTTGCCGGTCAGGCAGGTTTCCGTCCGCGGGGGTGTGCGGGCTCGCTGCCTTGGTAACCGGCGCCCGGCCTGCGCTCACAGCCGGGGCTACGGTCGCGCTCGCGGCCGGGACGGCCGGGCCCGCGCTGGCGCGTACCGGGGCCGCCCGGGCACTGTGGCGCGGGGCCTGGGGTGGCTCCGTGCGGCCGGTCGGTGGCAGCGGCCGCACCAGCCCGAGCGCCACGACCTCGTTGGCGAGCCGGACCCGCCGGTTCGGGCCCTCGGGAATGCGGAATTTCTGGTAGAGGCGCAGCAGATGCTGCTTGACGGCCGCCTCCGTGACGACGAGGTCCGCGGCGATCTCGCGAGCCGTCGCGGGCGCGACAAAGGCCTCATCCGAGAGCGCAGGGCGGCAGAGTGAGGTAAGCACGTCAAGTTCTCTGCGGGTCAGCTCGGGGCTGGCGGAGCGCCGCAACTCGACCTCGGCGGTGAAGTCCTCATGCGGGATCCCGCCGATCCGGCAGCGGGCCGCCCCGAAGGTGAGCACATCCCCGTCCTCGAGGACGCGGCGGGCTACCGGGCGCCCATTGACGCGGGTGCCGTTTCGCGATAAGCCAAGGTCGGTGACGTAGGCATATGGCCCGCGGCGGATGATCTCGGCGTGCAGCCGGGAGACGCTCGGGTCGGCCAGATGCACGTCGACCCCGTCGCCGCGGCCGATCGTCGTCACCTGCTCGCACAGCGGGATCACGGCCCCGGTGTCCTCAATGCGAATATAGGGCCCGTCCACGACCGTTCCTCCTGCCTACCCGAGCAGTCACTGATGTCTCTCCGTGCAGTTACCCTCTCGGAGCGGTGTCCTACCACGTTTCGGCGATGCGGTTTCCGCACGCGGTGCCGAGCCGGCCGGCGGCGGCCGGAGGGTAGCAGCGGAAGTACACTGCCGAGCGAGCCATCGGGAGGAACACGAAATGGCGGACAAGCCGTCCAAGGGCCTGGCTGACGTTGTCGCCGCGTCCACCGCGCTCAGCGATATCGACGGCCAGGCTGGCCGCCTGTTCTACCGCGGGTACGACATCCACCAGCTCGCCAGGGCGGCGACCTTCGAGGAAATCGCCTACCTGCTGCAACGAGGATCGCCGCCGGACGCGGCGGAACTCGACGGCTTCCGGGCCGAGATCGCCGCCGGACGCACCCTGGGCAAGCTCGTCAACTCCGGCCTGGCCGAGATATCTGGCGGCCAGGAACCGATGGAGGCGATGCGCACCCTGGTCTCGCTGGCCAGCGCCGACGATCCGGACAAGGACTCCAATTCTCCCGAGGCGAACACCCGCAAGGCAGCCAGGCTCACCGCTCAGCAGCCCATCCTTGTCGCCGCGTATGACGCCGCGCGGCGAGGCATCCAGAGCCCGCCAGGCGATCCCGGGCTGGGAATCGCGGCCAACTTCCTGCTTCAGATGCGCGGAGCGTCGCCATCTCCCCGCGAGGCGGAGATCCTGGATACCTGCCTGGTGCTGCACGCCGATCACACCATGAACGCCTCCACGTTCGCCGCCCGCGTCTGTGCCGCAACCCTGTCGGACATGCACTCGGCGGTCGTCGCCGCGCTCGGCACGCTCAAGGGGCCCTTGCACGGTGGCGCGAACGAGCAGGTCATGCGCGGGCTGGAGACGATCAGGGCGGACGCACCCGACGATCCGGTGGCCGCTACGGGCCTGGTGGTCCGCGAGCGCCTGGGCCGAGGCGAGAAGATCATGGGCTTCGGGCACCGTGTCTACAAGACCGAGGACCCGCGGGCCACCCACCTGCGCCAGTTGTCCGCGGAACTGGCGGAGACATCCGGTGACGACACGTACTACCGCATGTCGCGCGAGATGGAGAAGGTGGTCTCCGCCGAGAAGGGCCTGTACCCGAACGTGGACTTCTACGCCGCCAGCGTCTACCACTACCTCGGCATCCCGACAGACCTGTTCACCCCGGTTTTCTCGGTCAGCCGGATGGCCGGCTGGACGGCCCACGTCATGGAGCAGCACGCGGACAATAGGCTGATAAGGCCGGACAGTGAATACATCGGTGATCGGGACCTCACCTGGACGCCATTGGCCCAGCGGTGAGGCCCGCGGCGGAGGGCACAGTGGGGGTTGGGCACGGAGCGCCGGACCGGGTGACGTCCCGGTCAGCCTGGGACGGCGCCGTGCCCGGAGAACAGGGCGCTGCGGGCCGAGGCGCGTCGCCTGGGACTCGCCGGGCGAGAAGGCGCAAGGACGCGCGGGGATCGCAGCTTCTCTATGGCATCGTGCTGGCCGTCGCGGTGGGCGCGGTGGCGTGGATCTGGCAGGGCCAGCAGTACGTCCGCGGGGGTACCTTGGCCCTGGCGGGCGCGCTGTTCGTCGCCGCTTTGGCCAGGCTGGCGTTGCCCGACCGCCAGGTCGGAATGCTGGCCTCCAGGCGGCGCATTGTTGACGTGACGGCGCTGGGCGTCCTGGCCACCGGCCTGCTGGTCGCCGGTCTCGTGCTGCCGACACCGTCGTGACCGGGCCCACCGGGCTCGCCAGGCCCCCAGGGCCGCCGGGATGTCCGGGTAGCAGAGCGGTGGCGGAGACCCGCCCACGAGCAAGGCGCAGGTAACGAAGGGAAGTCGGCGGCATGCCCAAGATCAAGGTACAGAATCCCGTCGTCGAGATTGACGGCGACGAGATGACTCGGATCATCTGGCAGTTCATCAAGGACCAGTTGATCCTGCCCTACCTGGACATCGACCTGAAGTATTACGACCTGTCGGTGCAGAATCGCGACGCGACCGACGACCAGGTAACCGTGGACGCGGCGCACGCCATCCAGCGCTTCGGCGTTGGGGTCAAGTGCGCGACGATCACCCCCGACGAGGACCGGGTCGCCGAATTCGGGCTCAAGAAGATGTGGCGCTCGCCCAACGGCACCATCCGCAACATCCTCGGTGGCGTGGTGTTCCGCGAGCCCATCGTGGTGTCCAGCGTTCCGCGCTTCGTGCCCGGCTGGACAAAGCCGATCATCATCGGCCGTCACGCCCACGGCGACCAGTACCGGGCCAGCGACTTCGTGGTGCCGGGACCTGGCACGGTGCGGATCTCGTACACGCCGGACAAGGAGGACTCCGGCGCGGAGCCGTTCGAGCTCGAGGTGGCCAGGTTCACCGGGGGCGGCGTCGCGCTCGGCATGTACAACTTCGACGACTCGATCCGCGACTTCGCCCGCTCAACCATGCGGTATGCGCTCGACCGGGGTTTCCCGCTCGTCCTGTCCACGAAGAACACCATCCTCAAGGCCTACGACGGCCGGTTCAAGGACCTCTTCCAGGAGGTGTTCGAGTCCGAGTTCAAGGCCGAGTTCGAGGCCTCCGGCAACACCTACGAGCACCGGCTCATCGATGACGTGGTCGCCCAGGTAATCAAGGGCGACGGAGGCATCGTGTGGGCGTGCAAGAACTACGACGGTGACGTGGAATCCGACGTGGTGGCCCAGGGGTTCGGCTCTCTCGGACTGATGACGAGCGTGCTGATGACGCCGGACGGGCGCACGGTCGAGGCAGAGGCCGCGCATGGCACAGTGACCCGGCACTACCGGATGCACCAAGAGGGCAAGCCCACCTCGACCAACCCGATCGCGTCGATATTTGCCTGGACCCGCGGGCTCGCGCATCGCGGGAAGCTTGATGGCACTCCCGAGGTCACCCGGTTCGCAGAGACTCTTGAGCGGGTGTGCGTCGAGACGGTGGAAAGCGGCAAGATGACCAAGGACCTGGCGGTTCTGGTGGGCCATGGCACGCCCTTCCTGACCACCGAGGAGTTCCTCGCCGCGCTGGACGCCAACCTCGCCGCGGCGATGTCCGCCTGACTGCTGAGCGGCGTACAGTCCTCCTGACCACCGAGCAGGCGTGCAGTCCTGGCCGGGGGACGCACCCCCGGGCCCGAAGGGAGATCAGCGGAGATGACCCGCAGCGGGAAGGTAACCGTCGTCGGCGCCGGATTCTACGGCTCGACCACTGCCCAGCGGCTGGCTGAGTACGACATCTTCGAGGAGGTCGTGCTCACCGACATCGTGCCGGGGAAGCCAGAGGGACTCGCCCTCGACATGAACCAGTCGAGGCCGGTCGAAGGC
>WNFJ01263002.1_pt1 | contig 14816 bp, 10 predicted proteins | sample 5400461 | NCBI WGS metagenome assembly WNFJ01 (sample SAMN13153349, study PRJNA577476) | soil metagenome | isolation source: 115 cm saprolite on Douglas fir-dominated hillslope | place: USA:California | collected 2013-09-17 | reverse complement strand
GAGGCCCCCAGACGCCGATGACCGAGAGCTCGTCAGTGGATTCCCGAATGGCGATCGGTGGATCCCCATCCCTCACCTGAAGCCGAAGCCAGCCCAGGTCGGTGTTCACATAGCCGGCGCCGGTCACGACGCGGAAATGGTCCTCGGCGAGTCGTGTGATCGTGACGTCGGCGGCGATGCCGCCATCCTTCTCGAGGAGCTGGGTGTAAACGACACTGCCAACTGGCCGGTCGATCAGATTGCCGGCCACGCGTTCGAGCAATGGCAGAGCGCCCGGCCCACTGACCTCGATCTTTCCGAATGAGCTCATGTCGATGATGCCGGTGCGCTCTCGGAATGCCGCGTGCTCTTCAGCCAGGAGGTCGAAGTACGGCGGCCGGGTCCAGCCGAAGCGGCGCTGGTCGGCGCCCGCTTCGTAGTAGTCGACCCGTTCCCAGCCGTGCTTGGCTCCGAACACCGCACCAAGGTCCTGCATGCGCGTATGCAGCGCGCCGGTGCGGCGAGGCCGGCCCCATTCGTCGGCGTCGAACGGGTAGCGCAAGAGGTAGTAGTAGCGATAGGCCTCGCGCGAGAGCTCTGCGGCATAGCGGGGGTCCCGATGCACCGGGCCGAAGCGCCAGCAGCGATAGGGATGGAGGTCGAGCTCCGGCTCGCCACCGGTTATCCACTCGGCCAGCGCCCGCCCGATGCCACCCGCTCCGCCGAATCCGTTGAGCGACAGCCCGGCCGCCAGGTAGAGCCCGCGCACGCCCGGCACGGGGCCGAGAAGCGGGTTGGCGTCGGGGGTCATCGCGTCGGGATGGCACACGAGCTTGACGATGCCTGCTTCTCCGAGGAACGGAAAGCGGCGCGCGGCGCCGCGCAGCAGGGGCTCGAAGCGGGCCTGGTCCGGAGGCAGCGAAGTCCCTGAGTGCTCCCAGGGGACCCCGTCGATCCAGCGGGCAACAGGGTCTGGCTCGTAGCCGCCGAGGATCACGCCTTCGGCCTCCGACTTGCCGTAGACGAGGTTGTCGGGATCGCGAAAACACGGCATGTCGGACGAAAGCTCGTGGCCGGGGACCGCGCGCAGGGCGGCGTGCTGATGGTCGACCGGTGTCGACACCACCTGGGCGCCCGCCATGGCGGCGATCTGCGGCGCCCAGATGCCTCCGGCGACCACGACGACCTCGGTGTCGATCCTGCCCGCGTCCGTTACAACCGCCTGGATCGAACCGCGGACCGACCTCTCGATGCCCGTGGCCCGGACCCCCGTCGAGACCCGCGCGCCCAATGCGCGGGCGGCCCGCGCCAGCGCGTGGGTGGCGGTATGCGGATCCAGGTGTCCGTCTTTTGGCACCCACACCGCACCGTAGAGCGATCGCGTGCTGATTGGCGGCATCAGCCGCGCGGCCTCAGGCGCGCTGATGAGCTCGACGTCCAGCCCGATTCCTCGCGCGCGGCTGGCCGTGCGCTGCAGCTCCATCAGCTGCTCCTTGCTGGAGGCGAAGCGCAGGCTGCCGACCGTCTCGAACACGCCCAGCTCGCGGTACAGCTCGATGCTGTAGCGGCGGAACCGCATCATCGTCGGCGACGGGTTGAACTGGGTGACGAGCCCGGCGGCGTGGCATGTCGATCCGCTCGTCAGCTCGCCCTTCTCGATGAGATGGACGTCGCGCACGCCCGCTTTGGCGAGGTGGTACGCGACGCTGCAGCCGGTGATGCCGCCGCCGATGACGACGGCGCCCGCGTGGTCGGCCCTATCCATCGACGCTCGGGGCCTGGTTATCCCGCGCCCGCCGTCTGTCGACCGCTTCGGACAGCAGCGTCGCGAGGTCGATGACCTGGAGCTTCGCGCCTGTGGTGCGCACCCCGTCGTCGAGCATCACGGTGCAGAAAGGGCAGGCGACCGCCAGGGTCTCGGCGCCGGTGCCCGCCGCCTCGCGCACGCGCTCCTCGTTGATGGGCCGGCCTCGCCTCTCCTCCATCCACATACGCGCGCCGCCGGCGCCGCAGCAAAACGTGCGCTCGCGATTCCGCGGCATCTCCACCGCGTGGCCTGCCGCCGATGCGAGCTCGCGCGGCGCCTCGCGGACGTCGTTATGGCGCGCGAGATAGCACGAGTCGTGATATGTGATCTTTCGGTCTCCGGCCAGCGGCTTCAATCTGCCTTCGCGCACCAGCCCGGCCAGGAACTCGGTGTGGTGGACGACCTCGTACCGTCCCCCGAAGTCCGCGTACTCCTTGCCGATGGTGTTGAAGCAGTGCGGGCACGTGGTCACGATCTTCTTGACCCTGGCGCCGTTGAGCGTGCCGACGTTCTGCTTGGCCACCTTCTGGAACGTGTACTCGTCGCCCATGCGCCGGGCCGGGTCACCGGTGCACGACTCGCGCGGGCCGAGGATCGCGAAGTCGACCCCCGCCTCCTTGAGCAGCTTCGCGGTCGAGATGGCCGCCTGCTTGGCGCGCTCATCGAACGACGGTCCGCAGCCGACCCAGAAGAGGACGTCGGGCGCCGGCTCTCCAGCTGACAGCACCCGCACGCCGAGCCCGTCCGCCCAACGGGCGCGGTCCGACTGCGGCTTGCCCCAGGGGTTGGAGGCGCGATCGACGTCACGGAGCATCGTCGCCGCCTCGTCGGGAAAGCGCGACTCGACCATCACCAGGTTGCGGCGGAGGTCGATGATGTGGTCGATGTGCTCGATGCCCACCGGGCATTCGCGCACGCACGCGCCGCACGTGACGCAATCCCAAACGACGTTGTCGGTCACGGCGCCCGGCACCAGGGGCTCGAGCCTGACCTCGGTCCCCGCCTGCTTCGCGGCGAGCGCCTTCGGACCTTGCGCGAGCACCTGGTCGCGCAGGGCCATGATCAAGAGCTTCGGAGAGAGCTCCTTGCCGGTGTTGAACGCCGGGCACACGTCCTGGCACCGCCCGCACTCGGTGCACGACATCGTGTCGACCATCTGCTTCCACGTGAGGTCGGTGACGGTGGCGGCTCCGAATCGGACCTCATCGTCGGCGGCCTCGAAGTCGATCGGCTCCAGCCGCCCGCGCGCTCGCGTGCGGCCGAAGAACACGTTCACAGCGGCCAGGAAGATGTGCAGGTGCTTGGAATAGGGGAGATAGACGAGGAAGCCGAGGATGAGCAGCACGTGCGCCCACACCGCCGCGCGCTCGAGATAGGGCGTCCACGATTGATGGAGGGGGTGGGCCAGCAGGCTCGAGATGGGCGCCCACGCGGCCGGGTACTCGTTGAGGCCGAGCGCGATCTGGCTCCCGTGCCATCCGAACAGCGAGATGACGATCCCCGCGATGAGCAGCAGGATGAAGTCGGCCTCGCGCAGGTGACTGCCCGCAAACCGGCGGGGACGCTGCACCTTGCGGATGACGAAGGCCGTGATCACTCCGGCCAGGACGAGCAGCGCGAAGAGATCGACGAGAAACGCGTACCACCCCTGCCGCCCGAGCCAGGGCAGGGTCGCATGTTGGTCGACGATGCCGATCATGGCGATGGCGATGGTCGGGAGCAGGACGATGAAGCCCCAGAAGATGGCCTCGTGCATGAGCCCGGGCAGCAAGCGCTGCAGCAGCTTGCTCTGGCCGATGACGACCACAGCCTCAGCCCGTGCGCGGCCTGGCAGGTCGTCGAACCTCTTCACCGGCTTGCCCATGCGCACCAGCCTGTACAGGAGGACCGCACGGCGCGCGAACAGCGCGACCGCGACGACAAGGACAACGGCGAGGATCGCCGCGGCGACCGGGTTCACTTGAGCTTGCGGACCTCGGCGGAGATGGCCGGCACGATCTCCTTGAGGTCGCCGACCACCGCGTAGTCCGCGTTCTGCATGATCGGAGCCTCGGGGTCGGCATTGATGGCGAGGATTCGCTTGGCGCCCTTGCAACCGGCCATGTGCTGCGTGGCGCCCGAGATCCCGGCCGCGATGTACAGGTCGGGGGAGATCTTGGTGCCGGTCTGGCCGACCTGGTCTGAGTGCGGCCGCCAGCCCGCGCTGGTCACTACGCGGGAGCATCCGACCGCACCGCCAAGCAGCGCGGCGAGCTCTTCAATGATCGCGAAACCCTCCTTCGAGCCCACCCCGCGGCCCCCGCTCACAACGACCTTCGCCTCTGCGAGCGAGACACCGCCGCCAGCGGCGGCGACGTGCTCGACGACCCGCACCACGAGCTCCTGCTCCTTCAACTGGGGCGTGAATCTCTCGACCTTCGCCTCTCTAGTCGCCGGCTCGATGGGAATGGTGTGTGGCGCAACTGTGATGAGCGGGCGCGGGGTGTACATACGCGCCTCCTCCAGCAGGCTGCCACCCCATCGCTGGCGCGTCAGGGTGACCGGGTCGCCGGCCGAAACCGCGATGCAGTTCGTCGCCAGCGGCAGGTTCGACCTGGCTGCTACGCGAGCCATGACCTCGTTGCCGCGCTCGGTGCCGGCGGCGAATATCGCGCCTGCGTCGAGGCGGCCGGCGAGCTCGCCGAGTATCGCGGCCCACGCGTCCGGCGCAAACGAATCGAGGGCTTCGTCCTGAGGTACGTGCGTGACGGCGACTCCGTGCGCGCTCAGGTCGACGGCGGCGCCGACGACCAGGGCATGAACCGGCGAGCCAAAACTTCGCGCCAGGGTCAGCGTCTGCAGCGAGGGATCGGCGGCTTTTCCGCCCGCGTGCTCGACCAGGACCAGGACCGCCGCTATCACGCTTAAAGCACTCCGATCTTCCGCATCATCTCTACGACGGCTGGAGCCGCGGACGGCCCGTTGCCCAGCACCTCGGCGCGCCGCCCCTGGCCCGCCGGCACGACCAGCTTCACCAGCTCCAGCCGAGCGGCTGGTCGGGCCGGCGTCGACACCGCGACCGGCTTGCGCCCGGCGCGGAGGCGGCCTGGCACCGACGGATACCGGGGGAGGTTCAGGCCCTCTTTGACGGTGAGCACCGCCGGCAGCGGCACGACATACACGTCGCGCCCACCGTCGGCCTCCTGCTCGCAGCGAACCGATGCGCCTTCGGCTCGAACCCCTTTCAGCCCGGTGACGCAAGGCCGCGCCAGCGCGAACGCGACGCGCAGCCCGACCTGGAAGCCGCCCGAGTCGGCGGACTCGTTGCCGAAGAACACCAGGTCGAAAGGCCCCGACGCGGACTCGTCCGCGCCGACCGCCTCGACGATGGCGGCCGCTGTCGCTTCTGGGTCCCACTCGGCCCCATCGGTCTGGAGGTGGATCGCGCGGTCGATGCCGATCGCCATCGCATCGCGCAGCTGCTCGACCGCCGCCGGCGGGCCTAGGGTGAGCACGACCGACTCGCCGCCGTTGGCCTCGATCAGCCTCACCGCCTCTTCGACGCCGCACTCCTCATGCGGGCTGATGGTGAAGCCGAGGTGGCGGGTCTCGAGCGACATCGAGTCTTCGGCGAGCACCATCTTGCCGCCGGTGAACGGCACGCGTTTGACGCAGACCAGGACCTTCACGGTATCGAAAGACCGGGCGTGGCGTTGGTGGCCGGGTTTAACCCGGCCACAACTATGTCTATATCGCCGCCAGGCGCTGCCTGCCGCTGACTTTCAAGTAATCCAATCCCGGGGAAGGTGAGCAGGGCCGCGAAGCGGCCCGATGAGCGGAAACCGCGGAGGTTTTCGCTCATATTGCAGACCAGGACCTTCATAGGGGTCCCCGCGAACTCACGGCGCAGCCTCGGAGTTCGTGGGGTTCCTTCACGAACGGATGCGGTTGTTCTCGGGGTCGAAGAGCGGCGTCGAGCCCACCACCGCCACGGTGACCGGATATCGCTCGCCCATGTACTGCACGGCAAGCTGCTCGCCGACCACGGCCCTCTCCGGCAGCAGGTACGACATCAGGACGTGCTTGCCTACCGAAGGCCCCGCCCCTGCGCTGGTGACGTACGAGCGCCGGCCGCGCCGGTCGACGACGGGCGCGCCTTCGCGCGTGAGGATCGGCTCCTTGCCAAGCATGTACCGCTTCTCGCCGCTGTTCGACGTGTGGTCGTCCACGGTCAGCGTGCACAGCACCGCGGCAGGCTCTTCCTCGCGGTGCCGAAGATGCGCGTCTTTGCCGACGAAGTCCTCGCTTTTCACACGCGGCGCCTGCATGCCGGCTTCGACCACGTTGAACTCGGTCTCGAGCTCGTTGCCGTGGGCGCGGTAGCACTTCTCGATGCGGCCCGTCGTGCCGTACACGCCGATGCCGCACGCGGCGAGCCCGAACGGCCGCCCCGCCTCCCACAGCAGGTCCCAGAGCTTCATGCCCTGGTCGATCGTCACGTACAGCTCCCAACCGAGGTCGCCGACATAGGAGATGCGCGAAGCAAGGACGCGAACGGTGTCGATGTCGATGCTCTTGCAGGCGCCGAACTTGAAACCATCGTTGGACACGTCGTCGCCCGTCGCGGAGCCGAGGATGTCGCGGGCGCGCGGGCCCCACAGGCCGATGGTCGTCATCGCCGACGTGAGGTCGAACAGCTGCGCCGACCCATCCGCGGGCAGGTGGTCGCCAAACCACTTCTTGTCCGACATCCCGGTGGCGCCACCGGTGACGACGCGGAAGTGCTCGTCGCCGAGCCGCATGATCGTGAGGTCCGACTTGAAGCCGCCGTTCGGGCTCAGCACCGGCGTATAGACGTTGCGGCCCACGGGCACGTCCATCTGGCGCAGCGTCACCTGCTGCACCGACTCGAGCGCGCCCGGACCCGTGATGTCGAAGATCGTGAAGGCGGAGAGGTCGAAGAGTCCAGCGCGCTCGCGCATCGCGAGGTGCTCGGCGCTGATGAGCGGCGACCACCACCTCGATTCCCATTCGGAGGTGCGCCGTGTGACCCGGTCACCGAACTCCTCGAGCAGAGGCGCGTTCGACTCGTACCACATGGGGCGCTCCCAGCCGGCGGCCTCGAAGAACATCGCGCCAAGCTCTTTTTCTCGGCCGTGAAATGGCGCCAGGCGCACGTTGCGGTTGGACGCCCACTGCTCGCTCGGATGGACGATGCCGTAAGTCTTGTTGAAGCCCTCGGCGGCTCGCGCCCGCACGTGAGCCCGCGTCTTCTGGTGCTCGTGGAAGCGCGCGATGTCCGACGAGTGCAGGTCGATCTCCGACTCGCCGTGCACCATCCACTCGGCGAGCGCCTTGCCGGTGCCCGGCCCTTCCTTGACCCACACCGCCGCCGCCGACCACAGGCCGCGCACATCGGGTGATTCGCCGAGGACCGGCATCCCGTCGGGCGTCAGCGAGAGGATGCCGTTGATGGCGTATTTCACGCCCACGCGCTCGTCGCCGACGATCTCCGGCATCAGCTCGAGCGCGTGCTGCATCTGGAGCTCGAAATCGGGCTGGGTGAACGGGAACTCGGTGGGCGACAGCGCCGCCCGCTCGATGGGCGGAATGTCTTCCGGGTCGTAGAGGATCGGCCGGTGTGCGTATGACCCGATCTCGAGGTCGCCGCCCGCCTGCCGCTCGTACATGTTGGTGTCCATGTCGCGGACGATCGGCACCTCGATGTCGCCCTTGGCGCCCGCGAAGCGTGGCACCGGGCCGACGTCGATCATCTGGTGCACCGCGGGCGTGAGCGGGATGCGCGCGCCCGCCATCCGTGCGACACGTGGGCTCCACACGCCACACGTGATGACGACCGTCTCAGCCTCGATGTCACCCGCGGTGGTGTGAACGCAGCGAACGCGCCCACGCTCGACGTCGATCCCCGTGACCTCCGACTTCGGGACGACCTGCAGAGCGCCGGTGCCCTGGGCGCGCTCGCGCATGATCGTGCCCGCGCGCAGGGAGTCGACCACGCCGACGCCCGGCGTGTAGAAGCCGCCCAGGATGATCGTCTCGTCGATGAACGGCACGAGCTCCTTCACCTGGGCAGGGCTCACCAGCGACACGGGCTCGATCCCCCAGGACGCCGCTGACGACATTCGCCGGGCGAGCTCCTGCATGCGCTCTACGGTGCGCGCGACCTCGATGCCGCCCGACTGCGTGAAGACGCCCATCTCCTTGTACTGGTTGACGCTCTCCACCGTGAGAGCGGTCATCTCCTTGGAGTGGTCGACCAGGTAGATGAAGTTCGAGGCGTGGCCGGTGGATCCGCCCGGATTCGGCAGCGGGCCCTTGTCGATGAGCACGACGTCCCGCCAGCCCAGGCGGCACAGGTGGTACGCCACGCTGTTGCCGACGATTCCGCAGCCGATCACGACAGCCCGGGCGTGGGCGGGCGGGTTGCTCAATCTCGCTTACCTCTCTTCCTTCTATATGTCCCCACGATCGGCTACTCCGGCTGGTAGGGCGAGCGGACCTCCTCGGGCAGCTCGTACCAGCGCACCCGGTCGCCCACCTGGGCCCGCAGCTTCCACTTCAACGGCTTCGGCTGCGATTCGACGGCCGACCACAGCTCGTCGAGCCTGGACCGGACCAGGTCCCGATCGACTTCGAGCTCCTCCAGCGTGCCTCGGAGCTTGCCGATGTTCACCTGCAGCGTCCGGTACATGCCCCAGTCGTCGGCCGCCACTCTTGCCACGTAGGCGCAGTCGATGCATTCGTCGTTCTTGTTCCTGGCCACGGGATGGTCGAGCAGCAGCGCGGTCAGGTCGACGAGGTCCTTGCGGTTGACCTCGTAGATCTGCAGCTTGCTCAGCAGCAGGTCCGCGGGGCTGGCGCACGGGCCGTCGTGGTCCAGGCGGCCACGCAGGTCGATCACGTGCGACATCTGGATCATGTCGATGAAGATGTCGATCTGCCGGCTGTGGTCGGTGTCGTAGAAGTACAGGCGCCGGTCGCCCTGCATCAGGTTGAAGCGCTCGTTGGCCTCATAGCCGAGGGCAGGGAACATGGCGAGCGCGCCCTTGCGGTCCTTCTTGGCGATGGCGTAATCGAGGTCGCCGTACTTTCGCTTCAGCGGAGGCTTGCGCGCGCTCGGGGAGCTGACGTGGATTCCCGCGCCGCCCAGGAGCTTGGCGTTGACGCCCGCGGCCTTCGCGGCCACCGCGATCCGCCCAGCTTCCTCGATGGGGTCCGCCAGCGGCCCTTCTGTCAAGGCGCGGCCTCGACCTCGATGACGATCGTCTTCAGGTCGGTCATCTGCTCGAGCGCGAAACGCCCGCCGACCCGTCCGATGCCGCTTCGCTTGCCGGCCCGTCCGCCGAACGGGAGATGCGCCTCCCAGTAGTTCGACGACTCGTTGATGTTCACCCAGCCGGTCTCGAGGCCGTCCGCGAAGCGAAGCGCGCGCGAGAGGTCCTTGGTGTAGACCGCCCCGAGCAGCCCGTACGGCGAGTCGTTCGCGAGAGCGAGCGCCTGCGCCTCGTCGCCGAACTTGATGACCGGGGCGACGGGACCGAATGTCTCCTCCAGGCTCACACGCATCTTCGGCTCGACGCCGTCCAGGATCGTCGCGGGGTAGTACAGGCGCGTCGGGAAGCCCTCAGCGCGCTTGCCGCCCATGACCACGCGAGCGCCGTGCGCGACCGCGTCGGCCACGTGCTCGTCCATCTTGGTCGCCACGCCCTCGTTGTTCAAAGGACCGAGCGTCGTCTCGGGTGCGAATGGATCGCCGAGCCGCAGCGTGCGCGCCGCGGCCTCGAGGCGCTCGAGAAACTCGTCATGAGCGGACTCTTCGACGAGGATCCTCTCGCCCGCCGTGCAGCTCTGGCCGGCGCACAGGTAGCAGCCGACGATGGTGCCCTCGACCGCCTTGGCGAGGTCGGCGTCGGCAAACACGACGATCGGCCCGTTGCCGCCGAGCTCGAGCATCACGTGCTTGCCGGCAGCGCGTCGGGCGACCGAAGCGCCCGTCTCGGTCGAGCCGACGAAGCCGACTCCGTCCACGAGCTCGTGGCCGGCGACCTCATCGCCGACCTCGGCGCCCGGCCCGGTGACCAGGTTGACCGCCCCCGGAGGGAAGTCGGCCTCGGCCATGCATTCCATCAGCGCAACCGAGATCACGCTCGTCGACGAGGCCGGGGTCCAGACCACGGTGTTGCCCGCGGCCAGGGCCGGGGCGATGAGCTCGGCCGCCATCGTCAGCGGCCAGTTCCAGGGCGTGATGATCCCGTAGACACCGCGCGGGTAATGGCGCGCGAGCACCAGCTTGCTGGGGCTGGCCGACGGCAGGACACGACCTTCGAGCCGCTTCAGGTCTTCGGCCGCGATGCGGAAGTACTCGGCGGCCTCGTCGACCTCGACCAGCGATTCCGCCACCAGCGGTTTGCCCTGGTCGAGCGTGAGGACGTGTCCGAGCTCGTCACGACGCCGCTGGATCGCGTCGGCGATCCGGTACAGCCGCTTGGACCGCTCGAACCCCTTCAACGACGCCATCGGCTTGCGGGCTCGATGGGCGGCTTCGATCGCCAACGCTGCGTCGGCGCGCGTCCCCTTCGGCACCTGGGCGATGACCTCGCCGGTCGCGGGGCTCGTCGCGTCGAAATGCTTGCCGCTCTCCGAATCGATCCACTGGCCGTCGACGAACATCTTTCTGACCGAGCGGGCGACGTCGACCGTCATCTCTTGTCTCCATTGGCCTGGGCTGCGCGACGGCTGCCGAGGTCGAACGCGCGGGTATAGATGCGCCTGTAGGCGGCGGCGTCGACGTCTCGCGGGTTGCCGATGCTTTGCGGGTCGGCAGCCGCTTTGTCCGCGAGCATCGGGATCTCGTCCCTGCCGAAGCCGAGCTCCTCGAGGCTCGGGATCTCCACGTCGAGGGTCAGCTGGTGCACGTACTCGACCGCCATCTCCGCCGCGCGCCATATCGACACGCCGCGCACATCGAGGCCGAATGCCGCCGCCATGCGCGCAAACCTCTCGGGCTCACCGGCGTGGTTGTACTCCATGACCGGTCCGAGGAGCCGTGCGGTCAAAGCGCCGTGGGGCGCGTCGTGCACCCCGCCGGCGGTCTGGCTCATCGCATGCGCGGCCCCGGCCGAGTCGGTGCCATATGCGAGGCCGGCCAGCATGGCGGCGGCGCTCATGTGATAGCGCGCCTCCAGGTTGGCCGCCTGCGAAAACGCGACGCGAAGGTGCCGCGCCACGTACTCCATCGCCAAGAGTGCGACGGCGTCGGTGAACGGCTGGTGATAAACCATCGTGAAGCACTCGACCGCATGCGCAAGCGCGTCCATGCCCGTGCCCGCGGTGACAGCGGCCGGGAGCTTGACCGTGAGCTCGGGGTCGATCACCGCCACCCAGGACGCGATGTTCGGCGTGCCGCCGACGTTGAACTTGAGCTTTCGCTTGGGGTCGGTGATGACCGCCCAGAGCGTCACCTCGCTGCCGGTGCCGGCTGTGGTCGGGACGGCGATCATCGGGGGGANNTCGATGGGACTGTGGCCCCATTCGTACTCGAGGATGCTGCCGTCGTGCGCGGCGACCACGCCGATGCCTTGGCGGTGTCCATCGAGCTTCCCCCGCCGATCGCGACGAGGCCATCGCAGCCTTGGGAGCGGTATTCGGCCGCCCCGGCGTCGACCAGCTCGACGCCCGGGTTGGCGCGCACGCGATCGAACACGACCGGCTCGCAGTCCGATCCGCGCAGGACCTCGAGCGCCACCTCCAGCAGACCCGCCGCCTTCACGCCCGCGGCCTCGTTGCCCAGCTCGCGGATGGCGCCGAGGCGCTGCACGAGACGGGTCGGGCTCTGGTAAGTGCGGAGGGTGTATTCGAGCATCAGTGAGAAAGAGAGCCGCCGGGCTTGCGCCCGGCGGCCAACGCAAAGCTATTCAACCGGAATTTCGTGATGGATGCGGTTCAGGTCGATTCCCTGTCGCTTACGCACGATGTAGGCCACGACGTAGATGACGATGGCCAGAACGTACGTGAAGCCGAAGTACACCGGGGATGACAGGCTGATGGAGAAGGCCGTCCCATACACGACGTTGAACGACCACTCCCACAGCATGTAGACGAGGAACGCGGCTGTGATCACCCCGGCCACGGTGATCATCGGGATGCCGCCGATCTTGTATTTGGCGATCGGCGACGCGTCGTAAAGGTCCTTACGTCGCCAGGGCAGGATGATGGCCGCGATCGTGGTGCCGAGGAATGTGATCGCGATGACCGCGGTCGCGTCGAGGAAGATGGTCTGGAAACTCGGCCTGTAAGCCCAGATGGCGCTGACAACGAGCGATGGCACGATCATCAGGATGAGCGAGCCGTAGGGGACGCGGCGCTTGGCGGAGATGTTGGCCGCCCAGGATGGCAGCACACGGTCGAAGGCGGCGGCGAAGATGACTCGCGTCGAAGAGAGGAACAGCGTGCCCGCCCAGCCGAAGAACCACAGGCCCATGACGACTATCAACAGGGCCTGGAAGAGATGGTTGTCCACCAGCCACCCGGCGAACATCACGGGGTAGGGCCAGATCGGGATCGGCGGCGCTGGGGCTCCGCTGACCGCGAACACCGAGTTCCAGTACGCGGCGTTGGCGGAGTTATAGAACTGCCAGCCCATGGTCTTGGCCATCAGCACGATGACAAGGGCGACCAGGGCGACTGTGACCCACAAGCCCCAGAACATGCTGTAGAAAGGCTTGCGGACATCCTTGGCGCCGCGCACCTCGCCGTACAGCGTCGCGCCCCAGTTGGGCCACAGCAGGTAGAACGCGAGGATCGGAAGCAGCAGGATTGTGGGGCCTAACGAGAAGAAGCTGAAGTCGTGTCCGGCGAAGCCGCCTTTGGAGGCGGCGTCGATGGTGGCCTGGTAGGCGCCCGCCGGCGCACCGAACAGACTGGTGGCCTCGCGGTTGAAGGCGTTCTGGAAGTCCTGCGCGCTTGCGAACAGCAGTAGGCCGCAGGTCACGGCGAGGCCGACGAGGCCGATCCAGAAGCAGATCTTCTGGATCCGTGCATAGGTTTCCATGCCCAGAGTGACCACCAGGCTCACAAAAGCCAGGACGACCAGGCAGGCAACGAACACACCGTTCCCTGGCGTCGTGAAGAACGTGGCGACGCTTGTCCAGCCCAGCGTGTAGGCAAGTGGAGCGAAGAACTGCGCGACCAGGATGTTGGCGTAAATCGGCGTCCACAGCCACAGGGTGAACCACCAGCCTGTGATCGCAAGCACGAAGCCGACCCCACCGCCCAGGATGCGGCTCTGCCACGCGTAGTCGCCGCCCGTGCGTGGCATCACGCTGACCAGGCCGGCATAAGTGATGACGAGAAACGTCACGAGCACTCCCGTGAGGAGGACGCCCGCGAGCAGCTGGCCGTCCGGGAACCCATACGCGAATGACATGCCATAAAGGCCGAGAGTTATGAGGTTCACGGACCAGAACGAATAGACGAACGCGTCGAACGTCGACCAGGCTTTGACGAGCCCAGTGGCGTTACGCAAGAAAAGGGTCGGCCTCGACCCCATCGTCGCTTCAGCCATTTCCTTTCTCCATTGCTTTCCTCCTGACGCGATTAACCGTTGACGAGCTGGTAGCTCTTGATGCCCTTCTTGACGTCCAGGTTGATGACGGCGGCCATGAGGATGCCCTCCTCATACGAGCTGCCCGGGTTGATGGAAAGCGTCTTGCCCAGCTTCACAGCGCCTTTGCTCTCGTGGATGTGCCCGTGCAGCGAGAGCAGGGGCTGGTGCTTGTCGATCGCCTGCCGTACGGCTGTCGAACCGACTGGCCGCAGCGCGCGGCCTCCGTGCATGAGCTTGAGGTCGGAGTCGATGGCAGGCGCCTCATCGAGACCCGACCGATACGGTGGGCAGTGGAGGTTGAAGATCGATCGCGACGGGTCGTCGATCTGCTTGGCCATCGCCTCGATCCGCTCGCCCAGCTTCTCTTCCGCCTCCTCGCGGTGCGTGTTCCAGGGCGTGTGGTTCGACCACCCGGTCGAGATCATCTTGAACCCGTCGATGTCCAGGATCCGCCCCTCGCCAAGCTCGACCATGTCGGATTCCCGGACGACGTCGTCCACCTCCATCTCGTCGTCGTTTCCCGGGCACACGAAGATGCGCACTCCGGAGCCGCGCAGCTTCTCCGACGCCATATCCATCCAGCGCCGGACGCCGTCGAGCATGACCTGCTGAAAGGTCTCCTTTCGCTTGTCCGCGTCCTCATCCAGCTCCTGTAGTCGCGCGGGAGTCACATGCAGCGGGTAGTAACCCCGCCGTCGGATCTGGCTTTCGATGTCCCCGAGCTGGGCAGATTCGACCACCTGCCGCTCACTAGCGATCGTCACGGTGTAGTGGCCGTTCTCCTCGACGATCGGAATCATCGCTTTGCCTGTCATGTCGCCCCCGCAGATCAGGACGTCGGCCTCATAGAACTTGGCGGCGTTGAGGAACTTCCGCCAGCACATCTCGGAGCCGTGCAGGTCGGTGGCAAAGAACACTCTTGTCATTGGTCTATCGCTCCACCAGGACTTTGCGGATCTCCCGCTCGAACCCCACCACGTGGCGCCGCATGCACTCCTCCGCGCGCTGGCCGTCGCCGGCGAGCACTGCGCGCAGCAGCTCGATGTGCTCCTCGACCGCCTCGCGCAAGCGGACGCCGTGGTCGAGCACCAGGTACCACAACCTCAGGCTCAGGTTGAAGTACCGCTCCAGCGTGTTCTCCAGGAACGCGTTGCGAGCTGAGCGGTACACCTGGCGGTGGATCTCGCGGTCCAGCTGCATCAGCTCACGAGGGTTGGTGACCTCGGGCGAATCAAGGCGCTCGAGGAGGTCGGCGATCGCCTCCCGGTCGCCGGGCCCGCTGCGCTCTGCCGCGAGCCGTGCCGCATGGCCTTCGAGGACCACCCGCACCTCGGTGATACGTGCAAGGTCCGTGATGTTGACGTCGGTGACGAAGGTGCCTCGGTGCGGCACGCTGCGCACGAGGTTCTCCCAGGCCAGCCGCTG
>WNFJ01162229.1_pt3 | contig 14818 bp, 10 predicted proteins | sample 5400461 | NCBI WGS metagenome assembly WNFJ01 (sample SAMN13153349, study PRJNA577476) | soil metagenome | isolation source: 115 cm saprolite on Douglas fir-dominated hillslope | place: USA:California | collected 2013-09-17 | reverse complement strand
GTGGCGACTTCTTCGGATCACGGCAGCAGCTTTTCAGTAACGCGCGCAGACGATCCGTCAGGCCCGGGCCGTGCCATCGGAGCCTCGCCTTCAGTTGGGCCAAACGGAGAACTCTACGTTGCCTGGAACGATTTTGCCGCAAATGCAATCGTCTTCAACCGATCGTTTGACGGTGGCCGCAGTTGGAGCGTTCCGGTAACGATCTCCGGCAAGACGTTGCCCTTTGATATTCGCATCCCAGCCGAGTCGTTTCGCGGCGCGTTGGTCTATCCATCGCTTGATGTCGATCGTTCTAACGGTCCGCACCGCGGTCGCGTCTATTGCTCGTGGATGGATCTGACACCCGCCAACGTCACAGACATTTTCATTTCTTTCTCGGACAACAATGGAATGACCTGGTCGACGCCCGCGCACGTTCCCGATCAGTTTGCCTTTTCGGTAGATCGCTTCAATCACTGGATGTCCGTGGATCCGACGAACGGTGATGTAAACATCGCGTTCTATGACACGCGTAACGACACCACCGGCTTTCGCTATCAGACGGACTACTACCTGGCAAGATCGACGGATGGCGGTGTGTCGTTCGGCGGCCCGGACATTCGAGTCAGCACCGTCAGTTCAAACGAACATGACTGCAATGGAGTTTTTCCCTGTCAGGGAATCAACTACGGAAATCAACAGGGCGACTATGAGGGGCTGGTGTCTTTAAACGGCGTCTCATATCCAATTTGGACCGATAGCCGCCGACAGCTCGCCGCGTCCAGCGGTTGCCGCAGGCCATACCTGATGGAGGAAGTTTTTACGGCGACGGTGAAGTAACAGCTTAAGTTACAGAACCGGGAGCGGTTCTATGAAAGGGCTGTCAAGTAAAAAGTTTCACCTAAGCCGCCGAGAGTTCTCGACAGCTAGCCACTCAACCCACCCGAAGGTGCTCAATGCTCATTACTACGCCTCTTGTTGACCGTTTTTGGCCGGCTTTGTTGGGGCCCGATTTGAATAGCCGTTGCCGTGGTCAGTTCTGAAGACTGCCAACCATGGTTCTATTTGTGACTCCAGCCCCTGGCGCTGGGCCTATGACTATTTCTGGTTATGCGTGGGGGCATATAGTAGCGACTGGTCCTCCGCAGTCTGCGGGGACATCCGCTCCCTTGATACTCACCCACGACCCCTGCATCTGGCACACAAAGCCTAATCAGTTCAGCAAGCGGCGCGCATTACTCATCAAACTCACCTCGAGAGCTTTGTAAGTTTGTTCTTAAGCCGCCTGCTGTTTCATCCTTTCCGGATTAAACTGCTCGCCGCGTTTCCACACCGCTAAAGTAATCGCCGCCAACTGGCGCGCTACGGTCAAGCGCGCCAAACTCGGCACCATCCCCTGCGTTACTCGCAGCTCATAGGCTGCTTTGAACGGACCACCATGGCAGGCGCCCTTGGCTGCGTTCTTGAAGACTCGCTTCAACAGGTGGTTATGATTACGGTTCAAGCCCCGCGTCGACACCGGTCGCTGACTGCGACGCAACACGCCGTTGACTACTTCATGGTCGGCAGTCGAGCGCGTCACCACCGCCAGCCCGATATAGGTCCAGAACTGTCGCTTGCTGCGAAATCGGTGCGGGGTGCCGACTATGGCGAGTAACTGTGCCACGCTCACCGAACCAAACTGCGGCACACTCATCAGCCAGGGATAGGCCCGTTGTCGCCGCGCTTCCTGCACCATCATCCGTTTTGCTTCGTGTCGCAACGGCTTGAGCGCCGCCAACTGCTGATACAAGAAGCTCGCCCGCTGTTTAGCTCCTCGCTCCGGCAACTTCTCGAGCCATTGCGCCCGTCGATCCTGACGGTAGATATCATGACCCGCGCAGCCGAGTGCCCGGCCGCGATAGATGGCCTTCAGACGATTCATCACTCGCGTCGTATCGCTCGTCAGGCAGTCGTAGGTACGCACCAATTCCTTCAACGCCCGCACTCCATTGTCGCCATGATAGACCGCCTTCAGGGCTCCGTTGCGTAACAACTCCGCCAGTTTCTGCGCATCCACCCGATCATTCTTGTTACCGCTTTGCAGCAGTTTGTTGTGCCGCGGATCACAGACCACCACTTCCGTTACCAACGGTCGCACTATCTCATGCAGCCAGTTCGCCTGCGTCCCCTCTTCAAATGTCACATAAACTTTGCCGCGCAACTGCTTGAGATAGCCGCGCACGCGCTCTGCCCCAGTCTCAATAACTGATTGCATCACTACCTTGCCGGCTCCATTCAATACCACCATCACGATGCTTGCTCGATGCACGTCCATTCCCACATAATACGTTCTCATAGGGCTCTCCTTCGGTAGCAAACTTGAAGTCGTAGAACAACTCCAAGCTATCACCGCTGGGGCGCCCTTTCATATATAGCGTAGCGACCGGACCGGACACTCAACCTGCGGACGACAGGCAATTGACTCGCGCATAGGATGCAGCATCCGCTCGCGTGACCAATCGCAATTTGAAGTGTAATAATCAAGCTAAAGGAGATTGAATCCCAGGGCTCAAAAGCTCAACAATGCAGACGCAATGATACGAGACACCGCGCGCGATCATGGAAGAATTGACCTCATGAAGGAAACGCCTCGCGGAGTTGCAGAGATCCGCCGCAGCCTTGAAGGACGACACATAGCTACAGCACCAATTTGATCGCCGAAGATCGCAAGCGATGATGGTTAGGAGGGGGAAACAATGAGCACCTACGAAGAAATAATTAGCGCGGCGTTGTCTTTGCCTCCGGGTACTCGGGCGATGCTGGCGGAACATCTGCTTGAAAGCCTGGACGCTGAGGATCAGAAGAGGATTGACGCGCTGTGGGCGGAAGAGGCTGAGCGACGTGACAAGGAAATAGAGGACGGCGTAGTAACGCCGATTCCGGGTGAGGAAGTGATGAATAGACTGCGTGCTCGATATAAGGGATGAACTATTCCTTTCACCCTCACGCCGAGAAAGAACTCGAAGAGGTCGAGAAGTACTACGACAACATCCGTGAAGAGTCCTGGCAAAGTTAGAGGCGTTACCTTCTGATAAGTTCCAACCAAGCTTGGGATTACTTGAGCAGCTAATTCAATCTCTGGACGTGCAGCGTTGGTAAAGCGGATATGTCTGAAACCTTCTATCCCGGCCCTTCGCGCAGTCATCTCGCAGCGTTTCCGCCCAAGGAGCGCTGGGACGATTGGACTGAGTTGGATTCGCAGGCGTGGCCACGACGTAAAGAGCGGCATTATTCATTAGTGCCGACTACTTGCTTCAACTGCGAGTCGGCGTGCGGTCTGCTTGCTTACATCGACAAAGACACAGGACAGATTCAGAAGTTCGAAGGCAATCCTGAGAATCCAGGGAGCCGAGGACGCAACTGCGCCAAAGGGCCGGCGACGCTCAATCAAATTACCGATCCCGATCGGATTCTCTATCCTCTGAAGCGTGCCGGCAAACGCGGCGAAGGAAAATGGGAGCGCGTCAGTTGGGATGAAGTGCTCGACACGATCGCTGCGCGGATACGTAAGGCAATCGTCGAAGATCGTCGCAACGAGATTATGTATCACGTCGGGCGGCCCGGTGAAGATGGCTTCACGGAACGTATCCTCGCGGCGTGGGGCGTCGATGGACACAACTCGCACACCAACATTTGTTCATCGGGCGCGCGTGAAGGCTATCAACTATGGATGGGTCTGGATCGCCCCAGCCCTGATCACGCAAACGCAAAGGTCATTCTGCTGATCAGCGCGCACCTTGAGTCAGGTCATTACTTCAACCCACACGCACAGCGCGTCATTGACGGCAAGGCCGGCGGCGCCAAGCTGATTGTCTTTGACACGCGGCTTTCAAACACCGCGACGCATGCCGATTACTTCATCGCGCCTTATCCCGGATCGGAAGCGGCAATCCTGTTATCAATCGCGAATTACCTGATTCAAAACAATCTTTACAATCGCGAATTTGTGCGACGTTGGTGGAACTGGGAGGAGTATCTGGAAGCAGGGGTCAGGGGTCAGGGGTCAGGGGTCGGCGAGGAAGCAAGTTCCGAGTTTCGAGTTTCGAGTTTCGAGTCGGCCAAAGAGCCGCGTAGCGGCGAAATGTTTATAGAACCGGAGCCAGCCAATGCCCCTATTCGGTCTCAACAGAATGCGGCGCATTTTGTTGAGACCGAAAAAGAAACCGATCAGGTCCACGGAGCTATGAACATTTCGCGCCTACGGCGCGAAGAAGCTCCCAGCTTCGAAGGCTTCGAACGGGAACTGAAACAACTCTACAGTTCTTACACCTTCGAGTTCGCCGCGCAGGAATCCGGCGTTGACGCGAAGGCGCTCGAAGAGATTGCGAAACTGGTGGCCACGGCTGGAACGCAACTAAGCAGTCACAACTGGCGCAGCGTAACCTCAGGCGTGAGTGGCGGCTGGTCGGTGGCGCGCGCGCTGTTCATGCTGAACGCTCTGCTCGGCGCGGTCGCTACTGAAGGCGGCGTCTTTCCCAACGCGTGGAACAAGTTCGTTCCCAAGCCGATCCACACGCCGCCGCATCCGAAGATGTGGAACGAAAAAACCTGGCCGCGCGAGTTCCCTCTCGCAATGAACGAGATGTCTTTTCTGCTGCCACACTTTCTAAAGGAAGGACGCGGCCGATTAGATACTTACTTCACGCGCGTTTACAACCCGGTGTGGACGAATCCGGACGGCTTCTCGTGGATCGAAGCATTGACCGACGAGCGCTTAGTTAATTGCCATGTCTCGTTGACCCCTGTGTGGAACGAGACATCTTATTTCGCTGATTACATTTTGCCCATGGGCCTCGGGCCGGAGCGCCACGATATTCATTCATACGAAACGCATGACTCGCAGTGGCTGGGTTTTCGCCAGCCAGTACTCCGCGCTGCGCGACAACGCAATGGCGAAGACATCAGCGATACGCGTCAAGTAAATCCAGGCGAGGTTTGGGAAGAAAACGAATTCTGGATGGAGTTGACGTGGCGCATCGACCGCGATGGCTCGCTCGGGATTCGGCAATTTGTTGAATCAAAGAAACACCCGGGCACCCGTTTGAGTGTCGACGAATACTACGGATGGATCTTTGAGAATTCAGTGCCGGGGCTTCCTGAAAAAGCGGCTACTGAAAACATGCAGCCGTTGGAATACATGCGCCGTTATGGCTCGTTTGAGATCGCAAAGAAGGTTGGCGCAATCCATGAACAGAACGTACCCGGCGAAGAGCTCGATGATATTCGCGAAGATCATTTTGGGCGTGTATTCACTCGGGCCGCGAAACCCGCGTCGCCGAACGTCGTGCCGATTCCCAGTCCCGACTGCGATGAAGATGGTCGGCGACTCGTCGGAGTGAATGTCGATGGCGAAATCAAGCGTGGATTTCCGACGCCGAGTGGCCGGCTGGAATTCTTTTCCCGAACTCTCGCCGATTGGGGCTGGCGCGAATACGCAATTCCGACCTACATCAGAAGTCATGTTCATCCCCACAACCTGGCAGCAGATCAGACGATTTTAATCTCAACTTTTCGTCTGCCGATTCAGATTCACACGCGCAGTGCCAATGCGAAGTGGCTGAACGAGATTGCGCACACGAATCCACTCTGGCTGCACACGGGCCACGCGGCGGAACTCGGGGTACGCACGGGAGATCTGGTGCGCGTGGAAACTGAGATTGGATATTTCGTCGTGCGCGCCTGGGTGACGGAAGGCATTAAGCCCGGAATCGTGGCGTGCAGCCATCACATGGGGCGATGGAAGACACACGAGAATGGCCAGAGACAGTTAATGGCCACCGTCAAATTGGATCATCAAGGCAGCGAATGGGGACTGAGGCGCGAGTCCGGCGTGGGGCCGTATGAATCAAGCGACGCCGACACCTTGCGCATCTGGTGGAATGATGTCGGCGTGCATCAGAATCTGACTTTTCCCGTTCATCCGGATGCGATATCCGGGATGCATTGCTGGCACCAGGCCGTGCGCGTGCGCCCAGCCGAAAGTGCCGACAAGTATGGCGACATTCACGTTGATACCGCGAAGTCGCGTGAAGTTTATAAGAAATGGCTTCAGCAGACGCGGCCCGCCGATAAATACTCTCCCGACCGCACCCGCCGGCCGTACTGGATGCTGCGGCCATTGAAACCGGCACGAGAGTTTTATCAACTACCCGCCGAAGATTAACGCTCGCTCACAAACAAATGATCCGTGCCTGAATTCCCGGACATCGTTGTCTACATCGAAGCGCTCGAGAAAAGAATCCTCGGTCACGTGCTGGAACGCGTACAACTTGGCTCGCCATTCTTATTGCGCAGCGCCGCGCCGCCGATTCCGATCGCCGAAGGAAACAGAGTTGTTGAGCTACGACGACTTGGCAAACGAATCTGCATCGGTCTGGAAGCAGATCTATGGCTCGTTCTTCATCTGATGATCGCGGGCCGTCTTCACTGGAAACAGAATGTCGTTGCCCAGCCCGCAAAAACGGCGCGCGCCCCGTCCAGGTATAAGGCGCAGTTGGCGGCGTTTCAGTTTGACAACGGAACGCTGTCGTTGACGGAAGCTGGTACGCAACGGCGCGCATCGCTTCATTTCGTCCAGGGCGAAGCCGGTCTTCGCACTCTCGATCCCGGCGGCATGGAACTCTTCACGACCAGTCGTGAGTCCAACCGCAAGCGAAGGCTCGATCAGTTTGTCGACGTGAAAACATTTGCGACGGTTCTCCGATCCGAGAATCACACCTTGAAACGCGCGCTCACTGATCCGCGACTATTTAGCGGCGTCGGCAACGCTTATTCGGACGAAATTCTTTTTGCCGCTCAGCTTTCTCCGGTCAGGCTGACGCAGAAGTTATCTGACGAAGAAGTCGAACGGCTGCATCGCGCGACGCGCATTACCTTACTTAAGTGGGTTGAATCTCTCCGCGATGAAACCGGCGACGCGTTTCCGGAAAGGATTACTGCGTTCCGCGAAGGAATGGCCGTGCACGGCCGCTTCCGCCAGCCATGTGTCCGTTGCGGCGCAAAGGTTCAGCGCATTCGCTACGCGACGAACGAGACGAACTACTGTCCCAACTGCCAAACCGGCGGCAAGCTCCTGGCAGATCGCGCGCTCTCGCGTATCTTGCGCGAAGACTGGCCAAAGACTGCTGAGGAACTTGGATGACCGGTGCACTGTCCGCGGCGTGAAAATTAATGGCGAGAATTATTCTTACATCGACGTAAATGGACGTATAATCTGGCAACCATACTAGATCACGAAGGCGCGGACAGCAGGCCGCAGATCTCTCGCGATGACCGTGGGTCGCGAACAGAACCCGTACAATCATTTGCTTCGAGTCAGCAATCTTTGATATGAGCTATAGGCGGCGGATCAAAGCAGAGCATCCGTTACCGTTCCCGTGAGCCGGAGCAGCTTTCAAAATCGCTGCTGAACCGGCGGGCCCGATTGGAGCGATTAGACACCTCAATGCATTTCAAGCAATTCTATCTTAACTGTCTGGCCCATGCTTCTTATCTCATCGGCTCAGATAGCGAAGCGGCGGTCGTCGATCCACAGCGCGATGTCGACCAATACCTCGAAGAAGCCGCGGCAGAAAATCTAAAGATCAAGTACATCATCGAGACTCATTTGCACGCTGATTTTGTCAGCGGTCATCGCGAGTTGTCCGCGCGCACCGGCGCACAAATTGTTTTTGGCGAGAAAGCGAAAGCAACAGTTCCGCATCAGGCCGTTAGAGATGGCGACGAGCTGATGATCGGCAAGGTGAAACTGCGGATCCTCGAAACTCCGGGTCACACTCCGGAAAGCATCAGTGTTTTGGTAATCAACACTAAAGTTTCAGATCAACCGCAAAAAGTTTTGACCGGCGACACGCTCTTCATCGGTGACGTGGGCCGGCCTGATCTGGCGGGCGCCAAAGGCTACACGAAAGAAATGATGGCCGCTATGTTATACGACAGCCTGCACGAGAAACTCTTGCGGCTTGACGATGCTATCGAGGTCTATCCCGCGCATGGCGCCGGGTCGATGTGCGGACGAAATCTTTCGACCGAGACGTCTTCGACCATCGGGCAGCAGCGCAAATTTAATTACGCGCTCCAACCAATGACTAAAGACGAATTCGTCACAATCATGACAACCGATCTGCCGGAAGCGCCGGCCTACTTTTCAAACGATGCCGAAATCAATCGCGGCGGCGCCCCCGCGTTGAATGGGCTATCGAAACCTTCGGCGTTGCCGCCGGCGGAAGTTTACGAACTCGGCTCCCAGGGCCAGGTTATTCTCGATGTCAGGCCGGCGGCGGAGTTTGGCTCGGGTCATATTCCTGGCGCGCTTAATATAGGACTGGGTGGACAGTTTGCGTCGTGGGCCGGCTCGTTGATTCCGCTACCAGCGCCGATCGTAATCATCGCCGAATCGGATGAGCAGGTTGAAGAGGCCCAGATTCGTCTGGCGCGAGTGGGATTGGAAAATGTGAAAGGTTATCTCGCCGGCGGTATGTCTGCGTGGAAAGATGCAGGTCAGGAAGTAGCGGTCGTGCCGCAGATTAGTGTGGCCGAGCTAAAAGAATTGATCGAGAAGCGACCCAACCTTCAGATTGTCGATGTGCGCCGCGGAGCCGAATACGAAAGCGGACATGCTCCACGCGCGATTACGGCGCCTTTGGCTAACTTGCGCGCGCTGTTACCCAAATTAAGTTTGGACGTCACAAAAGAAACCGCGCTAATTTGCGCCGGCGGCTATCGCTCTTCGGCCGCAACCAGCATCATGCAGCAACTCGGTTTCCATAACGTGCTCAACGTAACGGGCGGCACCCAGGCCTGGATCGAATCGGGTTATGAAGTCGAGATGCCGGCAAAGTCTGGGTCTTCCTGACGAATCGATTTACACGCAAACCAATCAAATGAACCCAACCGCATTCCACCGCCGCAACTTTCTTTCCCTCGCCGGCAAAGGTCTGGGCCTGGCTGCTATCTCATCAACCGCTGTCGGATCGCTACTTAAAGAAATTCAGGCAGCGACAAGGACTGTCGCGCATCTCACGCCCGAGCAAGTAGCGTTGGATGAAGATTTCTGGTTTGAAATTCAGAAGGCGTTCACCGTCACCCGCGGCATCATCAATCTGAACAATGGTGGCGTCTCGCCGAGTCCGCGCATCGTCACCGAAGCCCTGGTGCGTTACATCTGGCAGCAGGAAGATGCCACCGCCTACACGATGTGGCAGATTCTCGAACCGCAGTCTGAGACGATTCGCACCGGACTGGCGGAACTGTTTGGCTGTGATCGCGAAGAGATTGCTATCACCCGTAACGCCTCTGAATCTCTGGAAACGTTGCTGCTCGGTCTTGATTTCAAGTCCGGCGATGAAATCCTGACGACGACGCAGGACTATGGCCGGATGCTGACAACTATCCGCCAGCGCGAACAGCGTGAAGGCGTTAAGCTGAACTTGATCAAGATTCCGATCCCACCAAAGAACATTAGCGAAATCACCGGCGCGTTTGAGAGAGCGATCACGCCGCGCACGCGTCTGATTCAGATCGCCCACCAGATCAATATCACAGGACAAATCACGCCGGTCAAAGCGGTCTGTGAAATGGCGCGCGCCCGCGGTGTCGAAACCATCGTTGACGGCGCGCATTCGTTCGCGCAGTTTTATTTTAAGCAGCAGGAATTGAACTGTGATTATTTTGGGACCTCGCTTCACAAATGGCTCTATGCGCCGAAAGGCACTGGACTGCTTTATGTGAAGCGCGACAAGATTGCGAAGGTGTGGCCGCTGTTTGCTGCTGAAGAGAAACAAAAGTCAGACATTCGCAAGTTCGAAGAGATCGGCACTCACTCCGCCGCGCCTAAGCTGGCTATCGGCGAGGCACTACTGTTTCACAACGGAATCGGCGGCAAACGCAAAGAAGCGCGCCTGCGTTACCTTTCACGATATTGGATGGACCAACTGAAAGGCTTGCCCAAGGTTCGCTTCAATACTTCTTTCGATCCGGCGCAGATGTGCGCCATCGCCAACGTTCAAATCGAAGGCCTGGATCAGGGAAAGATTGGCAGCTATCTATTTTCTCAGCACCGCATTTTTACCACGCCGATCGTTCACGAAGAATTCCAGGGCCTGCGCATTACCCCAAATCTATACACGACCCTGCCGGAGCTTGATCGTTTCTGCGAAGTGATGAAGACGATCGCGCGTAAGGGCCTGCCCGCCTAGAGGCAAGAGGCTCGTTGACACCACTGTGCTTTTCTCGTAGATTGCCGTCGCTACAAGCAGGGCGAAAATCTTCGGCACTACTCAGCTGGCGCATCACGGCTTAAAGACAGCGAGCATCCCGTACATCGCTGCCCCAACGTGCCATTCTTGTATGGGCAAGGAGTCCAAAATGAAAACTAAGCGTATAGCTGTAGGTTCGTTTGCGTTGGTGCTATTGATTGCCGCCATCTCTGTCTATGCCCAGGTCAATCGTCCCTATCATAACGGAACGGTTTGGAACATCGCGTTCATCCGGATCAAACCGGGAATGGACGCGGCTTATATGAATTATCTGGCCGGACAGTGGAAAGCTGAGCAGGAGGCCCAGAAGAAAGACGGAAACATTCTTTCTTACAAAGTCCTAGCGGTTGAAGGCCACACTCCCACCGAATTCAACCTGATGCTGATGACGGAATACAAAAACCTGGCGACAATGGAAGCTAACGAGGATAAGGCCGACGCCGTCGCACAGAGGGTGATTGGCAACGACGAGAAGCAGATGCAGGGGTACAAAGAGCGTTTAGAGATCCGCGAAGTTATGGGTGACCGGCTGGCCCGTGAGGTCATCCTCGAACCCAAGAGTCGTTGATCTTTTGATTTGCAGGTCCACACAAGTTGCAAAACCAGAGGCCGGGCACCGTTCTCAGTCATTTGAGAACGGCGCTTTTGGTAAACATCGACCTCCGGTGGCCGTCGGTGTCAAAAAAGGTTCTTGACGGGCCTTCACCGGGGCCTCCATAATCGTTCCCGCGACGGCGCATTGATGCCGTTCGACATTTCGACCCTGCCCCCCATTAGCCAACCGACCCAGGATCGGAGGAAATACATCGTAGTGACTGAAGAACTTGAGAGCAGCTTGCGGCAAACCATCGAGACCTATCTGGGAGATCGTCTGCGCGCGATTGACGAACAGATTTCACGTTTGCAGAGCGAATTCAACGATGCCCTGGCGCGACTGCGGGAAAGCTCCGCGAATGAATCACTGGATGCGACGCCGGTATCCGCGGCCATCGCCGCGCATCTGCAAGCAGCTCGCGAACAAAAGCTGAGTGGAGTTTCGGCGCCGGAATCGACGCCGACGCCGCCCGACATCTCAGCTATCAAACGCGCAGTCGCCCAGATTGAGAAGCAACGCACGCATGCCGACGTGCTGCGAGTCCTGCTGACGAGCGCGGTCCAGTTCGCCGACCGGGTCGCCATTTTTGTCATCAAGAACGAACAGGCGATGGGCTGGCAAGAGTGTGAGAGAGGCGACGCAACCAACCTCGAGTCGATACGCGGCGTCGCTTTACCGCTTAGCGCCGAAACGCTTTTGGGCCGAGCCATCAGTTCAGGTTCAGTGTGGTCGGGCGGATCGGGGGGTAATGCCGAAGACCAGCTTTTAGTCGATCAACTTGGCGGCGAGCCGAAGAGTCTCGCAGCGGTGCCTTTGACCGTCAGGGGAAAAGTTGTGGCGGTGTTGTATGCCGATGCAGCCTCTTCTGATCCGACTGCGATCAACCTGGACGCGATCGAACTGCTGTCTCGAGTTGCGGCAATGGCCATCAATCTGGCCTCGGCGCCGGCGACCGCGCCTGCGAAACGGGAACACGAACCCGCAGCGGCGCCTGTGAGTGCTGAAGTTGAAACTCCTGCTGCGGCAATGCAACCGAGCAACACAGCAACAGTCTCTGAAACTCAGTCCGGCTACCAACCGCATGTCGAACCCGCGGCGCATGAAGTTTTCGCTCAACCCGTAGTCGAAGAAGCGGTGGCTGAACCCGGCGCCGAAGAGACCGTCCCGGAACCGACAACCGAAGCAGCGGCCGAGTCCGAGATCGAAGATGCCGTTCCAACGCCGGTCGTCGAATATGCCGCGCAACCGATGGCCGAAGAAGCGAAAGCGGAACCTGAGGAGAAGTTTTCTTCTGCACCCGAAGAGCGCGTCGAGGTTGAATCACCACCGACCCACGCGCCTATTGAAACTCAGCCGTCGCCGCCCACTGCCGTGCCGAGTTTCGCTTCGAACTACGCTGCGCCGCTGGGTGCCGCTCGCCGCTACGGCGTCACCGAACCGGACCTGCCGATCGAAGTCGGCGAAGAAGAGCGCCGCCTCCACAATGATGCCCGTCGCTTCGCGCGCCTGCTGGTGTCCGAAATCAAACTCTACAACGAGCAAAAAGTGACGGAAGGGCGCAGCCAGAACACCCTCTACGAACGCCTGCGCGAGGACATCGACCGTTCGCGGCAAATGTACGACAAACGCGTCGCGCCGCCGGTGGCCGCGCGCCACGACTATTTTCATCAGGAGTTGGTTAACACTCTGGCCGAGGGCGACTCTGCAAAGCTGGGTGAAGGTTATCCCGGCGCAATGGTCGCGATGACCCAATAAAGACGGTAAACCGCCGGGCACTAAACTCCAGGGGCACGCAGGTCGTGCCCTTTTCTCTTGGCGGTTCCGGCTCGCGTCGTCGGCTTGAGTTTGCGGCTTCACCGCGTTTGATCATAAAGTCACTTCATTCTCAAAAAAGAGGGCGCGGCATTTTCTTCGACGCGGGAAGGGTGACAATGAACCGAACTCTGTCTGATAAAGCCACCTCGCAGATCGCGGAGAGTCTGCGCACGGCGAATCTTGCCGCCCTGGAAAACTATCCGGGCGAGACTGGCCGGCGCCAACCAGTGCATACGGTTTATGGTGGTGCTCATCTTTTCAAAGCCGATTCGGCGGCGCGGTTGGGAAAAGTTGCCGAGCGCGCGCTCGCTGATAGTGCGCCGGACTTTGTGGTCTTCGCGCGCGCCCTGGGCTTGCCTCGATCTGATGAACTGCCGGATGTCCTCGGTTACGCGACCGGCTTGAAACAACGGCTGGCAAATGAACCCGACAAAGTGCGCGAAGAAAACCCGGCTGCCTGGCTCGCGCATGCGATCCATTCGCGGGTGCAGGAGAAGTTAAGCCGCGAGCCGGTAGAAGATTTTCGGATCGATTTCGAAGACGGCTACGGCAATCGGCCCGACGCGGAAGAAGACGGCCACGCAGAGTCGGCCGCGGTTGAGGTAGCCAACGGAATCAGCGCCGGAACTCTGCCGCCCTTCATCGGGATTCGTATCAAGCCTTTCAACGAAGAGTTGCGCGCGCGGAGCATGCGAACGCTGGATATCTTTGTCTCGACTGTCCTGGATCGGACCGGCGGCAAGTTGCCCGAGAATTTCGTGATCACACTGCCAAAGATTACCAGCGCGGAGCAGGTCGTGGCGCTGGCGGACATTTTTGATCTGCTTGAAAAGCAAAGCGGGTTGGCCGCGGGTGCTTTGAAGATGGAGATGATGATCGAAACCACACAATCGATCATCAACAGCGAAGGCAGGATCAATCTGCCGCTGCTCCTCCAGGCCGCGCGCGGCCGTTGCATCGCCGCGCATTTCGGGACCTACGACTACACTGCGAGTTGCAGCATCACCGCCGCGCATCAGCACATGATGCATCCCGCCTGTGACTTTGCGAAGCACATGATGCAGGTTTCGTTTGCCGGCACCGGCATCTGGCTTTCAGACGGCGCCACCAACATTATGCCCGTGGCGCCGCATCGCGCGACCGAAGGGTACGCGCTGACTCAGGATCAGATTGATGAGAATCGTGCGGTCGTTCATCGCGCCTGGAAACTGCACTACGATCACATTCAGCACTCGCTTATCGGCGGTTTCTATCAGGGATGGGACTTGCATCCGGCGCAACTGCCGACACGCTATGCGGCCGTGTATGCTTTCTTTCTCGAGAGTCTCGACGCAGCGTCGGAACGCTTGCGTAACTTTGTCGAGAAAGCGGCAAAGGCAACTCTTGTCGGTGATGTCTTTGACGATGCCGCTACGGGCCAGGGGCTGCTCAACTATTTTCTGCGCGCCGTAAACAGCGGGGCGCTGACGGAAGACGAGGCGTTGCGATTGTCGGGTTTGACGCTGGACGAATTAAGATCGGGTTCGTTCGTGAAGATTTTGAAGACTCGTCAGAGTCTATGAAAAGCGGGAAAGGGATCGAAAATGAAATCGTGGAAGCAGACCGTTTCGTTAATGCTTGTCTTAGCGTTCCTGATCGTTAGCATCGGAGCCCAGAAGAGGAAATCGAGGCCCGAGCCCTCGTCTAATGTCACCGCGCTGGCTGCAAAGATTCGTCGATTCGCGCCGACCGTGCTGACAGCCAATACGGCGCGCATGCCGGCGAAAGATCGCCAGGCGCTGCAGAAGATTATTGCCGCGGCTAAGTTGCTGGATCCGCTTTTTCTCAGACAGGTGTGGTCAGGAAACGAAGCGCTGAAGCAAAAGCTCGAGGCGGACAAGAGTGTGTTGGGCCGAATGCGCCTGCATTACTTTCTGATTAACGATGGCCCGTGGTCGAGGCTGGACGAGAATGAACCATTCATTGATGGTGTGCCGCCCAAACCGCCACAGGCGAACTATTACCCGGACGACATGACGAAGGAAGAATTTAATTCCTGGCTGAATACGTTGTCGGCGGCAGAAAAAGAAAAGGCCACCGGATATTTTTATACGATTCGCCGCGATCGGAACGGGAAACTGAAGACTGTGCC
>WNFJ01460599.1_pt1 | contig 14819 bp, 9 predicted proteins | sample 5400461 | NCBI WGS metagenome assembly WNFJ01 (sample SAMN13153349, study PRJNA577476) | soil metagenome | isolation source: 115 cm saprolite on Douglas fir-dominated hillslope | place: USA:California | collected 2013-09-17 | reverse complement strand
AATACGTGACGCAAAAGTATGGCCGCGAAAATGTCGCCCAGATCATCACTTTCGGCACCATGGCCGCGAAGGCCGCTGTAAAGGACGTTGGCCGCGCCATGGATATTCCCTACGGCGAAGTGGATCGTCTGGCCAAGCTCATTCCCACGACCCTCGGCATCGAATTGAAAGACGCCTTGGAAGATGCGCCGCAGCTTAAATCGGCCATCAATAGCGATGAGCGGCTCAAGGACTTGATGGCCGTGGCGTTGCGTCTTGAAGGATTGTCGCGGCATGCCTCCACTCATGCCGCCGGTGTCGTCATTTCGCCGCGCCCGCTCACGGACATCGTTCCACTCTACAAGTCCTCTACAAGTCCAACCGCGATGAAATCACCACGCAATACGACATGAATGCGCTCGAGCGCATCGGCCTGCTGAAAATGGACTTTCTTGGCCTGACCACGCTCACCGTTCTCCACGACACTGTTCGCATGATGGAACAGAACCGTGGCGTAAAAATTGACATCGACAATCTCGCCTTGGACGACCCCGAAACCTACAAACTCTTCGCTCGCGGAGAAACGACCGCCATCTTCCAGTTCGAATCCCACGGCATGCGCGATATTCTCCGCCGTTACCAGCCAAGCCGCATCGAGGATCTCACCGCGCTCAACGCGCTGTACCGCCCCGGTCCTATCCAGGGCGGCATGATCGATGATTTCATCAATCGCAAACAAGGCAAGACCAAGGTCAGCTACGAACTTCCGCAGTTGAAAGACATTCTCGAGGAAACTTACGGCGTAATTCTCTACCAGGAACAGGTGATGCAAATCGCCAATCGACTGGCGAACTTTTCACTCGGCGAAGCGGACATCCTTCGCCGCGCGATGGGAAAAAAGAAGAAGGAAGAGATGGCCGCGCAGCGCGCCAAATTCATGACCGGATGCGCTGCCAACACGATCCCGGAGAGAAAAGCCGAGCGCATCTTCAACCTGATGGAGGAGTTCGCCGGCTACGGCTTCAACAAGTCTCATTCCTGCGCCTACGCCCTGCTCGCTTATCAGACGGCTTACCTGAAAACGAATTATCCCGTCGAATTTATGGCCTCGCTCCTGACCTCGGAAGCCGGCAACACTGAGAAGGTCGTGAAATATATCAATGAAGCGCGCGGCATGAGCATCTCCATTCTCCCGCCCGATGTGAATGAGAGCGATCTCTACTTCACGCCCGTTGGGGAATCGATTCGCTTCGGTCTCGCCGCGATCAAAAATGTTGGCGAGAACACCGCCAAAGCGATTCGTGAATCGCGGCTGAGTCAGGGGGAATTTGAGTCGCTCTACGATTTCTGCGAGCGCATCGAGTCGCGCTTCCTGAACAAGCGTGTGTTTGAAAGCCTCATTAAGTCGGGCGCTGTGGATTCTCTCGGCCCGCGTGAATCCATGCTGGCGTCCGTGGACGATGCCCTCGCCGCCCTCCAGCGCGCCTCTCGAACGCGTGAATCCGGCCAGCACGGATTGTTTGGCACCGCCGCCGCCCCCGCGCCGATGCCATTCGAATTGCGCGAGGCTGCGCCCTGGAGCGAGGAAGAACGCTTGGCGAGCGAATACGCCATGCTCGGCTTTTACGTTTCCGGCCATCCGCTTGCGAAATATGCTTCCCGGCTGATGGAGCTGAAAACGGTTTCTCTCGATCAGGTCGAAGACCAGCGGAACGGAAAAGAAATCACCGTTGCCGCGCTGCTCGTCGGTACGCGTCACATGCGTTCGAAAAAAGGCGCGCGCTGGGCCATCTTCACAATTCAGGATATGACCGGCGTTCAGGAACTCCTCGCCTTTCCGGAGAGTTTTGCGCGCCTCGAGCCGGTCTTGAAGCCGGGCAATCCGCTTCTTCTGAAAGTTCGCGTGCAGGTGGAGGAAGCGGGCACGCGGCTTTCCCTGCAGGAAGCGCGCCGGCTCGAGGAAATGCCGGAGCGCGCCGTGTCCAGCGAGCTTCGCGTTCGAATCGAAATGCAATCGCTGAGCGAAGATGCGCTCGACCGTTTGCAACAATTGTTTGCCGCTTCGCCCGGGCCGCGCCAGGTCGTGTTCGAATTGTGCGCGCCGGACGGTTCCGTAGCCGTGCTTCAGGCGCAGCAGCGCGTGCAATGCACGCTCGAATTGCTCGAAGCAGTCCGGGAGATTTGCGGCAACTCTGCCCTTCGAACGGTGCCGGAATGAGAACAAGAGAGAAGCATAAACCCGGACCACCTCCCGCCGACCGTTCGAAAGAGAGCGACCGCCAAAAGGAAATCGACCGGCTGGAAAAGGACGTCGAGGAATTGCGCCACCTGGCCGGAGACGCGGATGCCGGCGCGGAACTGGAACGCATCCGCGAGCAAGTCGCGGAATTACGGCGCGAGTTTTACACGCACCTGGGGCCGTGGCAGCGCGCGCAGATCGCGCGTCACCAGCAGCGTCCATACACGCTGGATTTTATCGGTTTGCTGTTCACGGATTTTGTCGAGCTGCACGGCGACCGTGGCTATGCCGACGACAAAGCGATCATTACGGGATTGGGAAAATTTCATGGGCGCCCCGTGGCCATCATCGGCCACCAAAAGGGCCGCGACACGAAGCAGCGGCTGATCCGGAATTTCGGGCAGCCTAAGCCCGAGGGTTACCGGAAGGCGCTGCGCGTGATGCAACTCGCGGCGAAGTTTGGGCGTCCGATTCTTACGTTTATCGATACCCCCGGCGCGTATCCGGGAATCGATGCGGAAGAGCGCGGCCAAGGCGAGGCGATTGCTCGAAATCTTCGAGAGATGGCGAGGTTGCCGGTGCCGGTCATCGTCACGGTGACGGGCGAGGGCGGGTCGGGCGGGGCGCTGGCCATCGCCGTCGGCGATCGCGTCAATATTCTGGAGAACAGTTTTTACTCGGTGATTTCGCCGGAGGGGTGCGCTTCGATCATCTGGCGCGATTCCACAAAAGCCGAAACCGCGGCCGCAGCCATGAAGATTACGCCGAAGGATTTGAAAGAACTGGGCATCGTTGATGAGATCGTGGCGGAGCCGGAAGGCGGCGCGCACACCGACTTTGAAGCGGCGGCGCGGTTTGTGGATGAGGTACTGGACCGGCAGCTGGTGGCGCTGACGAATCAGCCCATCCGGGAACTGCTCGATGCGCGCTACGAAAAGTTCCGCAAAATGGGGCAGTTTTTCGATTTGGGCAATTGACGGATTTAGGCGCATCCGGCCGCTGCGCTCGCTCAGAATACGTTCGCTTGACGGAAATGCAGAGAGATCCCTCGCTCCTGATCCCTCGACTACGCTCGGGACAAGTGGTCGCTCCCCGAGAAGCTCGGGGAAGGCGGGATAGAAATCCTTCTTGGGACTTCTAGTTAACCATAACGCCCCCCACCCCCTATGTTTTTTGTAAGTGTTGCATCTAAAGGACTTAGGCTTGCCGTAAGTGGTTTAGAATCAACACTTGCAGGCTGCCTTATAAGTGTTGATTCTAAAGATAGTTAGAGCCGTCAGTTTGGTCCATTTTACAAGTGTTGATTATAAAGGGACTTACGTTGCACTAAAACTGTGCAAAATGGGCTTCTTGCGCCCCTTTTTTTGCAAGTGTTGATTCTAAAAGGTTTTAAGTTGTTTAGAATGAACACCTCTGGAGCCTCTGTAAGTGTCGATTCTAAAGGGACTTAGGCTGCACGAAAATTGTCCAACTGTCTTGTCTGCGCGCAGTGGGTGATGGACGCCGGACCGAGGCTACGGGATTAACGATAGATGCACCTAATATTTAGACTACCAGAAAAACAGTATTCTGTCAAGAGAAAAGAACAGCGGGTGCTTATTGAACGGCATTCGACCGAGAAAAGGGGGCGCTGGCGGGATTTAAGGGGTTCTCGAAAGCGCGCGCCGCGAACGCAAAAAGGAAACGCGGCAGCCGAGGCTCCGACATGGTCGGGGCAGGCCGCCGCGTTCCTTGAGAAGCTACAATCAGATCAGAAGAGGAAGCGGAAGCCAATCTGAACCTGGCGGCTGGTGTAAGCAAAGTTGCTGTTGCCGCTTGCCGCCGCAGCGAATGGAGAATTAAAGTTCAGGCAGGGCAGATTGGGGGAAGCTGCTGTGCCGAATCCACAGTGTACGAGGGTCCCGTTCGCGGTTGTAATGTCACTCGTGGCAATCCGATACCCAAGTGTCTGGGCGCCGGTCACGTTGGTACGATTGAACAGGTTGAAGCCCTCACCAAGCACTTCAAACTTGTAGTTTTCTCCAAAGTTGAATTTCTTGGAGATTCGAAGGTCGACAACCTGGGTTCTTGGAAGGTGGAAGGTGTTGCGACCGATAATGTCTATGCCAGTGCGTCCGTTGGAGCCATTCACGCCCGAACTCAATCCTCCGGGAGCATTTCCGGCGGTGACGAGGGAGAAGGGTAAGCCATTCTGGGCTTGATAGATAGGAGCAATCTCCCAGCCGCTCACCAGGTAGTTTGTCCAACCCTTGGTCTTCCACGGGGATTCTGCAATAGCACTGAAGACGAAGCGGTTAGGGACGTTCAAGTTCGAGTTGCCGTATTCTTTCTTGAGATTGAACGGATCGAACAAGTCATTGGTGTCCGTAAAGGTACTTTCATTCTGGCCGAAATCCAAGGCATGCGACCAGGTGTAATTGGCGTTAAATTGCAGGCTGCGGCTCATGCGGCGAGTCACCTGAACGGTCATGGCGTTGTACTTGGAATTGACACCGCTGAAGATCTTGGTCAGGGCACCGAATCCTTTATTTGGCCGGGACGAGAACAGCGGGGTTGTGTACGTCGCTGATTTGAGTGGTCCGCCGGGAATAACAGTGTAGGTGACGGTAGACGATGAGGGATTAAGGTTGGTATCCACGAAGTCCGGCAGTTCACGACCAAAACTTCCCAAGTAGCTAACGGAAATGACAGTGTTCGATCCGAGCTGCCGTTCGATGGTCAGATCCGTTTCATGAATTTGCGGGGCCTGGAAGTGCGGATCGAAGAACACGACACTCAGACCGGCGCTCGCAGGGGGCGGAGCCGAAGGGGGAATGATTTGAGGAAACGAAGGGGCAGCGGGATTCGGAACAATTGAAGTGCCCACTTTGATGGTGGGGTTTATGGTGAACGACAACTGGCCATTAGGGTTTCCCGTATTGACAAGGGCATTGTAGACCGCCGAATTGATGATGCGGCCGTAAAAGATGCCATAGCCGCCTCGGAGCGAAGTCTTACCGTTACCGAAGATATCCCAGGCGAAGCCAATGCGCGGGCCAATGTTGTTTGTGTCGCTGGGAAGTTTGCCGGTCTGCGGCACGGCCGAATTGATGAGATTGCTGAAGGGGCTGGGCAGTTTTTCGTAGTCATAGCGCAAGCCGATATTCAGGGTGAAGCGCGGGAATAACCGCCAACTGTCCTCGGCGAAGAAGGCGAGGTCGTCGGTATTGAAAGAGAAGCCCAGGGGGCCGAAAGCCTGCCGGAAGCGCGAGAAGCAAGCGGTGTCGAAATTGGTGCCGCAACTCTTCGGGCGGTAGAAGTCGGAGAAATAATCGAGAAGGCTGCTGTAATCGAATGAACCGTACTGGATGCGCAGATTCTTGCTCAGATCGCTTGAATGGGCGATGTCCAGCCCGAACTTGATGCTATGTTTGTTGCGAGTCCAAGAAACGGTATCAGCATACTGGGTTCGCCGCTCGTCTGGGAATGCGGGGCGCTGGAGGAAAGTCGGTACGCCAATGTCCAGCGAACCGAAGAAATTGATGTCCGGTGGAAATCCAAGGGGATTGGTATAGCCGGAGGGGCTGACGAAATTCGTCAATTCGTATGGGGAGGGTGGCTGCGAGAATTCCAATTCAAAATCCCGGCCATACTGGAAGCGCATTTCGTTGGAGAGGGAAGAATTGAAAAAGGTGTAGAGCTTGGCCACGCCCCAGGTCTCGCGGACATAGTCGTTGCCGAAACTGGCGATCCCGAAAGTGTTTGTCGCTTGCGTTTGGATGCCCGCCGGGGAAATCCATCGCTGGCGGTTTACTTCAGCGGAAAGGCGATTCTTCGCATTAATCTGCCAATCGAATTTGGGAAAGAAGATGGTTTGCTGGCCTTTGCGGGGTACGGGACCCAACTCACCTAACAATGCGGCCAGGCCATTGGTGTAGTCGGTTTGGGCTTGGGCCGTCTGAGGGGCGGTAGGGGCATTTGTAGCAAAGAGACGCTGCGCGAGGATATTTACATTCGCAGCGGATGGAGCTGCGAAGAATGGGCCCGGGTTGCTAGGAATGGCAGTGCCTGGGAAGTTTCTTGTGTAACGGTCAAACGCAAAGAAGAAGAAGAGTTTGTCTTTGAGGATGGGGCCACCGATCCCGCCGCCCCAAATCTTGCGGACGTCCACGGGCTTATAGGGAAGGGCCGTGAAAACGCCAGGCGAAGTTTGGGTGAGGATTTTTGTGAAGGGGTTGGTGGCGCCCCAGTCGTTGTCGCGATCGTAGAAGTAGGCCTCACCGTGGTATTGATTTGTGCCGCTCTTAGTGACCGTGTTGATGACGGCGCCGGCGGCGCGGCCGTACTCGGCGGAATAGTTGGAGGTATTGACCTGAAATTCCTGGACGGCAGCTTTGGCAGTGGAGTAGCCGATGCGCGTACGGCCGCGTTCCTCGCTGAAAAACGCTTGGTTGTTGTCGGCGCCATCAATGGTATTGTTATTTAGCAGCGAACTGATTCCGCGGAAACTCAATAGTCCGAAGCCGCTGGAGTTATTGACAGCCGTCGGCGTAAGCAGTGCGAAATCGGACCAGCGGCCGCCGTTGATGGGCAAATTGCTGATGGCGGTCTGGTCGAGGGTGGGAGCAAATTCAGGAGAGTTTGTGTTAACCTGCGGCAATTCCGCGGTGACGACGACCGTTGCGCCCGCTGAGGCCACGTTCAGGCGCGCGGAAATGTCCGTAACGCTGCCAACCTGCACAATCACCGTTTCGGCTTTGAACGGGGCGAAGCCCTGTGCGTCGACGGAGACGGTGTACGTGGCAGGCGGAAGTTTTCCGACACGAAAATAACCGGTGTCATCCGTGATCACGGTCTGTTCGGCGTTTGTGCCATTGTTTTTCACCACAACTTTGGCATTGGGGACCGCCGCGCCGCTTGAGTCCATGACGGTGCCACCGATGGCGCCGTCGGTGGTGGATTGCGCGAAAGCGCCGCAAGCAAATAACATGATTACCATCAGGGCCAGGCAACACCGCACGATTTCGGTTCCCATCCGTGTGATTCTCATTGAAGTTTCTCCCTTTCTTTTATTGCCGACGTTTCGCGCACTGGCGCGCGGACCGGAAACCCTCCGGGGTGGAGTGGAGGGCTCCCAACATTTTGGGGAGGGATCGCAGTGGCCGCAAAGGCGGACTCCCGACAGCGACCAACCAACATCCAGATTTGTGGGCTATGTTCTATCACAGGAAATAGATGCATTAAAGCAAAATCATGTGGAAAACTTCGGCGCGCCCGAAGCAATCATTTCAATGCACGTCGGTACCAAAAACGGTATCCAACGGGGCGCTGAAAAAGCAGAGTTGAACATCATTCCGAACGGAGAGAGGTATCTGCTTCTTTCAAAAAGCCAAGAAAAAGCAGATTCCTCGGGCAAACCCCGCCCTCGGAATGACAAGCTGAGTGGTTCTTCAGCGGCCTGCTGAAGGCCAACACAATCGCTTGTCTGAAATTAAGCGACACAGATTGAGGCGGTATAAATCCTGCAAGAATGGCGCGTAATAAGTGTGTCTTGCTCCGCGGCACGCGCGTGCGTTAGAGTCTCGTTGCCACGTTCGAGGAATAAGGATGCCGAAAGGGCAAAAAGCCGGGCAACAAGAAACCAGGACGCCGCGGGAGCGCGTCAGAGTGCTGATTACGGGTGGGCGGATTCAAAGACGCATTCAGGCGCTGGCCAACGAAATCCGGAACGATTTTCCGGGCGAACCACTGCATCTGATCAGCGTTTTGAAGGGCGGGGTTTTTTTCCTGACCGACCTGGCGAGAAATATTCCGGGGGAAGTGTCATTTGACTTCATCGCAGTGTCGAGCTACGGGGAAAAGACGCACTCGTCGGGCCAAGTGCGGTTAACACGGGACCTGGATTCAAGCATCGAGGGGAAAACGGTCATCGTGGTCGAAGATATTCTGGATACGGGAATGACGCTGCAATACCTGCTACGGCTATTCCAGCAGCGCAAGCCGAAGCATCTGCGCGTGGCGGTGCTGCTGGACAAGCCGGAACGGCGGATCGCCGCGGTACACGCCGACTACGTTGGATTTTCAATTCCCAATGAATTTGTGGTCGGTTATGGGCTGGATTACGCCGAACGTTACAGAAACTTGCCCTACGTTGGCGTGCTCCTGCTCGGTCCCGGATTGAAGAAAAAAACCGCGGAACATTAACCGGGGATAAACCGGCTAAGTCGCAAGGGCGCATCCTGCCCATGTTCGTAAAACCCCGCTTCTGGATTAGGAAATTGCCGCGAATTAGCCTGAAGGACGGCCTCGCAGGGTTCCACCACGGCCGCCTGCTATAATAGCGGCAGTTCATGAACCCCACAGACGCAACTGCAGCAGCCGCATCGCCTAGCGGCGCGGAATTTTCGGCCGAAGTTCTGGCGACACTCGCGGAAATCGGCGAGGAAGTGAACGCTTCGCTGGATCTGGACGAGGTGCTGGCGCGAACGGCGGCTTTGATCAAGCGGCACATCGATTATGAAATTTTTGGCGTGCTGATGATCGAAGGGGATGGAAGTTTTCTCCGGCAACGATTTGCCATCGGCTATTCCCGCGAATTGGCGGATAATTTGCGGATTCCCATGGGGCACGGAATTACGGGAACGGCGGCGGCCACGGGCCACTCCGTGCGGGTCAGCGATACGTCTAAAGATCCGCGCTATATCAATGCCATTGAGAGCGTGCGTTCCGAACTGGCGGTGCCGCTGATGCTGCAGGGAAAGTGCGTCGGCGTGCTGGATATTCAGAGCCGGCACCTCGATTACTTTACGCGCGACCAACAGAATATCTTGACGCTGTTGGCCAGCCGGCTGGCGGCGGCGATCGAAAACGCGCGGCTGTTTCAGAAAGTACGGACGCAGGCGGACACGCTCTTACTCTTAAGCGAAGTCGGCCGGGAAACGAGCGCGATTCTGGAAGTCGAGGAGCTGCTGCGCCGCGCCGCCGAACAGACCAAGCGGGTGATTGATTACCAGAGATTTTCCGCCACCGGGTGGACGTAAGGCATGGGCATCGCGTGCAAGGAAAACTGCGAGCGATCTCGAGCGAAGGAATTGTTGGCGCCGCAGCCACATTGAAGGAGCCGGTTATCGTTCCGGACGTGACCCTTGACCCGCGCTACGTGATGGTGAACCCTGAGACGCGTTCCGAACTAGCGATTCCCATGATGCACAAGGGAAAAGTGATTGGCGTGCTGGATTTGGAAAGCCCGCAACTGAATTATTTTACCGAGGACCACGTACAGACGCTTTCGATCCTGGCTGCGAACCTTGCGGTTTCGCTGGAGAATGCGCGCCTTTACGAGCAATTGGCGCGGGACGAAGCGCGATTGGAGCGGGATTTGCAGGCGGCGAAAAGAATTCAGGGCGCGCTGCTGCGGCCGGTTCCGAAGGAAGACTACGGCTTGGAGATGGCTGCCCGATATCTTTCCGCACGGGAAGTGTGTGGTGACCTCTACGAATTTCTGCGCTACGGGCCGCAGCAACTCGGGATTGCGCTGGGAGACGTGAGCGGGAAGGGAACGGCCGCAGCGCTCTATGGAGCGGTGGTGATCGGAATCATGCGGAGCCTGGCGCCGCAGAAACTGCAGCCAGCAGAAATGCTGAAGCAAATGAACCAATTGGTGGGCGAGCGGCGGGTCGAAGGGCGATTCATGACGGCCTGTTTCGCCACGTGGCAAAAAGGCCGACAGAAGCTGCGGGTGGCAAACGCGGGGCAGTCGCAGCCGCTGCTGTACAAGGATGGCCGGTGCGGCAAGATCGAATTGACGGGCTTTCCGCTGGGCATATTCGAAGAAGTGACCTTTGACGAATGGGGGGTTACGCTCGAGCCGGGAAACATTCTTGTCTTTCATTCGGACGGAATCGCGGAGACGGCGAACAGCGAAGGCCAGTTTTTCGGCACCACGAGGCTGCGAACGCTGATCGAGCAGCATCACCAAGCCTCCGCGACGGAAATTGCCGACCTGATTCTGCGCGAGGTGGATTGGTTCACGCAGAGCGCTCCGCTCTCCGATGACCGGACGCTGGTGATCGCAAAAGTCCGATGAGCCACTCGAGCGACGCCTCTTCACGCAAGCTGAAATATGTGGATCCTGCTTCATTCACGCCGCATTTTGCGTGGGCGAAGAGCAGGGCGCGGAACGCCAGCGGCGAGGAACTGGTGTGCGAAAGAGTGCCGCTGGATTCCGTTGCGCGCAAGTTTGGAACGCCAACCTACATATATAGCCGCGCTGCAATTGATGAGGCTTACGAGGAATTGCACAACGGACTTGGCGCGCTGCCGCATACTTTGTGTTTCGCGGTAAAATCCAACGGAAATCTGTCCATCCTGAATCATCTGGCCAAGTTGGGCAGCGGGTTTGACATTGTGTCCGGCGGAGAGCTGCAGCACTTGCAGCGCATCGGCGTGCGCGGGGAGCGCATTGTTTTTTCAGGAGTCGGCAAGGACCGGCATGAAATTCGTGAAGCTCTGAACTATCGAGCCCGCGGGCGAGACGGACGCGCGGGAATTCTGCTTTTCAACGCTGAATCCGAAGCGGAACTCGAGATTTTGGCGGACGAGGCGGCGCGAGTGGCCGGACGGGGAGGCAGGCCGCCTGCGGCGGCGATTCGGGTGAATCCCGATGTGCAAGCCGGCGGTCACCCACACATTGCAACCGGACGTCACGAGCACAAGTTTGGCTTGGACTGGGCTGAGGCGAAACGACTTTACCTTGCGCATCGTGATTCGAAGTGGATCCGCTGGCAGGGAATCAGCGCGCATATCGGCTCGCAGATTACAACGCTGGATCCATTTCGCCGCGCTTTGCGGCGCCTGGCTGGATTTGTCGGAGAGCTGCGGCGCGCGCATATCGTGCTGCGCTACCTGGATGTCGGGGGCGGGCTTGGAGTGCGATATTCGGACCAGAAGCCGCCGACACGAACGGAGTACGCGCGGCTAGTTTCGCAAATGGTGCGCAAACTTGGCGTGCACCTCCTGCTGGAGCCCGGGCGTTCGATCATCGCTCCGGCGGGGGTTCTCCTGACGCGCGTGGTGTATACGAAAACGAATCGGGGCAAGACGTTCGTGGTGGTGGACTCGGCGATGAACGATCTGATGCGGCCAGCTCTGTACGGGGCCATCCACCCGATTACGAAAATTGTTCGAAAAGGAAATGAAAGTGATGCTGGCCGCAAACGAGTCGACATTGTTGGGCCGGTTTGCGAGACGGGCGATTGCTTTTTGCGGGATTGGCCGCTCGGACAAGTGAACAGGGGCGACCTGCTGGCGATTTGGGGCGCGGGTGCGTACGGGATGTGCCAAGCATCAAACTATAACGCGCGATGCCGGCCCGCCGAAGTGCTGGTGGAGGGAAAGCGCTTTCATTTGATTCGCCGGCGCGAAATCCAGGACGATCTGCTCCGCACGGATGTTCTCGGTTAGTTTTTTCCCGCCTCGTATACGACGTTTCCGCCCACAACGGTGTAGCGCACGGCTGCGTCCTTGATTTTCTCCGGGGCGATGGAGAACAAATCCGTATCAAGAATTACGACGTCCGCCAATTTTCCCGGCGTGATCGATCCCTTTTCCTTTTCGCGGAATTCCGCAAAAGCCGAGCCCATGGTGTAGGCCTCGATAGCTTCCTGCAGCGTGAGCTTTTGCTCGGGGAACCAGCCGTTGGGGTTTTTGCCGTCGAGCGTTGCTCGCGTGACGGCGGCGTAGAGGCCGAGCATGGGATTCATGGGCGCAACCGTCCAATCGCTTCCGAAGGCGAGGCGAACGCCTTGGTCGAGAAACGTTCGAAAGGCGTAGGTGGTCTTGCAACGCTCATGGCCGATGCGTTTTTCCGCCCAGCGGCCGTCGTCGATGGCATGATACGGCTGCACCGAAGCGATGACACCGAGTTGAGCGAAACGCGCGAAGTCATCGGGGCGAAGATGCTGGGCGTGCTCGATGCGCCAGCGGCGGTCGTCGCGCGGTCCATTTTGTTTGGCCACTTCGGTGTAGATGTCGAGCATGATGCGGTTGGCTTTATCGCCGATGGCATGGACGGCGAGCTGCAATCCAGCCTTATCCGCGCCCAACGCCATCTTCAGCATGTTGCCTTCAGGAAGCATCATTTCGTTCGGCAAGCCTGAGGTCTCGGGCGCGTCGGTGAAAGGCTGTTCGAAGAGCGCAGTGGTAGAGCCCAATGAGCCATCAGCAAAGCCTTTCAGCGCGCCGAGATGAATCCAATCGTTGCCGAAGCCGGCGCGGAGTCCGGCAGTTGCGGGCGCTTCCCACTGAGGAAGCGGAGTGATGCAGTAGATGCGAAGGGTGAGCTCACGGCGAGCGGCTAGCGTCTGATAGGCGCGCACATCCTCGGTGCCGCTGATGTCATGAACGCTGGTCACGCCAAAGCGCCGCGATTCGTCCATGGCGGCATGAATCATGCGAAGGAGCTGCTCTTCGAGGGGAGGCGGAATGACGCGGTTGACGAGATTCATGGCCGCGTCTTTCATGAGGCCGGTCGGGTTGCCGTCTTTGTCGCGAACGATGGTGCCGCCGGGCGGGTCCTTGGTTTCGCGCGTAATGCCGGCGCGGCGGAGCGCTAGGCCATTGGCGAGAGCCATGTGTCCATCGTAGCGAGTTACGAAAACAGGTGTCTCGGGGGTCGCCGCATCAATCCAGTCGTGCGATGGAAGAGGTGTTCCGCCCCAGAGCTCATGGTCCCAGGTGCCTCCGAGGAGCCACTCACCCTTCGGCCGCTTCCGGGCGTGCTCGCCAATGCGGCGCGCAAATTCCTGCGGTGTGGCCGCGTCACGCAACTGCACGCTGCTTATCTCCGCGCCGCCGATGCTGAAGTGCACATGCGCATCAATGAAACCGGGCACGACGCTTTTGCCGTGCGCATCGATTGTTTTCGTAGCCGGGCCAATCCACTTTGAGATTTCCGCGTCCGAGCCCACGGCGCTGATCCGGCTGCCGTGAATGGCTAAGGCTTCGGCCTGCGGATGGGCGCGATCCACGGTCCATACCAGGCCGTGGAGAATGACGAGATCGGCGGAGGCGGACTGTTGTGCGGTTGCACTTGCTGTCGCAAGCAGCAGAAAGCTAATTGAGAAAATAAGGCGTCTCACGAGTTTCTCCAGGTCAGGATGAGCAGTACATTGCAAAGCGAAGGGCTAAGGACGTGCTACGCTTCGCCCCACTTCAGTTTATTGCGCAAAATTTCAAAATACGATTTCCTAGGCGGTTGGATGAGCTTTAGCAGCTCTTTCGCGCGGGAGGCGCGGACAAGATCCGTTGGCTGCAATGGGATACCGCGCTGTCCGTCGAGAGTCAGAAAAACGGACTCCGTGTTCGCGGAAAGTTTCATCTCGATGGAAGATGAGTCACGGATAACGAGGGGACGGTCACTCAGCATGTGCGGACAGATGGGGGTGATCACGAAGGATTCCACCGCGGGGTGCACGATGGGTCCGCCGGCAGAGAGGGAATAGGCGGTAGAGCCGGTAGGGCTGGCCACGATCAGGCCGTCGGCGCGGTAGCGGCAAACAAAATCGCCGTCAATGGCGAGCTCAAGCTCGATCATGCGGGCGAGCGCGCCTTTATTAATCACCACGTCGTTCAGCACGAGGTGATCTTCGATCACTTTGCTCGCGCGCTCAAGCTCGACGCTGATCATGACGCGTTCGCTGAGCGAAAAATGGCCCTCCAGTGTGTCATCCAGAGCCGGGTGCAGTTCTTCCAGAGTGAAACTGGTAAGGAATCCCAAGCTGCCCATATTGATGGGCAGGATGGGGATTCCTCGCGGAGCGGCCAGACGCGCGGCGGCAAGCATGGTGCCGTCGCCCCCCAGCACCAGCAGAAGTTGCGACGCGTCCGCCACGTGCTGGCGAGTCTGACCTTTCCAACCGTCCGGCAAACAGTTAGCCGTCTCTTCGTCAATGAGAGTTTGTATGCCGCGCGCTTCAAGCCATTTCAGCAACGGCGGAACAACAACGGCGAGATTCGAACGGCGAGGACGAGAGATGATGCCGATAGTTTGAAAGGTTTGTCTGGGACGCATGTGCGTAGGCGATTCTACTCCAGGGTCTTTTTGCGTGCGTGGAGAAAATACTCCTGATTGCCTTCGGCCCCCAGGAGGTGACTCGGGCGGACTCCCAGGCAATGCAGGCCAAAGGATTCGACGCATTCGCGCACCGTCCGGATCGCGTGACCGTGGAGCTTTTGGTCTTTCACGATTCCGCCAGGGCCAATCACCTCGCGGCGCAATTCGAATTGCGGCTTGATGAGGATTAGAAAATTGGCACTGGGTTTTGTCAGCGCTATTGCGGACGCGATTACCTTCCGGACCGAGATGAAAGAAACATCGATCACCACGAGGCCGACGCTTTCGGGAAGGTCTTGCACACGCAGTTCGCGCGCGTTTCGCTCGATGGGAATAACGCGAGGATTCTGGCGAAGTTTCCAGTCGAGCTGCTCGACGTTCACATCGATGGCGTAGACGCGCTCTGCGCCGTGCTGCAGCAGGCAATCCGTGAAGCCGCCGTTCGAAGCGCCGATATCCAGGCAAACGCACCCCGCCGGCTCAATCGCAAAGTCTTCCAGCGCGCCGTCG
>WNFJ01046672.1_pt2 | contig 14824 bp, 18 predicted proteins | sample 5400461 | NCBI WGS metagenome assembly WNFJ01 (sample SAMN13153349, study PRJNA577476) | soil metagenome | isolation source: 115 cm saprolite on Douglas fir-dominated hillslope | place: USA:California | collected 2013-09-17 | reverse complement strand
TTGAGCGCGATCAAAGGGCCGATTTTCGAGTACGACTGCAGCGAAAGTAACAACGACATCATTAATATCATGGCGGGAGCCCGCGCTACCGAGAAGGCCGCGGAAGAGAAGGCTAAGGGTGCCTCGGAAGTTCCGATTTCGCAGAAATAATCACAAACCAAAGCCGCCCTTCGAGAGCAATTTATATATCGCAGAGGTCGGCAACGGCCGCGCGCAGAAATTCCGCCCGCGCCCCGGTGCCAATCCCGCTTATCTGGTGGGAAAGCCCCTCTACGCAGCTTGGAAGTAAGCATTGGATTGTTGGAGCCGGATGACACAACGATCCCTGGCATCTTGACCTCGCCGGACTCCTTCAACGATCTGGGGAGTGCTACTGTGAAGCGCTCTTGGTAGATTGACAAGGAGGACACGTAGTCGCAGGCGAGTAGCCCTTGAACAAGAACTTATAAGCGCCCGCCCCTCCACTCTTCCCGTCCGCCCCAGCCAGTTCTGCCTGAACCGCGTAAACATTGCCTTTGTGATCGGCAGCGATTAGGTGGCCGGGGGGATCCGCTTGCGGAGAGCCAGTAGTGAACGAACCCAGAACCTCGAGCGTCTTCCGGTTTAGGATGTAAATGACTGGCGTTCCGCCAACGTACAAAAACCGCTGGTCAGGCGAAAACGCCGTTCCCCTGGCTTGAAGAGGGTATTTGCTGTCAAGCCCAACAAATTGTTCCGCGATGAATTTGCCGTCTGGTGTAAACACCTGGACTCTTTTGTTTCCACGATCGGCGATGTACAGCAAGCCGTCGTTGGAAATACTCACATCATGCGGTACCGCAAACTGCTGTAGAGCATCCCACACGCCACATAATTTGGGGCATAACTCGTTTTCTCTCATCTGTGGGTTTGGCGGACGCGCGTCCCGATCTAAAGGCTTATTGCCGTACGCGCCCCACATGCGTTTGAATTTTCCTGTATCGGCGTCATACACCATCACTCGGCTATTGCCGTAGCCATCCGTAACGAATAGTTCATTCGTTTTGGGATAAACACGGAGACTCGTCGCCCCCTTTAGGATCTCAGTGGCATTGCTGCCAGTTTGGCCGCTCATACCGATCGCCATCACAAACTTGCCGTCTCTGGTGAATTTCAAAATTTGATTGTCATTCGGAAGGTCCGCCGGATTGTTCATCTTGCCATCGGCGTTTCCGACGATCCACACGAAGCCTTTGTAATCCACTGTTATGCCGTGCTCGTTCGAAGGCCACTGATATCCCGGCCCGCTCGCCCCGCCCCATCCCTGGATGAAATTGCCATCGTTGTCGAACTCCATCACGGGAGGCGCTGGTATTGATTTGAGATCCGGTGGCGTTGACCGAGGATGTGCAAGCCCCCGCGGCCGACTTAGGATCCACACATGATCTTTATCGTCGATTGCGACGTCGGAACCGAATCCCATTCTCCACTTTGCCGGAACTTTCGGAAAATTAGGATCGAGTTGGAATTGCGGCAATCCCCCTTCACCGACATGTGGAGCCTGCATCGACGCGGCCTGTTCGGAGACCTGTGGCGACATCAGAGGTGCAATCGTCCAAACCAGTATCCCAACGAAGACGAAACCAGCCAGCACGTTGCGTCTCATGGGTTTCTTTCCTCCTAAAGGGTAGTACGGGTAATTTCGAGGGTTCGAACCTACCACAGTCCAAGCGTCTCGTCACACAGCCTCCGCAGCGCACGCCATGGGCGACGTTTCTTATTCCTCCCAACTCCCGATAAACGGCCTTATAGGAAGAGTGCACCGGTCCCAGACCGATACTTCGGTGACATGGCGGGCATCGTTACAGGAGCTTTAAGAGTCCGACGCGTTGGGTCGGATTGGCGTTGCCGATTGATAGCGGCGGAAGTAGGCGTTAAGGTTCGTGCTGTAAATCTGCGTCATCGAACGGATGCTCACCAGTCCGGCAGGTTACGTGCTTAATGACGCGCGTCGCGCCCCCTTATCGTTGACCCGAGCGATAATTTCCGTGGTGCGGATGTTCATCGCGAAGCACTCGTTGGTGGTCTGCTTTCCCCGGGCTTCTAAAACCGTCCGTACGTGTAGAGTTCCGTGGACGCGGACTAAACAGCGCACCGAAGCATCAGGCAATCTCTCAAAAATGTCGTAATCCCGTTCCATATCGTTCACCTCGCCACTGCTAGTGGGTCTCCTGAGTCCTTGCCTCCTTAAAGGCACGGATACCAGCATCAACGGCGCCCTGGACGCTCTGGACCTGATGCTTCAGCTTAGCCGCTACTTCAGTTGTTTGGCGGGCAATCTCACGAGCTTTGGCCGTACCGCGTTCTATGCTGTCGTTTACTCTGTCAGTCAAATCTGCGATCGTTTCGTCGCCGGATTTCGGTGCGAACAGGATGGCAATCGCTGCTCCGATGAAAGTTCCAACGCCAAGGGCGGTTATCGCTTTCATGTGATTCACCTCCGCTTTTGAGATAGGCACACGTGAGACCGGATTCGTCCCAGACCGCGCGTTCATAAAACCTCACTGTCGCTTTTGCGAACTTGACTCTGTGGAGGAGGGCGGCCCTCCTGCGGCGACCGCCCTTCGGGTCGCGGCTTTTCGTCTCCTCGTTTTCGCTGCCCGTTTGCGAGCCGACTTCAGTTTTCGGTTTCGGACTGCCTTTTTCGCTGCCGACATGCTAACTGTGCGCATAAGCATCCTTTCGGGTCGTAGTCACGCCCCGTTCACTGCCATACGATGGGGTTTTTTTTGGGTTCTCGCCATGACAAAGTAAGTGAGAGGATGAAAGTCCAGATGCAAACCGCGTCCAAAACGAGAAAGTTGGTCCGAGAAAGCATCAACGGGGCGACAGGGTTGAAAAGTACTGCGATCGCTGCGAATGCGACCGCCCAAAAGTACTTCCCGCCGAGGGCTGTCTGGGCTACAAGCAAAAGCGCTCCCGAAAATACGCCGAGTGCAAGCAACTCCATATAACCTCCGTCTCCGACTGACCATAGCTGGCTCTTTGCGGCGAACCACCCGATAAACATCAGCAAGAATGCAGCTAGGGAAACCAATTTCACGCCTTTGGCATACATGAGAGAGCTCCTGAGTTCTTGGGCCTTTTCAATCGTTATTCTTCCAGCGATCGCTTCCGACTACGCAACAAGGTCTTAGGAACTCCGCTATAGTCATCAGCGGGGATGTAAAGTATGACTATTTGCTCTGCACCTTCGGAGCCGGGTCGAGGCACTCGGAGTCCAAATAGACGATTAGTTGCTTTTGGTTGTCGAACGTAACCCCGTATCGGGAATCGAGCACAATCTCCCGAACCGTTCCAAGTCGAGCGCCGTATCCGCCGGGTGCCTTTTCGTTGACGACAACGCGCGCGCCCAGGCCAAATTCTCGATTCGTTTCTCTCTTTGTCATGTTCTTCCTCGGATGTCGCAAACCTCGTTCGGGGGCTTCTCTCCCGCGGAACGATAGAAACCGGGGCATGCCCTTATTGCCCTCCGTCAAAATCGCCTTAAAATATTTCACAAAACAATCTCGTAGTTGCGCCCCGATCCTAAGGGCGAAGCGTCTTGATGTTCTTCTGTCGTTCTAGTTCCACATCCTCGGCAGTTTTCTTGGCGCGTGCCGCTTCCTTCTGGGGAGCCTCTTCTTGCTCCAGCTTCACCGATTCGGCAATGGAGACCCCAGCCTGGCCATCCAATTGTTTTGTGAAGATAACAATTGCAAAGGTATCTCCGGAGGATCGAAAAAGGTCGAGTGAATATTGCGAATCTTCCCACCGTGCGATTACTCTTTCGGTGGCTTTGTACGATGGGTTCATGGGGAAATTGATCACGGCTGCGACAGGCCTCGTTGCCACCCCGTACTTTGCGGAAACGACCCGTATCATATCTTCCTCAGTCAGCCCTTTAGTGGCGGAATTCTCGTAGGTCACCAGCATTCTGTAGAGTGCCCCGTTGTAGAAAGAGAAGAGAATTTGATCAACCGGCTCCGCTGGGCGTGAGAGACCATAAGATTGGGGCGGCCACCAGGTCAGTTCTTGGATCAGCGCCGGACGTTCGTGGAGCACCGCCACACTGGCCGGGTTTCGATCGATCTGCTTTGAAAGATCGGCCACAGTCATTCCGAACGAAAAGTTCCGATACTTGGAGAGATCCTGCGCGTGAGTCAGAGGACTTGAAAGCGGGATCACGATGACTATGAGGAAGCAAAAAACCAGACTGCGCATCATTGTTCTCATTTGACAATCTCCTTCAATTACGCACGGATTCAAGATTTGGCGTTTTGATCTCGTCCAAAGGCGCTTCCGTCCTTGGTGATAGCCCAATGTTTTGGTTCGGACGCAACTCCATTGTGCTCGGAGCCGCGACTTCAAAGTTTTTGTCTTGGACCTGAAAGATAACGGGGCTCTGCTGGATATGCCGGGATCGGGCGGAGACCGTAACATGGCGGATTCCCAAGAAACGCTTGGAAGCCAACGAGGCCACCCCCACAATCTCCAAGGAATTGAATTTCTCCGCCTGCGCCTCCCGGTTAGCCAAGATCCGCTCGATCGCCCGGCGCATCATCTTTTCTTCGTCGATACCGAAAACAGTAGCTTTCATTTCATAAGCCAGGCAGAAGAAGGTCCATCCCGCGTCGTGGATTTTTCGACCCAATCCGTATCCGTCAAGATTCTTGACCGCTCTCCAGCGAGGGGTATAAGGTTCGCTTTCGATCTGCAGGTCTTTCGGCAACAGTGTGCCGTCCCGGATAAAGATTCTTCCTGCTTCCGTTACTTCTGACACTTGGTTTCTCCTCAGCGTCGACAAGACAGCTTCGCAGCGGATTTGACTAGGAGATAGGGGACCACTCGTAGCCCGGGTATCCTGTCGCATCGGGCACGGTTTCGGCACGCTCGCTGGAATACCCGTCCTCCATCCGCGACGATGCTTCTTCATGTTGATGTTGATCTTCGGGCTGTACCGGGGCTTGTCGTACAGCCGGGGCGCCTTGCAGCGCTCGCGCCGCTTTTATCCAGGTAGCGGCTTCCCTACGTTCGTCTGCGTCAGGCGCATGGATCAAAACCAAGCCATGACGGCCAGCATCGACGGGACGCGTGAACTGGCCTTGGTTGTTCATAATGAATTCGACGGTTTCAGCCAACTTGTCAGAGGAGTGCCTATTCCCGGAGCATGCCCCACTTGGACGGGCCGGAGAAGCAGATGCCCGGAAGTCGCACACCAGATCTTGATAGCCTCCGGCCCGAACCGACCACACGCTCAGGTGATCCAACGGGCTTCCAGGTTCACATAAGTATTCAACCCGTATTGCCCGTGGCTCGATGGGTTTCATCAAGTCTTCCCAGGCTAGAGTCACTGCATACTGAAAAGCTTTATCTAATTCCAAAAGACTGCTATCGGTTTTGGTTCTCTCTAACATGGCACTTCTCCTTGCTTCTCATGTGGCGTTGCCGGACTGCCACGCTCACGACACGCTTGCTTGATCGGCATAGGTCGTGGAATCCGCGCTAGCCACTAGCTCTGGCAAAAGGCTGTTTGTGACTTCAGGCATATCGCTTTCTGCCAGTAGCATAAGCATTGATCCCCGTCACGATCGCGGCACCCAAAACCGCCGCAAAGCTCGTATAGACCAGCCCACCATGATTCGGCGAACTTGCAACCCGCGCTATGAAGCCAGCTGCAACTGCTCCGGCAACACCCATTACGATGTTGACGATTGGCCCGTATCCGCCTTCCCTTACCAGTTTCCCGGTGAGCCAACCCGTAATTAGTCCAACGATGACCCAAGATAGAAAGTACATGCCGCCTCCTCTTGTTGAAACTTTGCCTTACTTGTCCTTTTTCTACCCGGGAGCCGCAACGGCACATTTCATCCCGTACAACTCGCGATCCGCTGTTCGGAGCAGTTCTTCAATTGTTTGGCCGCCCTCGGGATAGGCCGCCATGCCGATGCTTACCGAAAGTTGCGGTCGCTCGTTGTCCATTGCGAGTTGCTCGCGCATGCGATACCCGACCACTCTTGCGGCCGCGGCAGTTGTTTCCGGCAGGACGACGGCAAACTCATCGCCGCCGTATCGTGCTGCTGTATCGATGGCTCGGCAATGGAGGCGGAGCACATCTCCTAAGCGGCACAGCGCCCGGCTGCCGACTAGGTGGCCGTAACGATCGTTGACTTTCTTCAGCTCATCCAGATCCAGCAGTAGCACGGCGAACGGCCGGCCGGTGCGATCGAATCGCTTGACCTCGGCGTCTAAGACCTGCAGAAGGCAGCGGTAGTTGCCTAACCCGGTGAGCGGGTCGGTTACAGCCAAAAGTTGAGCTCGCTCCTCCACTCGCTTGTGTTCGGTAAAGTCGAAGGCTGAGACGAGACGCCCGGGTGCGCCATCTAGGTCGACCGCTGTTGCCGTGATATCGAGCCAACGCTCCTCCCGATCCTTGGTAAGAATCTTGATCTCGTGCCGCGAAGCGGTGCCGTTTTTCATCAAATCTCGGAAATCGGGATGAATGAGATCGCAGAAATCCATGGAAATGAGCTCTTCTCGCGTATAGCCCGTGATAGCTTCGGCGGCACGATTCACATAACTCAAAAACTTTCCCCGGCAAATGAAAATTGCCGACGCCATCGTCTCGAATATCGTGCGGAAGGCTCTCGCGCTCTCTCGGAAGGACCCGCCCTCCGACGGCAGGCATTCCGCGAATTCTCTAATTGCTGTGCTCATTGGAAATCTCCTGCGTTCTCGCAGGGGCGGTCTGCTCCGCCCCTAAATGAACGCGAGGAAGAGTCAACTTCAGGCCGTTACGGCAGCGGCGATCTTGTGGAAGGTGGAGTTGGCAACTTCAAAGGTTTCTACCTGAGCAGGTCCCTCAACCACCGTGGCAAGGATCTTGGTCACTTCTGGGTAAGCTCCGCGGTTGTAAGCCTCCGCATCCTCGGCCTTATCCCACAAACTGATTCCGAACGCTTCGGTTCCCCCTTGGCCGACGAACGAGATCTCGTCCTGGAAACCTTTCTGTTTTCGAAGCAGGGGAATAATTTGCTTTTCCATCCTCTGGGTAAGCTCGGCCACGCTATTGGGCTTTAAGTGCAGGTACACTCGGCGTGCAAACATGGGTCACTCTCCTTGGTTCTATGCCCAAGGGGGGATTCAGATAACCGATTTCGGTCAGGATGACCTGAAGGCGCCCTCAGTACGTTAACCACGGTAGGTTAATTAACTAGACTTGTCAAGCACAATATGAGATACTTCATGATAGTTTAACATATGTAGTTAAGATCGTGTGGAGGACCACCTTGGACGTTTGTTTAGTGATCAAGCAGCGGCTGGAAGAGTTACATCTCGAGCAGCAAGATCTGGCGGCAGCCGCTAACGTTACGGAATCTTATATCTCCCAATTGCTGACGCGGAAGAAATTACCCCCCGCCTCTGGCCGCACGGACATCTATGCCAAGATGGAGAAGTTCCTCAAACTTCCGAGTGGCAAGATATCGAAGCTAGCGGACCATGAGCGCAAGGAGGAATTGAAGAAAAGCCTCGTAGAGCCGCCCACGCCCTTGCTGAAAGAGGTCCGAGAATTAATCCTTCGCAAATGTGCAGCGGACAAAGAGAAGCAGGTGCGGGCTATTTTTGAGAAGCAGCCCTTCGGTGAACTCGAACGCCTGGTCATGCAAAAGCTTTTGGACGTGGTGAAGAACGTCGCCAAGGAAGAACTGGAGAGCGAAAATTGGCTTCGGTTAGTGGCCCGGCTGGTCGGACGGAGCTATGAACACATGCGGGTCATCGTACTGGAATTCCTGGACACGGATGTCTTCAACCTGTCTGTGCAAGACTGCGACTCCTTCCTCGATCCGCTGATCGAATCCTGGGACATCGATCTCGGAACCTTTGCTATGGAAGTTGTTTTAAACCGAAGACTCGCTCCAGGCCACCCGAAGAAATTTGAGTTTGTGGAAAGAGAAGCCGAACCGCCAAGGGACGAGGAGCCTGGGTTCAAACGGTTCCTTCGGGACCGCGTTCTGAGCAGTGAGGCTACCGAGGAGGAGATTGCGTTCCTGAAGAGACTGAGGTTCAACGGAAAGCGGCCCACTTCGCTCTACTATTACCGCGAATTGCAGAATCTTAGAGACCCACTTCATTTTCGTAATGCTTCCGGTTCGTCGATGCGGAAGTCATCTGGACGACCCAAATGAGTCGGATTTACACGACGGAATCTGACGAGCCAGACGGAAGAGTGGTGCGTACAATTTCCGAAGGCAGTGTAAGTTGATGAAAAGAATGGTGGACGGCAGGGGACTCGAACCCCCGGCCTCCTCGTTGCGAACGAGGCGCTCTTCCAACTGAGCTAGCCGCCCACGGCAGATAAATTATACGGCGATAATTATACGGTAAGTTGCAATCGGTTGCGGCCTATTGCAGTGGCTGGCCCAGGCTGCGCTGCGCCATCACCTTGCGAACATTTTGATAGAGCGCGCGAGCCTGCGGAATGGTTTCGATGGCTCGAACAACCTGCGGATCGTCCTGGAGATCTACCTCGAACCCGGCAGGAAGTCCGAATACGGACATGAAGACTTCTTTCTTGATTTCTCGCTTGATCCAATCGAGGTTTTGATCCATGTCAACCTCGGTGTAAGAGATCTTTTCCTTGTCCAGATCCTTGCGGAAGAGAGCTATCACGCTGTCGCTCACCACGAAATTCCTGGTGACTTCCGGCTTCGTGCCCAGGAAATAAGTCGTGAAGCTGCCCACGCCGCCTTGGCCCACGTACGGAAAGAAAATATCGCGCCGCAGCAGAAGCTGCTGAAAGTCATTCGGCTTGGGCTCGCTTATGACAACGTCAGGAGTAATGCCTCCGCCGCCGTACACTTGCCGTCCGCCGTCAGTCAGTTTGACTTCGGTCGGCTGCGGATTTTTGTGATTGTAGAGATAATCGTAAAGCGAGACGTCTTTGTAATCGCGCTGAATCAGCCGGCCGCTGGGCGTGTAGTAGCGCGCCGTGGTAAGTGCGAGCCCGGTGTTCTCGCTCAAAGGAGAAACCGTTTGCACCAGCCCTTTGCCGAAGGTCTGTTCGCCAACCACCAGCCCGCGGTCGTGATCCTGCACCGCGCCGGTCACAATCTCTGAAGCCGAAGCCGACCCGCCGTTCACCAGCATCACCAGCGGCACCTGCACTCCGCGATTGCCGCGCACCGCGTAGTAGCGGCGTTCCTGCGAAGCCCGGCCATGATGAGAAACGATGAGTTGATTCTTATCGAGCAGCATGTCGGAAACTGAAACCGCTTCGTTCAGCAATCCTCCGGGATTTCCGCGCAGGTCCAGAATCAATCCATCCAGATTGGCGAAATCGAGCTGCTTCAAAGCGGTCGCGAGTTCCGTATCGGTCTCTTCGTTGAATGCAGAAAGCCGCACATAGCCGATTCCCGGTCTCACCTGGAAGGCCACATCCACCGAATGTTTGGGAATTTCATCGCGCGTAATGGTGAAGGTAAGCGGCTGCGAATAGCCTTCGCGCACCATATTGACGTGCACCACGGTGCCCTTCGGGCCCTTAAGCAAATCGGCGACCTCGGAAGTGGTGAGTCCGTCAGTCGGTTTGCCATCCACGCTCTGAATGATATCTCCAGGGCGAATTCCGGCCTTTGCTGCAGGCGATCCAGGCAGCGGAGCCAGAACCACGGTGCGGTTTTCCTGCGGACCGACGTTCATCCCCACGCCGTAATATTTGCCGCGCTGATCTTCGCGTAACAGAGCGTATTGGCGAGGATCGAAAAACGTGGAGTGAGGATCGAGCACCCGCAACATTCCGGGAATGGCGCCGTCATAAATCGAGTGGTCGGTGTCTACGGGAAGCGCGTATTCCTGCTGCACGACCGAAAGCACCTTTGTGAAATTCTTTATCGAATCCTGCAGGTCGGTCGTTCCGGAAACCGTTGCGCGCACCGAGGGTCCGTATATGCCGCCTAATACGGCAGATAGAACCAATACGCCCAACACCAGCAGAGACCCACGCCTCTCGCCTTTCATCCCACCCTCGCTTTCGGCGCACAGTATAGCATGGTTTTCTTGACCGATTTGACACCCCTCGGGGGCTACTCTATCATGCAGTCGTAGAGCTTCATTCGGCCCGGGAACGCTTGAATCAGTGCTACCCATTGGTTGGACGCTCGAAGGCTGGGTTTGGGTTCACAACGACTGGCATGCTCAGCATCCCCCATCTCGTCATCATTTTTCTTATCGCCTTGATCGTGCTGGGGCCGGAGAAACTTCCTCAGGTCGCACGCGTGCTCGGCAAGGCTATGGCCGATTTCCGTCGGATTACTTCCGATTTCCGTGTCCAAATCGAAGACGAGATGCGCGAGATGGAGCGGCATACTCGAGTGCAGCAGATGACTCCGGCCGAAGCGTCCCCTTATCACCCCACCGACCCGGAACTGCTGGGAGCCGTGCCCGCCACGTCTGCGCCCGACTCGCCTGCCACGCCTGCACCCCTAACGCAAGCAGAGGTCCCGCCACCGCCGGCGGGCTTTACCGGAGCCCCGGAACCGGCGGCTCCCGCACCAGCGACTCCTACTCCTGCGACCGCCGCCTCAGTGACTTCGGCGACTGCGACTGTTCCCGAGAAACCCGCCGATGGCGAATCCCATAGCGCTTAACCGCCCCGAGGAATCGGAAGACGGCGGCAAGATGTCGTTTTTTGAACATCTTGCCGAGCTGCGCACCCGCCTGATTCACGCCGCCGGCGCCATCGTCGCCGGCACTTTTATCGGCGTCTACGTCGCCAAGTATTTGCTGGAATTTGTGGCTCGCCCGATGGTGGACGCGTTGCGCGCCGCCAATCTGCAGGACAAACTGATCTTCACGCATCCCGCGGGCTACCTCTACCAGGTAATTACCTTGGGCCTGTATCTCGGAATTGTGATCGCCTCGCCCTACGTTCTCTACCAGGTTTGGCTGTTCGTCGCGCCCGGACTGTATCGGAATGAGCGCAAGGCCGTGGCGGGCTTTGTGATCTCGTCCGTAGCACTGTTCCTTTGCGGGATCGCGTTTGCTTATTACGTCATCCTTCCGTATTTGCTGAAGTTCCTCGTCAATTTCCAGACCGGCGGCCCATTTACGCCGCTGATCAGCGTCAATGAGTATTTCGATCTCGTTCTGAACGTCCTGCTCGGCGTGGGCATCGTCTTTGAGCTGCCGGTGCTGGCGTTTTTGCTGTCGCTCTTCGGCATTGTGACACCGCGGTTCCTGTGGAAGAACTTCCGCTACGCCATCCTGGTCATTGCTGTTCTCGCCGCGGTCATTACCCCCACTCCGGATGCGGTTACCATGTTGGTATTTATGGCTCCCATGATCGTGCTCTATTTCTTGAGCATCGGCGTCTCGGCCGTAGTGGTGCGCAGGAAGCGCCGCGCCTAGACCATTGCTCGCCAAGGAGCGGATTAGCGTGCGCAGGCAAACTCGTTGGCTAGGTATCGCGGCGCTCTTTGCGGCTGCCTTTTTCCTTGCCGCTTGTGGTGGCAAAGGCACGGTCGCGACTGAGGCGGCGAGCGAAGCCGCAGCGGCGCCGGCATCACCGGCTGAGCCCCAGCAAGCCGCTCCCGCGCCCGATAAGACTGGCGGCTTCGATGGCCAGAGGGCCTTTCAGCACGTCGCCGATCTCGTCGCCATCGGTCCTCGCACCGCTGGCACCGACGGCAACCATCGCGCTCAGGATTACCTCATCGCCCAGCTCAAGGCGATGGGCTGTCCCGTCGATCCCGAGGCCTTTCACACTCCCACGCCGCTCGGCGACATGGAAATGAGAAATATCGTCGTCAAAATTCCAGGGGCCTCTCCCGATATTCTGCTCTTTCTCACCCACTACGATACCAAGCGTATCCCGAATTTTGTCGGCGCCGACGATGGCGGTTCTTCCACCGGATTGATGCTCGAATTCGCTCGCCTCTTATGTCCGCGAAAAAACGCGCTTACTGTTTGGATCGCCTTCCTTGATGGCGAAGAGGCCTTCAATTTCCAATGGAAGGACCCCGACAATACCTATGGCAGCCGTGAACTGGCCGCGCGCATGGCGCTTTCCGGCGATCTCGCGCGCACCAAAGCTGTCCTGCTAGCCGACATGATCGGCAGCAAGGATCTGCGCATCAAGCGCGATACTAGTTCGACCTCCTGGCTCACCGACATGGTTTGGTCCACAGCATCGCGGCTCGGTTATGGCGATATTTTTGTCCCCACCCAAACCTCCGTGGTAGATGATCACGTGCCCTTCCTCAGCCGCAAGGTCCCAGCCGTGGACATCATCGATCTGGAAATCCCCTACTGGCACACGCCTCAAGACACGCTCGACAAGCTTAGCCCCAGAAGTTTGGCTGTTGTGGGCCACGTCTTGATCGCGGTCCTCCCACAGCTCGAGCAGAAGTTTGCTCCCCGCACCGCTGCGCAGCTTCCGTGAGCCCGCGGCGCATCGCCATACATTCGGAAAACGGTCGCTACGAAGTCGTTTATGGCCCGGGCGTGCTCTCCAGCGCCGCAATGCGGATCAAATCCCTCGGCAAGAATACCGGCGTCTTCCTGCTTTGCTCGCCGCGTGTCGCCCGCCACTGGAAACGCAAATTCGAACGTGCGTTGCGAGGCGCCGGCCTGCGCCGCACCGTCATCTTCGATGATCGTGAGGAATCCAAAAATATCGCTGCCGTCGAGCGCGTCTGTAGGGAACTGATTCGCGCCGGCGCGGATCGCCGCGCGCTTCTTGTGGCTGCCGGCGGTGGCGTCGTGGGGGACGTCGCGGGTTTTGTGGCTGCCAGCTATTTGCGCGGCGTGGGGCTCGTGCATGTGCCGACTACTCTCGTTGCCCAAGTCGATAGCGCCATCGGCGGCAAGACCGGCGTCAATTTGCTGGAAGGGAAGAACCTGGTCGGCGCGTTTTACTCTCCCGGTCTCGTGCTGGCCGACCCGCTAACGTTGGCGACTCTTCCTGCCCGGGAGTTCCGCTCCGGATTGTACGAAGTAATCAAATACGGTGTGATTGGCGACCGGCGCCTCTTTGCATTTCTCGAAAATTCGATGGAGGCGCTCGCCAATCGCGACGCTAAGGCCCTCGATTTTGTGATCCCCCGATGCATCCTGGCCAAGGCCAACGTAGTAAGCCGCGATGAACGCGAATCCGGGCTCCGCGAAATCCTCAATTTCGGTCATACCTTCGCGCACGCCTTCGAAACGGCCACCGCGTATCGCAAATATCTGCATGGCGAAGCCGTCGGCTGGGGAATGATCGCCGCGTCCCGGCTTGCAGGACGCATGGGTTTGCTGGCTCCCGCAAACGCCGCGCGAATTGAACGGCTCGTACTCCGAGTCGGCCCGCTTCCTTCTTTGCCTTCTACCAAGCCCTCGCGTCTCATCGAGATCATGCACGCGGATAAAAAAGTTCGCGGCGGAAAGCTGCGCCTGGTTTTGACCCGCAAAATCGGCACGGCGGAAACGTTCGGCCCCGTTGGGCCTAAACTCGTGGCCGAAATTCTCGATCAACTCGATCGAGAAAAATAATCTGCCATGGGTCCATCAAGTTCCAGCCGCACTCACTTATCTGGCACGCGTCCCGTGGGAACCCACGACGAAACGGCTGCCTCCCGGCAAGTGCGGGAGATGTTCAGCCGCATCGCTCCGCGTTACGACCTGCTGAATCACCTCCTCTCGCTGCGCTTCGACGTGATTTGGCGCAAACGCCTGGCCCGCCGTTTTGCGCCTATCCTCGCGCGCCCCGGCGCACGCGTTCTCGACGTTTGCTGCGGGACAGGAGACCTTAGCCTGGCTCTGGCGCACGCCCCGATGGATTCCCCTGGTTACGAACTTGCCCCGCTCGTCGGCGCCGATTTCGCGGAACCTATGCTCCTGCGCGCGCGCGAAAAGGCCGCCGCCAGAGGTCATCGCCGCCTCGAATTTGTGGAAGCGGACGCGCTGTCGCTTCCTTTTGCCGATGGCGCATTCGATCTGGTGGCTACGGCGTTCGGGTTTCGCAATCTGGCCAACTATGCGGCGGGACTCCGGGAGTTCCGCCGCATTCTCGCGCCGGGCGGCTCGCTTGCCATTCTCGAATTCGCGGAGCCCCAGCGCGCGCTTTTCCGTAATCTCTTCCGCTTCTATTTTCATCGCGTGCTTCCCGCGGTCGGCGCTCTAGTTTCGGGCAACGCGCAGGCGTACAGTTATCTGCCGGAATCGGTGGCTCGTTTTCCCGCTCCCGGCGAGCTTGCGGAGTTGATGCAGAATTCCGGTTTCGGCGGGGTCGCTTTCGAATCCTGGACCGCGGGAATCGTGACGCTGCACACCGGCCGCGCTTCCGTTTAGCATCTGCATTGCGCGGCCCTCCCCAAGGCCATGGGCGGAGTTTTTGTAGCGCCGGCATCTTGCCGGCCCTCCCTCGTTCGTCGTAGGCATTTTCTGTCATCCTGAGGGCGCTTTCTGCCCGAAGGAGCTCTCCGAAAATTGTCACTCTCTCCGAAAGTAGTCGCCGGAATCGTGACGCTGCACACCGGCCGCGCTTCCGTTTAGTATTATGAGTGCGTAGCCAGAACCTGGAGAACTTGCGCAATATGTCCGATCTACTTGTATTTGCGATTTTTCTGCTCGCCTACGTGGTGCTCATGCGGTGGTTACTTCCCGCGCTGGGGGTTCCCACCTGAATGTCCGGCACCTGCAACGTCGCGGGACGACGTAAGGAAATTTCCAAAGACGACACGGGGGCCCACCATCCCTAAAGAAGTGCCGCACGCTCGAAGTAGGACTTGTAGCTCAGGTCGCGGCCGCGCCCGGCGAGAAAGCTCAATCTCAAACGAAGCTGTGGCCG
>WNFJ01072701.1_pt1 | contig 14830 bp, 16 predicted proteins | sample 5400461 | NCBI WGS metagenome assembly WNFJ01 (sample SAMN13153349, study PRJNA577476) | soil metagenome | isolation source: 115 cm saprolite on Douglas fir-dominated hillslope | place: USA:California | collected 2013-09-17 | reverse complement strand
ACGTTCATCGCCCGGGTCAGAGCGACCACTTTGCTGAGCTTGTTTACCTTGCCCATGGCTTCGTCCAGAACGGTGGCGATGATTCCCCCGTGAGCGTGTCCAGGAGGACCCTGGTAGCGGCGTGTAAGCTTGAACTTGCAGACGGCCTGACGGGCTTGCTCATCAATATAGAACTGCAGCCGCATGCCCCGGGGGTTATCTTTGCCGCAGGCGAAGCAGCGGTTCTGCGGGGCTTTGAGTTGCGGCTGCGAGGCGTGTCCGGGGGCGGCCTTGTGCTTTGCCATTTGGATGAGCCGAAATTTTAGCACTTCGGGCTGCGTCCCCATGTGGCCCATTGGGAGAGGACTTCATGGGTCCCCAAAATAGACCAACTCTCAACCGGCGCCCACCTGCGGTTTCTGAGCCACCAGCTCGGCGGTTCCTCTTCCTTGCGTGGTCTCGTGATAATCCAGAATGTGCAATGCCTGAAACGCTTGCCGCAATTCCTGTGGTCGGAGCAGATACTCCGGATTGGCCGGCCCGCCGCGGAACCGCCGCTGTTCCGCGGTGAAAGTTTGATAGATCAGTAATCCGCCAGGTTTGAGCGCGGAGATGAGAGAAGGGAAGAGTTCCCTTTGCAGATAGAAGAACACCAGCACCAGATCATATTGTTGGTGTCCCAGGCTTGGCGCAGAGCGGAGATCCATCACTTCTGTTTCCAGGAGCGGCAGGCGCCGCGCAGAGCCCGTCGCAGGCGATCCAAGAATCCTGGCGGCATTCTCGCGAGCCAGAGCCACGCCGGCTTCGGAAACGTCAACGAGCTTCGCCTGCCAGCCGCGCTGCGCCAGCCACAAAGCGTGGCGACCCGCGCCTCCTGCCACATCCAGGGCCCAGCCAGGGGGGCTGCCGGCAAGAAACTCAGAATAAGCTTTCACCAGCAGCGGCTCGGGCTCGAGCGAGCTGTGCGAGCCCGCACTGTACTTCTCGTTCCAGAGAGCTTTTTCATCTGGTTGCATTCTTTTGAGCGCCCGACACAGTGCGCCTGCCGTGGTGACCTGTAGGTAAAGATAACCGGAAAACCGGGCGTTTTGCTGCGCTATACTGGCAGAAATGGCGGAGATGCAGCAAAAGACGTTTTATCTCGAGACCTTCGGATGTCAAATGAACGTGCATGACTCGGAGAAGGTGATCGGCACGCTTCTGCGGCAGGGATATCGCCAGGTGGAGACAGTGGAAGAGGCCGATCTCGTCTTCTACAACACCTGCTCGATCCGCGACAAGGCCGAACAGAAGGTCTTCCATCGTCTCCAGGATTACAAGAAGCTGCAGTCTCAGGGCAAGAAGTTCGCCGTTTTGGGTTGTGTGGCCCAGCAGGAAGGCGAAAAGATTTTCGAGAGGGCGCCGCACGTCTCCCTGGTCGCAGGTTCGGCCTCATACCGGAACCTGCCGCAGATGCTGGTGCAGATTGAGGCCGGCGCCAACCGCGTCACAGGGCTCGACGACCGCGAAACCGACCAGACCTTTGAAACTGAATTCACGGCGCGTAGCAATCCCTACCGCGGTTACATCACCATCATCGAGGGCTGCGACAAGTTTTGTGCGTACTGCGTGGTGCCTTACACGCGGGGCAAGGAGCGCAGCCGCACGTCAGTCTCCGTGCTGGCCGAGGCCCGGCAGATGGCCGACCTGGGCTACACCGATATTCAGTTGCTGGGGCAAAACGTGAATGCATACGCGGATCCGCTGCGCAAGAGGAGCTTTGCCGAATTGCTTGCCGCGGTTGGCGAAATCCCGGGAATACGCCGCGTGCGCTTCACCACCTCCCATCCACGCCATTTCGGCAAAGACATTGTTGAGGCCATTGATGCCGTGCCCACGCTCTGCGACCACATCCATCTGCCGGTGCAGAGCGGTTCCTCGCGCGTCCTGAACGCCATGCATCGCGAGTACACGCGGGAGATGTACCTGGAGAAGATTTCCTGGGTGCGGTCAGCCAAGCGCGAGATTGCCCTCACAACCGATGTGATTGTGGGCTTTCCCGGCGAGACATCGGAGGAGTTTGAACAGACCGTCACGTTGCTCCACGAATGCCAGTATGACGGCGTCTTCAGCTTCAAGTATTCGCCGCGGCCGAACACGCCCGCCATGAGCATGACCGACGGCATCCCCGACGCGGAGAAATCGCGTCGTCTGCAGATTCTTCAGGAGCGGCAGCGGGAAATTCAACGCGCCAATTATGAGAGAAAGATCGGGCGCGTTCTTGAAGTAATGGTTGAAGGGAAGAACGAAGCGCGCGGGCAAGTCGTGGGCCGCACTTCGCAGAATATTACTTTGAATTTTACCGCCCCAGATCCAGCTCCGGCCGCGGGAACCTATGTTAACGTGCTGGTCACGAGAAGCTTCCCTAATAGCTTGGTGGGTGAAATGGCCCAGGTGTAGAGGAGGGCATGATGGAAGTGGAGATGAGAATTCGCGGATTGATGATGGACCCGATGACCAACATGCCCATTGTCGTGCTCAAGGACATTGGCAGTGACACGGTGTTGCCAATCTGGGTGGGCGTCTATGAAGCCAATGCGATCGCCATGGAGATCGAGAAAGTCACCACGCCTCGGCCCATGACGCACGACCTAATCAAAAACCTGCTCATCGGGTTGGATACGCGGGTCCATAAAATCGTGGTGAACGAGCTGCGCGATGACACGTTCTTCGCCGTTATCTGGATGGAGCGGGACGGCAAGGTCATCAGCATTGATTCACGTCCCTCCGACGCATTGGCTGTGGCGCTGCGCGTGGATTGCCCCATCTTTGTGGACGAAGAGGTGCTGAAGAGCTCCAAGAAGGCCAGCGCCACCGCCGATCGCGTGTCGTCAGAAGACCTGCGCAAGTGGCTCGAAGGCCTTAATGACGAAGACCTGGGCCGCTACAAGATGTAGCAATCAACAGCACTCAGCAATCAGCCGTCACATTCAGCCAACGTGTAGCTTTCGATGAGGGGACGGGCTTGCTGGCGCCTATGTGCACTTTCAGGCTGAATGCTGAGTGCCTTATGGATCCTGCCGAACAGCTCCAGCGCCTCTACGTAGCCGGCTTTAATCTTGAGACCTTTGACCGCTTTCCCAAAGCTATCGGGGTAATTCGCGATAGTTGCCTGGCTTTTCTCGTGCCGGGTCCGAACGGACTCCAGATTCTGGGCAATGCTGGCTGGCGGATGGGCGAAAGCCTGGGACCCCTGGTGGAACGAGACGGCAAGAAGGTCTTCGTCCACAAGCAGGAAATCCTGGAGGCGACTCCGGAACGAATCGCCACCCTGGAACGTTTCAAGGCGGACCTGAAGGCCATCCTGCGCGGGGAAGAGCTTCCTGGCAGGTGAGGGCTTGGAGGGGCTTAGCTCCAACAAGGAGGCCCTAATCCAATGACTTTACATAATATCTGTTATCGGACGTTGCATCTGGGCCGAATAGCCGGCTATGGCAGGGCTGTCGGCTCCTTTTCTTATCGCTAATGGCCTTGCAAGACGACCTTTGGCTGAAACAGTGTTCCTGCCACTCGCTTGGCGATCGCCAGCAGCTCCCTTTGTCCGGAGAAGACCCGAACCGTGCCGGCCTTGCTGAACTCCGGCAGATTGACGGCTGCGCCGTGCTTGATCCTGGCCACGCTCTCCGCCGGGGCTGTGACTGCGGGAAACTCCGGCAACACCAGCCGTGGATGCAGGAAAATCTCCTCCAGTCTGCCGCCGGCCACCGCCTGCTCCAACTGTTCCAGGCTGTGCGCTTCTTTCAGCATGAATTCCCTCACCGCGGTCCGCTCGAGGGCTGCCAGGTGCGCGCCAGGTCCCAGGGTCCGACCCAGATCATGGGCCAGCGTTCGTATGTATGTGCCCGAGCTAACCCAGGCCGTGAACCTCGCGTCCCTGCCGTCCCAGTTGATGATTTCGAATTCTCTAACTTCCACTGGCTTAGGCTGCAGCTCCACATCTTTGCCTTTGCGGGCCAACTTGTAGGCGGGGACGCCAGAAATCTTTTTCGCTGAAAACGCAGGCGGCAACTGGTTCAGCTTGCCGGTAAATCCAACCGCAGCGGCTCGAATCTGTTCCAAAGAGAGATGGACGGCCTGCTCCGGGCCCAGCGGCTCGCCCTCAGCGTCGTAGGTGTCGGTGGCCAAGCCAAAGCGTATGATGCCCTGGTAGCGTTTGTCGGCGTCGTTGTAAAACTGGGCCAGACGGGTAAACCGTCCAAGGACAAGCGGCAGCACACCTGTGGCCATGGGATCGAGCGTTCCCAGGTGCCCGACGGATTTTTCGCCGGTTATGCGGCGCACTCGAACCACCACGTCATGCGAGGTGAGGCCGGCCGGTTTGTTGATGATCAGGACGCCGTCCACTTGAGCAACTCCGCAATATCAAGCATGATAATCATGAAGTATCCAATCAGATGATTCCCATCCGCGACGACGCTCCCCGTTCCACTACTCCGTACATCAACTACTTCCTCATTGCTCTCAACACACTCATTTTTCTTTATGACCGTTCGTTGCCTGCGCGTCCCCAGGCGAGCTTCGAGACCCAATTTGGCTTTGTTCCTTATCGTGTGGACGCGTGGCTGGCCGGAGCCGCTCCGGCTGATTTCGCCATCGTGCCAGCATTCACCTCCATGTTTCTCCACGGCTCGTGGTGGCACCTGATCGGAAACATGTGGTTTCTATACATCTTCGGGGACAACGTAGAGGACCGGCTGGGCCATTTTCGCTATCTGATTTCATACCTGCTCTGCGGACTGGGAGCCACCCTAACCCATTTCGTCTTCAACCTTCATTCCCGGGTTCCCACCGTCGGCGCCAGCGGAGCCATTGCCGGCGTACTGGGAGCTTACTTCCTGCTGTACCCATCGGCCCGCGTGCTGACCTGGTTCGGGTTTTTCATCCTCTGGTTGCCGGCCTGGCTGGTGCTCGGGTATTGGTTCGTGATTCAGTTCCTGAGCGGCGCAGCTACATCCATCACATACGCCGGAAGGTCCACCATGATTGCTTTCTGGGCCCACGTGGGAGGATTCATTACCGGGATGGTCCTCATCAGACTCATGCCGCCGCGCAAGGCGTACTACTCGTTTGAGCATGAATGATCAGAGCGCTCCTGCCGTCGGACCGATCCTGATCTCCTCGACGGCAGCGATGGCCGGCGCCGTTACCGCAAGCAATACCGCTTGCGCGACGGTCTCCGGCGAAACCATCCTTTCTCTGGGAGCGTCCGGCCAGAACTGCTCCCAGATTTCCGTGTCGGTGGCGCCGGGCAACAACGCCAGCACGCGAATACCTCTCTTGCGCAGCTCTTGACGCAGAACATTGGTAAAGCCCAGCGCGCCGGCCTTGGAAGCGTTGTAGGCAGCCATTCCCTCAAAAACTTTTACGGCCGCGACAGACAGATTGTTGACAATGGTTGAGCCAGCTCGCATTAGCGGCAGCGCAGCCCGAGTAACCAGAAACGTACCGGTCAGGTTGGTATCGATTACCTGCTTCCAGGTCTCGACGGAAAGCTTCTCGACCGTCGCCCAAGCGTGCGCCACGCCGGCGTTGTTCACCAGGACGTCGATTGCAGGGTGTTGTTTACGAACCTGAGTGAACAGTTTTTCTACCGACGCCGGATCCCTGACGTCGCAGGGCAGCGCCTCGATCTCAGCCTTGCTGATCTTCTCCAGTTCCCTTGCGGCAGCTTTCAGACGCTTCTCGTCGCGGCCGGTAATGATGACCTGGTAGCCCTCGCGCGCGAAGGCCCGGGCCAAAGCCAGTCCAATCCCGTGGCCGCCTCCGGTAACCAGGGCCACGTGCGGCGGCTCCGGATTGATTGCGGACATTAGAGCCCGCTTCCATTCTTGCCGTTGCGGATCAGGGAAAGGAACTCTTCGCGGGTCTTTTCCGAAGCGCGGAAGCTGCCCAGCATGTGGGAAGTCACCGCGGATGAGTGCTGCTTTTCCACGCCGCGCATCATCACGCAAAGATGGCGGGCTTCAATTACAACGCCCACGCCTTGCGGCTGAACGGCATTCTGTATGGTCTCTGCAATCTGCACAGTCATGCGCTCTTGCACCTGCAGACGGCGAGCGAAGATATCCACCAGCCGCGGAATCTTACTCAGGCCCACTACCTTGCCATGAGGAATGTAGGCCACATGCACCTTTCCGAAGAAAGGCAGCAGGTGGTGCTCGCACAAGCTGAACATCTCGATGTCTTTGACGATGACCATTTCGTCATACGTCACCTCAAACAGGGCTCCCTGCAAGACTTGGTCCGGGTCCTGGTGGTATCCCTTGGTGAGATACTCCAGGGCCTTCTGCATCCGCTCCGGTGTTCTCTGCAAGCCCTGCCGGTCGGGGTCCTCGCCCAGGCGAACCAGCAGCTCACGCAACAATTCTTGCGTGCTGGCTGTGGCCAGGACAGATTGTTCATACAGTTTCTTCTCAGCAGCTCCCGTTTTCACCAGAATCTCCTCGCGACCTGAACGTGCTCCAAATATCACTACGCAAATGTGTTACGACCGGATTTCCCTGCCGCCGGCATATTCAAAAGAATTTAGCATCGTCTCCTCCATGCGGATTTTCTCGATCTGTGCATGGCGGAATCCTCTTTCCAGGATGTTGTAGACCTCCACGCACAGGTTCTCCGTAGTCGGCACCGTTCCCCGGAATTCCTCCAACGTGTTGAGGTTCTCGTGGCCAAAACGCTTCAAGATATTTTCGTTCACGAAGGCGTCCAGATCGACGAGATTGCATACCATCCCGGTCATCGCATCCACCGGACCGGCGACTGTGACCTCCAGGGCGTAGTTGTGGCCGTGCCCATACGGGTTGTTGCACTTGCCATAGACCGCCTGGTTCTCCTGCGCCGACATAGCATCACTGTGCAGCCGGTGCGAGGCCGAAAACCAATAGCGCCGCGTGAGATAAGCCTTCATGCTTCTCCGTAGTAGTCCACAAACAGGTCTGGTGTTTCATACACGCGAACGCGGTGCAGTTTGGCCACGTTGAGTTTGGAGCGGAGCCGGTTCCAGATGCTGATGGCCAGATTCTCCGTGGTCGGAATCGACTCCTGAAACTCTGCCACCTCCTTGTTCAGGAAGCGATGGTCCAGGACGTCGATCACTTCCCTGTTCATGATCGCCTTGAGCTGCTTCAGGTCCACCACGAACCCGGAATGCTCGTCCACCTGGCCTTTGACTGTGATCTCCAGAGTGTAATTGTGCCCGTGTCCGTTCGGATTGTTGCACTTGCCGAAGATGCGCTTGTTCTCCTCCGCGGTGAATTCCGGATTGTGGTAGTAATGCGAGGCGGAAAACTCCGCCTTCCTTGTCAGATAGACCATGGGCATCAGCTCTCGACCTTGGAACCCTCACCAATGGATGATCTTGCGGCTCGTCCGGGTGCGGAAACTACGTAGGTTCTTCCCTTCCATGTTACCGCGCCATGCACCCGGGATTGGCGCCAGGAGCGTATCAGAAGCCAGACGAACAGAGGTAACCCAAAGAAAGACATGAGGTTAGCTGCGGCGGGGAAATGCGCGCGCCGGATCCGGCCCAGGAATAAAGCATAGAGCATTGCCCCAACCGCCAGAGCTCCGGCTGCGGCCGGATGGTGGCCGCGGATCATCAGAAAGATTGCAGTGGCGCCGGAAACCAAAACAGTAACGAATTCCAGGGCGCGCAACAGAGCCAGACGCAGCGGACGAGCAAACAGCAAATCCAGATTTTTCGTCCACCCTTCGCCCATGGAACGGAAATCGCGATACATGCGGGTGCGCACCAGGCCGGTTCCCTGCCGGAACCAAATTTTATGATTTGATGCTTTAAACAATCGTGCTAATTCAACGTCTTCTAAGATCTTATCCGCTACGGCTCTGTGGCCGCCTAAAGACTCGTATGGCCCTCGCCGAACCAGCACGTATTGGCCGTTGGCCGCGACTGTGGGATCTGAGGGGTCGTTCACGCGCGCCGGCGGATACACACGAACCAGGTCGGCGAAAACCACCGGCATCAGGGCTCGCTCGCCCCAGGAGGCAGTCTCCTGCTCGGGCGAATACGAGAGCAGATCCACGCCGCGCTCTTCGGCTTCGCCGACTGCGGCGGCGAGCGAGCCGGGATAGTGGAAGGTATCGGCGTCAGTGAACAGCAGCCATTTGGCGGTGGCGTCCTCCACGCCCTGAATGAGAGCGTTACATTTGCCGCTCACGCCGGGCGGCGGTTCCGCAGCGCTGATCACGCGAACTCCGGGGAAGGACTGAACAACGGTCCGCGTCTGGTCAGAAGAGCCGTCATCCACCACGGTGATGGCAAAGCCAATTCCCTTCTGGCGGACAAGCGATTCTAGGCAGCGGCCGATCGATTCTTGCTCGTCACGCGCCGGAATGATGACCTGGACCTCAGGTGCTGTCTGGGCGGTTTCCATTCGCTGGGTTTATTATACGGTTGTGAAGCTACCCCGTTTTCTGCTGTCGGCGCTGTTAGCCCTGCTCTTGGCCGGGTGCGAAAGAGGCCCGTCGCCGCGCATGATCGGCTCGGCCGCACCGGATTTTACGATCAAGGACTCCGACCACACGGTTGCCCCCCACGAGCTTCGGGGCAAGCTGGTGGTGCTGAACTTCTGGGCCGCCCATTGCGGCCCTTGCATAGACGCAATGCCGTCGCTGGTGCAGTTGCAAAAGCGCATGGGCTCTGGCGTCACGGTGCTGGGCGTGGGTGTGGAGACGAGTGACGGCGATTATCACAGTTTCTTGCGCGAGCACAACATCGACTTTCTCACCGTTCGCGACGCGAATAAAGAAAGCTTTGAGCTTTACGGCGCTACGGGTTATCCCGAGACCTTCATCATTGACGGCTCCGGCATCATCCGCCGCAAATTCGTCGGTCCGGTGAACTGGACCAGCCCGGAGATCATCGACTACCTCAACAAACTGCAGTCCTGAAGAGCCGGTGGGCCGCGTACAAGGCAAGCCCAATCGCAGCCGCGATTCCCAAATCCCGCGCGTCGCGCCAAGCACTGCTCGAGACGACCCAGAGGCAGAGGCCCACCGTCAGCACCGCTACGGCTGTTCCGAAAGGAATTTGAAATGCGGCACGCTCCGCCTGCCGTCTACGCAGCACGGGCAAGGCCGCGCAGGTGGTTGCATAGTAAAGCAGCCTGGCCATGGCGCTGATCGTAAGGGCATAGATGAATGTTCCAGACAGGGTGAACACCAGGATCACAGCGGAAGAAACGAAGATCGCCGTGTGCGGGGTTTTGAGGCGAGGATGGATGGAAGCAAACCAGGCTGGCAGCTGGCCTTGTTCCCCCATGGCAAACAGCAGGCGCGGAGCTGCCAGCATGATGATGTTCATCGTGCCTGCAATCGAAATTAGCGCACCCAGTGTAATTATGGTTGCGCCGGCGCCTCCCAGGAAGCGCTGGCTTGCGTCCGCCAGGGGCCGCTGGGAACTCGCCAGCCCCGGCAATGTCCCGATGCAAACAAGTTGGATAAGCAGGTAGATGAGCACAGCCACTGCCAGTGAAGCCAGAATTGCGAACGGCAGGTTGCTGCGCGGGTCACGCGTCTCCCCGGAAACCATTCCGGTGTATTCAAACCCGCCAAAAGCAAAGACTGCCAGCAGGACAGACAGCGAGAACCCCTTGAAGGTCGGCTGCACGACGCTGGAGAAAGCGGCCGGCTTTATGTAAAACAGTCCAGCCACGATGAAGAACAGAATTGGGATCAGTTTGCCGACGGCAAAAATGTCGCTCACCGAAGCTGCCTGGCGCACGCCCACGAGATTTATGGCGGTGAATACGGTCACAATCACGGTAATCAAGAGAGTGCGCCGCCATCCCGTCGTTGCCGCCGGCCAGAAGTAGCCCAGATATGTCACGAAAAGATTACAAAGGGTGGCGAACGCGGTGACTCTCGTGACCCAGGCGAGCCAGCCGGCCTCGAACCCTATGATTGGGCCGAACGCCGTGCGAGCATAGAGGTAGGGCCCGCCCGTCTCGATGAATCGGCTGCCCACCTCCGCGAAGCAGAAGCTTATGGAACCGGCCACGAGCCCACAAACGACCAACGCCAGCAAGCTGTAGGCCCCGCTGTGCTGATAAAGGCTTGAGGGCAGGCCGAAGATGCCGCCGCCGATGACGCCATTGATGGTCAGCGCAACCAGGTCCCAGCGGTAGATGCCACGGACCAGCGCCGGCGCCAAAGTCTTTAGCATCGAGGCAGGATCTCCTTTGCGGGCTCCCGGCTGATCTATTTCGCAGAACCTGCGTGCGCGGTGGGCAGAAACCGCTTCTTGATCTTGGCCACGACCACATAATTCGGGTCCACCATCTCGTTGAGATGAATTTCGCCCACTTGGGACAGCAATTCATAGGCGTCCATCTCCGAAAGGCCGTAATCATTGTGGATCCAGCTCACCAGCTCGGTGAAGGCAATGCGCAACGCGTCATCGAGCGGCCGGTAAGCGCCCACGGCCATGATGTAGTCGTCATTCTCAAAACGCGGCCAGCTAATCTTCTGGCCTTTGATCACCCGCACTTGCACGCGGGAGCGCAGCGGAACTTCAATCGCCGTGCCGGCAACCTCGCCATCGCCCATGGCGGCGTGGCCGTCGCCCACGAACAGCATGGCGCTGGCGACGTTCACGGGAAAGTAGACAGTATTGCCCACGCTGGCCTCGGGAGAATCCATGTTGCCGCCGAAAGCTTCAGGAACCACGGAACTGCGGGCCTCACCGCCGGCCGGCGCGACTCCGATGCAGCCAAAGAATGGATGCAACGGGATCTTCACCGAATACTTAGAGTCGAGCGCCTGGAAGGTGGCGGTGTTTGTGGCGTGGTCAATGGGATAGAACCATATCTTTTCCTTGATCGGCGGGTTGAGCATGGGCGTGTAATTGGTGGAGTTAATCGCGCCGAAACCGGGAGCCAATGCGCCGATACCCTGGTCGCCGTCCACCTGGAGATCGAGGATTTTGACAGCCAGGGTGTCTCCGGGCTCCGCGCCTTCAATGTAGAACGGACCAGTCAGCGGATTGTCGCCGGGAGCCATACTCAGCGTGTCGCCCGGTTTTTTAATGGCGTTGCCGAAGCAGTCCACCGTGTTGGTTTCCAGAATGTCGCCGGACTTCAGCCGTGCCACTGGGGCGTATGAAGAAGCAAAGGTGTATTTGAGTTCGCCTGGCTTGGCCTGGTAGTGCACGACACGAGGTTGGTCGGTGGCGGACTGGGCAAATGCTGCCCCTGACACCAGCAGCAGGGCGAAGAAGGTTTTCATGGCGGTTCCTCGGTGGAGGATTATAAAGCAGCGCCTACTGGCTGCTTAACGTTGCCTGAAGAACGCCTGCTCGGCCTTGGGCGGTGGTGGTGGTCACGCCGGCAGAGCGGCAGGCCCGCCTGATGTGCTCCGTTTCAACTGGGCTTAAGCCGGAAAACTCGAAACCATAACGGAAGCCTTGTGCATACCGAATTACCGCGGACAGAGTCAGAATTGGATTCCCGGCGCCAGCGGCGAATTCGAGCACCACTTTATCGCCTCGTTCCAGAGATCCAGAAAGCACCGCTCCCAGCCCAAAGTCGCTGATGTCGATGACGCGTCCGTAGAAGACGCTCTCTTTCCCTTTGACCTTGGCTTTCACTTTCAGACGCTGGTCGAAGGGATAGCGCGGGCTTCGGCGGCGCTCTTTACGACCAGCCTGGCCGCCGGCAGCCGCCGGCCGAAGGGCTTCCAGGGCCGCCAGCATCCCGATCTGCCCGGCGAGTTGCCGGCGCAGACGGGAAATCAATATTTGTTGATAGACGACAAAAACATCAAAGACAATGACCAGCGCGAACAATCCACGGACCGCCAGGCCCAATTGGATTCCCGTAAAGGCTTCTTTTCTTACCTCAGGAACGGAAAGCGAGAAAACACCGAGGGTCAGCAGAAGCATGATCAGCAATGCGGTGGCCCAGCGCCACCACTCCCGGCGTTCAAGGCGTTCCAGGCCCGCTTGCATCTCCCGCATGTTCTCGGCGGACATGTTCTCTTTTGCTAGCTGCATAGTTATCCCTGAGCCCTGTCAACTCCCAGATTTGGCACTATTATCGGTTTCTTGATCAGGTTAAGACAACGATGTACTCGCTCAAGCGCAAACCTTCGTAATCAGGCAAAACGATGAGGGTTTACTTAAAGTCTTTGGATCGACCTGAATGTGAGTGCGAGATAGTCCGTTCGCTGCGGGCCGCTTCACAGTCAGCCGTCACCCGCGCTTCCACGTTCTCGGCGCCAGGGCGTAGTAGAGCTGCACGAGAACGATGAACCCGATACTCCAACGCGTGCTGAACACGCACAGAAACGCGCCGAAGGCGTAGAGCGATTGTCCGATGATGATGCGCCGGCGAATGGCCGGTCAATCTGCTCTGCGAACCGCCAGCCCTTTTCTTTTGCGTTCGTGTACTTACGTGTGGTACAAAATGAATGTGACGCCTATGCGCCTCTCCAACTAACCACTCTTCGGTTATCACCGGCGTTCCACCCGGTGGTGTGCTTCCCACACTTGCTTCTGCCGCCTGTCTCAACAAGGCGGCGCTGATGGAGAGGACGTTTTGAGTACAACCGCACAAACTCCCACGCAATCGCGGGCCGCGACTTGGCTGGCCCTGGTCAAGGAAGCCATTTTCGGCTCGCGGCAGGATTTTACCGCCATCTCGATTGACCGCGCCATCGTGCTGCTGGCTGTGCCCATGGTGCTGGAGATGGCTATGGAGTCGCTGTTCGGCATCGTGGACATCTTCTTCGTCGCCCACCTGGGCGCCGACGCCACGGCCACGGTAGGCATCACCGAAAGCATGCTCTTGATCGTCATGTCCATTGCCGTGGGGCTGAGCATGGGCACCACCGCGGTGGTCGCGCGCCGCACCGGCGAGCACGATAAAGACGGAGCCGCCACGTCGGCAGTGCAATCCATCGGCCTCGGCGTGGCTTGCGCCGCAGTGATCTTTGCCGCCTTCTTCCCATTTGCGCCGCGATTGCTGGCGCTGATGGGAGCAAGCCCGGGCATTCTCCACGTAGGCTCAACCTACAGCCGGATCATGCTGAGCGGCTCAGGAATCATCCTGATGCTGTTCCTGATCAACGCCATCTTCCGCGGCGCCGGCGACGCCGCTGTTGCCATGCGCGTGTTGTGGGTGGCCAACATCATCAACATCTGCCTGGATCCTTGGCTGATCATGGGCCTGGGACCATTTCCAAAGCTGGGAGTGACCGGAGCTGCGGTTTCTACGACGATCGGGCGGAGCGTGGGGGTCCTCTACCAGATTTACCTTCTCCGGCGAGGAACAAGCCGCATGGAAGTCCGCCGCCGGCATCTGCGGCTGGATTTTGCCGTGATGCGTAACATCGTGCGCATCGCCGGCAACGGCGTCTTGCAGTTCATGATTGCCACCATGAGCTGGGTGGCATTGGTGCGCCTGGTCCAGTCATTCGGCAGCGCCGCCACCGCCGGGTATACCGTTGCCATCCGCATTATCGTCTTCTCGATTCTTCCTTCCTGGGGCCTGGGTTCGGCCGCGGCCACTCTGGTGGGCCAGAATCTGGGCGCCAAACAGCCCGAACGCGCGGAGAAGTGTGTTTGGCGGGCGGCGTTCTTCAACATGATCTTCCTGGGCACGGTGTCATTGACTTATCTGCTGTTCGCGCGGCAACTGGTGGGCATATTCAGCCGCGATCCGGTGGTCATCGACTACGGAGCAAATTGTCTCCGCGTCATCAGCCTTTGCTACGTGCTGTATGCCTACGGAATGGTAGTAGTCCAGGCCTTCAACGGCGCAGGTGACACTCGCACACCCACGCTGATCAATCTGGTCTGCTTCTGGATCGTGCAGCTGCCGCTAGCGTTCTTGCTGGGACGGCGTTTGCAGTTGGGCCCCAACGGCGTTTATTTCGCGATCTTGGTTACAGAGGTGCTGCTGGCTTTGATCGCCATCTACGTTTTCCGGCTGGGCCGGTGGAAGAAGAAGGTGGTGTGAGGAACAGCATCTGACCTGAAATTGTAAATTTCAAATTTGACATTTTAAATTTTCTTCACAGCTTCACTCGGCGCAGGCGCAGTGCGTTGGCGATGACGGAAACGGAACTGAAGCTCATGGCGGCGGCGGCGAATATGGGCTGTAACAGAAGTCCAGTGAAGGGATACAGCACGCCCGCGGCAATGGGCACGCCCAGCAAGTTATAGATAAAAGCAAAAAACAGGTTCTGGCGAATGTTGCGCATGGTGGCGCGGCTCAGATTTCGGGCGCGGGCGATGGCCCGCAGATCCCCCTTGACCAAGGTGATGTCACCGCTCTCCATGGCAACGTCCGTGCCCGTGCCCATGGCGATGCCGACGTTGGCCTGGACCAGCGCGGGCGCGTCATTGATGCCATCACCGGCCATGGCCACAATGCGCCCTTCCGACTGTAACCTCTTAACGACCTCCGCCTTTCGTTGCGGCAAAACCTCTCCCTCGAACTCGTCGATACCCAGTTCGCGGGCGATGGCTTCGGCGGTGCCCTGATTGTCGCCTGTGACCATTACCAGGCGCAGGTCGTCCTGGCGCAACATGCGCACCGCTTCCATGGTCGAAGGTTTGATTGGATCAGCCACAGCAATGGCGCCCGCGGGTTTACCGTTGATCGCGACCAGCACCAATGTCTGCCCTTTTTTAGGGAGCAACTCCGCTCGGGTCAAAAGCGGCTTGGTCTCAATGCCTCTTGCTTCCAGGAACGCGGCGTTCCCCACAGCAAGCTGATGTCCCTGTACTTCGCCAACAATTCCCTGCCCGGGAAACGACTGAAAGTTTTCCGCGGAACCCAGCTTTAGCCCG
>WNFJ01547053.1_pt1 | contig 14833 bp, 17 predicted proteins | sample 5400461 | NCBI WGS metagenome assembly WNFJ01 (sample SAMN13153349, study PRJNA577476) | soil metagenome | isolation source: 115 cm saprolite on Douglas fir-dominated hillslope | place: USA:California | collected 2013-09-17 | reverse complement strand
CCGCCAAACCGTCCTTCGCGCTCGGCTTCCTGACGGGACAGGAGATGGATTGGCTGCCTGACGCCATGAGCATCCTTCGCGACGAGTTGCCCAACATCGAAGTCACCATCTCGAGCCAATATTCTCCGGAGCTCGCGGACGCTCTCTTGAGGGGCAAACTCGACCTAGCTTTCCTGCGACCGGAAGCACAGCGAGCCGATCTGGTGTTCAAGCTCGTAACCAAAGAACCGCTCGTCGTCGTGTTGCCGAGCGATCACCGCCTCGCTTCGCATAATGCAATCAGTCCGCACGCGATCGCTGGCGAGACATTTATAAGCGTGTCGAACACAGCCCCCGTCCTGCGCGTTGTCATCGATGACTACCTAAAGCGATCCGGCATCGACATCAGTCCAGATCACGAAGTCGACAATCTCGCGATGGCAATGTCCTTGGTAGCATCAACCCGCGGCATAGCGTTGTTACCTGCATACGCGAAGAATTTTCTTCCCTGGTCTGTGATCAGCCGTCCGATCCAGGGAGATGCGCCAACGATTGACCTGGTTTTGGGCTACAACAAGGCGAATACGTCTCCGATCCTAAAGCTATTCCTTTCGAGGGTGGACGAGTTGATCGCTCGTGTATCGAAGAAGGCCCATTAGCGCCTGTCGCTCGCCGGGGGGCCACCGACATATTCCGACATGCGCACCATCGACGCTAAGAGCCCCCTCGCCATTGGGGACATCGCAGGCCGGGTCTCGAAACCCGATGAGCTCCGCGAACGCACCATCCGCCTACTCTCCTCGACTTCAGCCAGATGCACGACGGCTACCGCCTCCTGCTGTGCTACATCCCTGCCGCCGTCGGCGACAGTCACGCCTCGCTGGCCCACGATTCCACCAACCCCCGACATTCACCACTACTAACAGTTGCCAAGCGTAGCTAGCGGGTTTCTTGTCTTGCCGAGAACAGTATCGGCGCGATGGCAAGAAGTCCACTTTCGCAGTTTTCGGTGGATAAATTCGCCGCACAGATTGCACTGCAATAGGACTAGATTTAGACTTCCCGTATTCCGCTAAAGCTCATTGACGGCTTCGCATCGGGGAGGGGCGCATCATTCGAACGAACCTGCGCGAAGAGGTGCAGCGGGTGCTCGCCTAATTTCTCGGCGATGCTCGCCCCGATCCTTTGCCGATCTATTCCGTTTTTCTCTGGCAGCGTGATCAGACGGTGTTCCCTACCTTTTGATGGAGGATTCGATGGCACAGGCCGAGCGACGGCGCATGCAACACCAGCTGCCTGAAGAATCATCGGTTGCGGCGGAAAGGGCTGCGTCGGAAACAGTGGGAAAAGTCGTGTCCGCGATGACCACCAGCGGCGACGCGTGGATCGAGGGTCAGGCCGAACTGCTGGAGCATGTTGACCAATTGTCAAAGCGTTGGCTGCAGAATCGGCGCGAGGCCATCGATGCGACGCGACAATCGTTTGCCGACATGCAGCGAGCCCGCGACCTCGCAGACCTCATGCGGGTACAGCAGGAATGGCTTTCGGGGTCGTTGCAGCGGCTCGGCTCCGATTTTGAGGCGCTGACGAGCATAAGCCTCACCTACTCGCGACGGGCAATGATGTGGCTGGGTGAAACGGTCCAGGCGGCTCAGGCGAGTGTCCCGCGTGGAGAGCGAGTCACCCTGAGCACCGCTGGCGCCAAACCGAGCAGATCCGAAAGGGAAAGCTAATCTCGAAAGGGAAAGCTAATCTATAGCCTCGGCGCTTCGGCTGATCCGCTGCGATTACAGCGGCAGGGAAAACATGCGCCGCTCTGCGTGGTCGGCCGTGCCTTTGGGGGCGCCGCCATGGTCAAGCGGACAGAGGACGCAGAGCGCTGGTCCGTTCGGGCGGAACAGGCACGCATGCTCGCTGACACGGCCGCCAGCCAAGAGGTTAAGCGGAGTTTCCTTGCAATTGCGGCGACGTATGAGAAGCTGGCTGAGCTCGCTACCGCAGGCTTGGAAAGAGAGCGCCTCCGATCCCCCGATGGTCAGAATTGACGCAAGCGGCCCTTGGAACAATCCGGAGCGTTCGGCGGCGCCCACTCGGATGGGCTCGCGCGCCTTTGCCTGGGGCTCCGAAGAGTATAGCAGCGCAGTCCATCCTCCTCTGCCGGTCATCACCGGCGCTATCCGATAGGGCGGTGCTCAATTATGAGCGGGCGCTGTCTAGGTCGACGAACTGTCACCTGCGCATCCGATTCTTTCAGGCGAGCCTTCAGTGCACTGCGAGGTGGAGGGCGTAGAGCGAGATCCGGATCGGCGGCACGGACAGTGATCGCTTGCCCGCCGACCTGCTGGCCATCGAGCTCCCTGATCGCCCGCGATATCGCTTTGGACGGCGCCAAGTCGACCAGCCCATGGTTTCGCAAGGCACCGGTTTGCGCGTCTCTGGCCACGTAAGCGAAGAGCACGAGACCATAGGCGTCGAACATCTCGGCGAGCCGTGCATCATTGAAGCCCGGCGGCAGATTGCTGACAAAAATGTTCCCGGAAATTCGAGTCACTCTCATGGTTTCTCCTTAGAGATAGGAGCGGTGTATTGCCCTGTTCCGCAGCAGCCACAAGCGCCTTTTTTACAAGGCAGTATCTCGAGCGCTACAAACCGGAAACTTGGATTTGAAGGCGCGCGAAACCGAGCGCTCGGCCGAGGTCCGGATAACATGCAGATCAGGCTGCGGACGATGGCGCCTCGCCAGATGGCGCCAGTATGCAGCGCACCATGCGGCCATTGCCGAGGTCGACCGCGGGCGGTCTTTCGCGGTGACAGCTTGCCTCGGCAAAGCGGCAGCGCGGCGCGAAAGAGCAGGCTGTCGGCGCGACGTCGAGCCCCGGCGGGGCGCCGGAAATAGCTTCGAGCCGCTCGCCTTTGCGCGCGCCATGCAGGTTGGCCGCCAAAAGCCCCCGCGTATAGGGGTGGCGGGCGTCGCGGATCAACTCGCGCACTGAGCCGGTCTCGACGAATTCGCCTGCGTACATCACGGCCAGCTTATCCGCGACCTCCACGGCCACGCCGATATCGTGCGTGACGAAAATCGCCGCCATACCGAATTCGCGCTGCAATTCGCGCAGCAGCAGCAAGATCTGGATCTGCACGGTGGCATCGAGCGCCGTCGTCGGCTCGTCCGCGAGCAGCAATTTCGGGCGGCAGACGAGGGCGAGCGCGATCATGGCGCGCTGGCGCATGCCGCCGGACATTTCATGAGGATATGCCTTCAGCCTGCGCTCCGGTGAAGGAATGCGCACCCTCTCCAGCATCTGCAGGGCGCGCCTCTTCCCTTCCATCCGGCCGATGCCTTCGTGGCGGCAGACCGTTTCCGCGATCTGGTCGCCGATCGTATAGACCGGGTCGAGCGCCAGCATCGGGTCCTGGAAGATCATCGAGGCGACGCCGCCGCGATAATCGGCGAGAGCCTTGCCGGACAGTGCCAAGACATCCTGATCGGCCACCCGCACTTTGCCGGTCGTCTGCGAGCGGTGTTCCGGATTGATGCGCAGCAGCGTCTTCATGGTGACGCTCTTGCCGGAGCCCGATTCGCCAAGAATGCCCAGCACTTCGCCAGCCCGCAGCGTGAAGCTTACGCCATTCACCGCATGAACGGTGCGCGCGCCGTGGAACCTGACCGTGAGGTTCTCGACCTCGACGAGTGGCGCGCTGGTCGCGGAGGCGTTCATGCCGCCGCCCGCGCTTTGGAATGGCCAGAGGCGGGAATGTTCATATGGCAGGCGGCCAAATGGCCGGCGGCGCCCGTGACGTAGAGACCAGGGTTGGCTTGCGAGCAGACCGGTTCCGCATAGGGGCAGCGTGTGTGGAAGCGGCAGCCAGAAGGCGGATTGATCGGGTTCGGCGGATCGCCGGACAACGGCGCCTCTTCCGTACGCGCATCGGGATCCATCGACGGCATGGCGGTGAGCAGCGCGCGGGTATAGGGGTGTCGCGGCGTGGCGTAGATATCCTCCACCGGGCCGATCTCGACCACCTCGCCGAGATACATGACCATGACGCGGTCACTGATATAGCGCACGACATTAAGGTCATGCGAGATGAAGACATAGGTGAGCCCGAACTCCGCCTTGAGATCGAGCAGCAGGTTGAGGACCTGCGCCTCGACCGACTTGTCGAGAGCGGAGACGGCTTCATCAAGGATCACAATCCGCGGCGAGATGGCGAGAGCGCGAGCGATGTTGACGCGCTGACGCTGTCCACCCGACAATTCATGCGGATAGCGCCCGGCGAAGCGGGCCGACTCGAGCCCGACCTTGCCCATCAAGTCCCTTGCCAGCGCGCGGGCCTTCGCGTCCGGCGTGCCGTGCACCTTCGGGCCGAAGGCGATCGAATCCTCGATCGTCAGGCGCGGATTGAGCGAGGCGTAGGAATCCTGGAAGACCATCTGGACGCCACGCCGCAATTCTGCCAGCGTCAGATTCTCGCCGATGGTGCGATTGGCGACCATGATCTTGCCGGCATCGGATCGGATCAGGCCGATCAGCAGACGTGCCGTGGTCGATTTTCCGCAACCGGATTCGCCGACCATGCCCAACGTCTCGCTGCTCGCGACATCGAAGGTGACGCCGTCGACCGCGCGCACGACTGCATTGGGCCGCCCGAACAGGCCCGAACGGATGGGGAAATGCTTGACGAGACCGGAAATGCTCAGGAGCGCGCTCACGCCTTGATATCCATGGCCGTGCGCAAGCCGTCGCTCAGCAGATTGAAGGAAATCGAAGTGATGAAGATCATCGCGCCGGGCAAGGCCGCGACCCAGGGCTGGACATAGATCGCCGCGCGCAACGTGTTTAGCATCAGGCCCCATTCCGGCTCTGGTGGTTTGACGCCGAGACCGAGGAATGACAGTCCCGAGGCGAGTATCATCGAGACGGAGATCAGGCTGGTCGCATAGACGAAGATCGGCCCCAGAATGTTGCCGAGCACATGGACGCGAACGATCGTCCAGCCGCCGGCGCCCGAGGCGCGCGCAGCCTCGACGTACTCGACGCCACGCACCGCCGTGGTGACGCTTTCGGCGATGCGGGCGATCTGCGGAATGAAGACGATCGTCAGCGAGAGAAGTCCATTGCCGATGCCGGCGCCGAACGCGCCCGACAGCGCGATCGCCAACAGCACCGAGGGAAACGCGAAGAACACATCGATGACGCGCATCACCAAGGTGTTGAAACGTCCGCCGATATAGCCGGCCGCGATCCCGATAGCCGAGCCGAGCACGAAGGCGATCAGCACCGGCGTCACGCCCATGAAGAGCGAGAGCCGGCCGCCATGGATCAACCTCGTCATCATGTCGCGGCCGAGTTCGTCGGTGCCGAGCGGAAAGCCCGGCGTGCCGATCGGTTTCAGGCGGCGCAGCATCGAGGAGTGGTAGGGATCGGCGAGGCCGAGATACGACGCAAGTACGGCAAGCAGGATGATGGCCAGGATCACAAGCCCGGCCCCGACCGCAACGGGATCGCGCTGGAAGCGCCGCGCGACCCCGGTCCAATAGCCGGCAGAGCGCCGCACGGGCGCAATGGCGATGCTGTCGGCGGCGGCGGCCATGCCGTCAGGCCCTCTGCACGCGCGGGTCGAGCAGCGCTTGAACGATGTCGACGATCAAATTCAGCGCCACGAAGAACATTGCCAGCACCAGGATCGTGCCCTGCAGCAGCGGCAGGTCGCGCTGGAAGATGGCATTGCCGAGCAGCAATCCAGTGCCCGGCCAGGAAAACACGGTCTCGATCAGGATCGAGCCACCGAGCAGATAACCGAGCTGCAGACCCATCACGGCGAGCGCGGTCGGGGCGGCGTTCTTGACGACATGGCGGAAGACCCCGGTATCGGCGAGGCCTTTGGCACGCAGTGCCATCACGAATTCCTGGCTGAGGATATCGGTGACGAGCGCGCGCACCGTCCGCGAGATGATGCCCATCGGGATGACCGAAAGGGTGATGGCCGGCAGAATCATGAAGCGGATATGCTCCCAATCCCACGCCCAGTCGGACGACCCTCCAGGGCCCGCGCCGACGGCCGGCAGCCAGCCGAGTTGCACCGAGAAAATGATCACCAGCACCATGCCGAGCCAGTAATGCGGCACCGAAACGCCGAGGACCGCGACGGTGGACGCTGCGCGGTCGAGCCAGGAGCCGCGGAAATAGCCGGCGACGAAGCCGAACGTGCAACCGAAGGCGAAGCCGATAATGGTGGCCAACATGGCGATCACCATTGTGTTGCCGACCGCCTTGCCGACCTCGTCGAGGACGGGCCGGCCGGTGGCGATCGACCTGCCGAGATCGCCGTGCAGCGCCTTCATCAGCCAAAGCCCGAACTGGATCGGCAGAGCCCGGTCGAAACCGTAGACGCGGCGCATCTCCTCCTGCAACTGGGCAGAGGCGTCCGGCGGCAGCACCGCGCTCAAGGGATCCCCAGGCGCGATATGCACGAGCAGAAAGCAAATGATGCTGACGCCAAAGGCGACCGGCAGTACGTAGAGGAGGCGCTTCAGCAGATACATCAGCATCGCGCGCCCCCGAGCTCCCTATTTAGCCAGGGTGATCGGCGAGAAGTCCTGGAACCAGTTCTGTGCCTGAACGAAGCCTTTGACCTTGGGGCTCAGCGCGCGTGGATTCACGTCATGCACCACCATCAGGAACAGAGCCTCGTCGACATATTTCTCATGGATTTTCTGCAAAACCTTGGTCTGCTCGACAGGATCGAAGGTGGTGCGCGCCTGCTCGAAAAGCTTGTCCATCTCCGGATCGCAGTAATTTCCCCAGTTCGTGCCTGCCGGCGGGGCGAGGTTGCATTGCAGATGGCGGATGAGGCCGGTGAACGGATCCTGGATGAAGTAAGTGAAGTTGATGCCGGTGGCGCCGCGCGCACTTTCATACTTGGCTCCCGCGCGCCAGATGTTGATGAGCGCGTTCCATTCCACGACCTCGAACTCGACCTTGATGCCCACCTCGGCGAGGTTCTGTTGGACGAACTCGTTCATCGGCAGAGGCTGCATCTGGCCCGAGCCTGAGGACGAGATCAGGATTTTTGTGACGAGAGGCTTCTCCGGGCCGTAGCCGGCTTCAGCCAGCAGCTTCTTCGCCTCCACCACATCGTGCGTGAGCTTGAATGTCGGGTTGCCGAACCAGGGATGGCCAGGTGGCATGAAGCCCTGTGCCGGGATGGCGAGCCCACTCAACAACTCCACCAATCCATCGCGGTCGATCGCGAGATTGGCGGCCTTGCGCACCCGAACGTCGTTCCAGGGCGAACCTTCGACGCGCGAAAGATGCCAGGTCCAGTTATGCGGATAGGCGTTGGCGACGATCTGAAATCCGGCCTGCTTCAGCGACGATACCGCATCGGGCGAGGGAGCCTCGATCCAATCGACCTGGCCCGAGCGCAGGGCCGCCACGCGGGCGTTCGGCTCAGGCAGCGGCAGCAGCACCAGCTTGTCGAGCTTTGGCACGCGCGCCTTGTCCCAGTAGCCGGCGAAGGGGACGAGCTCGGCGCGCTCGCGCGGCACCAAGAGCGCCAATTTCCAAGGGCCGGTGCCGGACGGCGTCTTGGCGAAGGCCTCCCAGCTCTTGCCCACTTTCTCCCATTGTGCCGGCGACGACATCATGATCCAGGCGATCTGGTAGGGAAGGGTCGCGTCCGGCGCCTTGGTGCTGATCTCGACCGTATACTTGTCGATCGCCTTGTAGGAGCCGACCGATGGAATGCGTGAGCGGCCTTGCGCTGCCTGGCGTGCATCGAATTGCGGCGCGTCGCTCTTCAAGAGCTTGTCGAGGTTCCAGACTACCGCATTGGCGGTGAATTCGCTGCCGTCATGGAACTTCACCCCTTCGCGCAACTTGAAGACCCATTTGTTGGTGTCACCCTTGTCGACCGACCAGGAGGTGGCGAGACCAGGCGCGAGCTCAGACGGCTTCGTGGCGCTGGACAGATCCCAGTTGATCAGCCCGTCATAGACCGTGTAGCCCATGAAACGCATGCCTTCGCCGCCCTGATCGGTCTGGCCGGTCGTCAAGGGAATGTCGGCTGCGGTCATCCCGATGCGCAATGTTCCTTGCGCGGACGCCGAACCGAGCGAGGACAGCACCAGGGCCGCGGCGAGCACGACCGATCTTCCAACACGACGCATCCGCAGCCCTCCTTGCTACTGGCCTGGTCCCATATCGAAGCAAGGGATGTGCCAGCAGTGCAGGAGCGCGGGTCGACCGCGGCTCGGACAGCAGAATACGCCAACTTGGCCGGCTGCCTGTTCCGTGGCTCCAACAGTGCTCACATCGGCGCCAGACCCGGCGCCCTTGCGGCGCCTAGCCAATCGGCGGCAGGCGCAAATGCCAGTCGGTCGCCTGCTGGTAGGCCTGACCGATGCGCAAGGCCATGGCTTCGTCGTAGCCGCGGCAGACGATTTGCAGCGAGAGCGGCAGGCCGCTGGCGGTGAAGCCGTTCGGCAGGGCGACGCAGAGTTCCAGGAGGTTGCCGAAACGCGTGAAGCGAGAAGGGACCCGCTCCTGATCGACCTCCTCGAGCGGGATCGCCGGTGTCTCGGTGGTCGGGGTCAAGAGGGCGTCGATACCTTCCATCTCCACGTACAGCTTCTGCTTGAGTTCCTGCTGCAGTCGCTTCGTCTTGAGGTACTCGTTGGCCGAAATCGTTGCGCCGGCCATGACGCGCTTGCGCACGGCCTCGTCGAGCTGTGCCGTGGGATCTTCCGCCAGATGCCCGTTGAAATAATAGGATTCCGCCTGGGTGATGGCCTGCGCAGCGACGAGATCGGCGAAGCGGAAGGGCAAGGCGATATCGACGACATCGGCGCCGAGGCTGGCGAGACTATCGAGCGACTGGTCGTAAGCGGCGAGCATGTCCGGCGCCACGCCCTCGCGCTCGGCTTTCGGCATGCGGGCGAGGCGAAGCCCGCGCACGCCGCGCCCTATGAACGGCAGCGGATCATCGGCCGCGATGCCGCGCGTCGTCACGTCGAGAGGGTCGGGCCCCTGCAACACGTTGTAGAGAAGCGCCGCGTCCTCGACGGAGCGCGCCATCGGGCCCGGCGTGTCGAGCGTTCCGCTGAGCGGGATGATGCCGTAGGTGCTGATGCGGCCGACCGTGACCTTGAGCCCGGTCAAGCCGCAGAACGAGGCCGGCAGGCGCACCGACCCGCCCGTATCCGTACCGATCGCCCAGGGCGCCATGCGCGCGGCGACGGCGACACCCGAGCCGCTGCTGGAGCCGCCGGGCGTGCGCGCGGTGCTCGCGTCCCAGGGATTCCAGGGCGTGCCCATATGCTGGTTGGTGCCCCAGCCGCCCATGGCGAATTCCACCGTATGCGTCTTGCCCAGCACGATCATGCCTTGCGCGATCATGCGCTTGGCGATCGTGGCGGTGACGGTGGAGCGGCGCCGCCGCAGGCTCGCCGAGCCGCCGACGGTGATCTGCCCCTCGAGATCGATCAGGTCTTTGAGCGCAATCGGCACGCCATGCAGCGGCCCGACGGCGTGGCCGGAGCGGATTGCCTTGCCAGCGCCTTCTGCCGCCAGGCGAGCGTTAGCGCCGTGAACATCGACAAAGGCCTGCAATTTCGGCTCCAGCCGGGCGATGCGCGCCAGCAACGCGTCGACCACGTCGATCGGCGAAAGCCGTCGGGCGGCGAGGGCGCGCGACAGCTCTGCGGCGCCCAGCAGACAAGGGTCGGTGAGGCGGGGACTGGCCGAATCCATGGCGTGATACTCCTACTGTATGCTGACGAGCGTCAGATCGACGAACCAGGACTGCGGCGAGACGAAACCTTTGACCTTCGTGCTCATCGCACGCGGATTGAGGTCGTGGACGATATAGAGCCAGGGAGGATTGTCGACGAGGCGCTCATGCGCGGCGCGATACGCGTCGGCGATTGTCTTCGGATCAGTCGCCTCGGCGAGCGTCTTCAGCGCCTCGTCGAACTTGTCGTCTTTCCATTGCTCGAAATTGGCGCCGTTCGGCGCGAAATTGGCCGATGAGAAATAGCGCGCCATCACGCCGACATCGGAGGAGGGCGAACTGATGTTGAGCGCCATCGTGTTGTGCAGGCTGGGGCTGTCCGGCGTCGCGCGCAAGGTCGTGAGCAGGACCTGCCATTCGACCACGTCGAAATCGACGTCGACGCCACATGCCTCTTTGAGGTTTTGCTGGACGAACTCGTTCATCGGCAAGGGTAGCATCTGGCCCGAGCCTGAGGTCGAGATCATGACCTTGAACGAGAGTGGTTTGGCGGCGCTGTAGCCTGCTTCCGCCAGTAGCGCTTTGCCCTTTGCCGGATCGAACTTGTACTGGTTGACTGGATTGCCGAAATTCGGGTCGCTCGCCTTCAGCCAACCAGCCGAAGCTTCCGCGGTGCCGTTGAGCAATGCCACCAATCCTGCGCGGTCGATGCAGTAGTTGAGGCCTTGGCGTACCTTCACATCCTTCAAGGGGCTGTTGGTCGCGCCGATGTTATAAAGCCACGGCCAGACATGCGGGTAGGAGCCGGTGGTGATGGTGAAGCCAGCCGCTTTCAGCGAGGGAATGGCGTCGGGCGGCGGGACCTCTATCCAGTCGACCTGGCCGGCGCGCAAGGCTGCGAGGCGTGCGGTGGCCTCGGGGATCGGCATCAGAACGACCGCGTCGACCTTGGCCTTCTTGGCGGTGTCCCAGTAGCCGTCCCATTTCGCGAGCTCGACCGATTGGCGTGGTACCACTTTGGCGATCTTGAAAGGTCCGGTGCCGGCGGCCGGCAAGGTTGCGACCTTTGTCCAGTCCTTGCCGGCTTTCTCGAACGAGGCCGGCGAGGTGAAAAGAATATAGACGACCATGTAGGGGAAATAGGAGGCGGGTGTCTTGGTTGTGATCGCCACCGTGTAGTCGTCAACCTTCTTGTAGGAGTCCATCAGCGGCACCCGCGCGCGGGTCATGCCTGCCGCCGGCGGCTCGAATTGCGGGCTGTCACTCTTGAAATAGCGATCGAGATTCCAGATCACCGCATCAGCATTGAAATCGCTGCCGTCGTGGAATGTCACGCCGTGACGCAGATGGAAGGTCCAGGTCTTCTTGTCATCCGCCGCCTGCTCCCATTTCTCGGCGAGGCCAGGCCGCAAACCGGCGAGTTGCTCTGCACTCGCAAGGTCCCAAAGCACCAGACCTTCGAAGATGGGGTAGCCGAGGAAACGCATGCCCTCGAAACCGTTGTTCGGCAGGCCCGTCGTCGTCGGGATGTCCGAGGCAGTCATGGCGATGCGCAGGGACGTTTCCGCCGAGGCATGCTGAAGCGTGAGCAACGATCCGGCAAGCGCCAGCATGCCGATGAGACAACGAATGATCATGATGACCCCGACCGGAACGAGCAGTTGAGGGATTGCAGGAGGTTCAAACGATGCAAATCCTGGGCCAGCATCCCGGACCAGCGCCCGTTATGCAGCCTCCGTCCTGCGTCCGTTCGTCGCGAGCAGCCAGCTTCGAGATAACCGCCTTCGTGACCGCGGATGCTCGCGATGAGGCGGCAGCACGCGCCCGCGCGGATGAGGACGGTGTCCACGGTGTGGCGCTTAGCAAATCGCGGCCGGCGGAGAGCCGACTGTCGGTAATCACAGGTTTCCGGTTTAGAACCTAAGACCCTCGGCGGGAGGCGTGACACGGGGCAAATAGGACCCCCTGCGCAACGCATTCACAGATCCAGGCTCGCCGTAGATTAAGGAGTCAGGGGCCCCGGATTTGAACTATGCTCGTAGCGGCAGGCGGGGATCCCAGCGCGAGGTGCCTGCCAATTACGCTGGTTGCGGGTCACCGCAACCAGTGCGGCAATGATCTGGACATGTTCAGGGTCTACGATGGCGATGAAAGTCGCTGCGCAATTCCGGAAGAGATGCGGGTTCAAGGCGGCGCCCGAATTCCGCCCGAGTGTGCCGCTGCGCATGATGTGCGATCGTGCAGTAGCCTAGGACCGTAGCATCACGCGAGATCCAAAGTGCCGTGAGCAGAGCGGGGGATGCTGGCCGCCACCGGTGAGCAGGAGGGGCCAGACCGCGAGATAGCGTTCGAGGTAGGGAATAAGATCGAGCGGCAATGGGAACTCGAGCCGCTGCTTCGCCTTCATCTCGTTCGCCGCGAACAAAAGCCACCATGAGCCATTGCGCTTACGAGGTGCTGGTCGCACCGGATCATCGCCAAGTTCAGCCCGCGGGTCGGCCGATGTGCGAGGAGCGCGATGACCAAGCCGTCGCGGAAGGTCATCGCCGTATCGAGCGTCAGGCCGTTCGCGTCGGTATTGGCCATCAACCGCTTGCCCAGGTCCGCCAGCTGGTCAGGCGGCTGCAGGCGCTCTCTCTTGTTATGGACAGAGACGGCCTGACTACGGAGGCGGGCGGCCGCGCGGCCGATCCAGCGCCAATCGCTATCGGGAGCCATCGCGCGCAAGGCATCCCCCAGCATCTGAAGCCGGCATTGAACCGTGAAAGGACTTTTGCTCGCCTGAAGCGCCGCGACATAGGCCTTGACCCGCTCTTTGCTGACGCGAGTGGCAGGCGGCACTAGCGGATCGAGCAGGCCCTCTCCCTGGCACCACGCGAGCCAGCCGCCGTAGTTCGTTTCGATGGCGCGGCGCGAGGTTGGCGCCCATTGAGCCGCCAAGCCGCCCGGCGCAAACGGATCGCCGGGCGTGAGCGCCGCCGCCCAGGCTGCGCGATCAGGTGCTGGCCACTGCGCTACCGGCCAGCAGCGGCGCACGCCAGCCCCGCCGGGTATGTCTATCTGCCCGCTCATGCGGCACCGCGGCGCCGGGCGGCAGGTGCACGGCCGGACCATCCCATTAGCGGACACATGAGCGTTCGGGCCATGTTCCCAGCGAACCGGAGGAAGCCGAGGACAGCCTGACACCGGGTTTCGCAAGGGCGCCGCGCGCCGCTTAGCAGTGACCGCCGCCCCTGTTCGTGCTCCGAGCTGCCCCTCGGGTGGCTCGGTCAAGCCGGTCCACGGCAAAAGGCGCCTTTGATACTAAAGCTATTGCCTAACCATCCGCGCCGTGATACTTAGGCGTATGCTTAACCAATCGACCGATCTGGACCGCCTGTTCCACGCCCTGGCCGACCCGGCGCGCCGAGCGATGGTAGAGCGGCTGAGCCGGGGGCCGGCACCAGTGAGTGAGCTGGCCCGGCCGCTGCCTATGTCGCTGCCTGCGGCGATGCAGCACCTGAGCGTGTTGGAGGCGGCGGGTCTGGTGCGTTCCGAGAAGGTCGGCCGGGTGCGCACCTGCGCCATCGAGCCCCAGGCGCTCAGCCAGGCCGAGCAATGGATCAATGCCCGGCGGATCGAGTGGGAGCACCGCCTCGACCGGTTGGGCGAGTACCTGAAAACCCTGGAAAGCGAAGGAGATGGTGATGGCTCAGGTGATTGAAGCGAAAAAGGACGCAGCCGTGCAGCAACCGCCGCCGCTCAGGCTTTCCCGTGTCCTCCACGCCCGGCGCGAGACGGTGTTCAAGGCCTGGAGCTCCGCCGACCACGTGAAACGCTGGTTCAGCCCAGAGACCTTCACCGTTTCGGACGCCAAGGTGCAGATGCACGTCGGCGGCCGGTTCGACGTCTGCATGCGCTCGCCCACTGGCGAGGAGCACTGGACCCGCGGCACGTTCGTTGAAGTCACGCCGCACACGAGGCTGGTGATCGATATGCACGCCACTGACAGTGTCGGCGAGCCGCTGTTCCGCGCCTATACCGAGGTCGCCTTCTCCGACGCGCTCGGCGGGACCCGAATGGACGTGGTGCAGACCTACACCTTCATCGATCCGTCGATCGCCGCGCCGATGGTGGCGGGCGCGCCGGAGGGATGGCGCACCACGCTCGACAAGCTGGAGAAGGAGGTCGTGCACATGCAGGGTGGGACCGAGACTGGCGTCCGCTCGGTGGCGCATGCCACCTTCCATCTGGAGCGCACCTATGACGCGCCGGCCGCGCGGGTGTGGAAGGCGTTGACCGACGAGGCGGCCAAGCAAAAGTGGTTTGGCGGCACACCCGGCCGCTGGGAATTGCTCGAGCGGCGCATGGACGTGCGCGTCGGCGGAAGCGAGCGGCTGAAGGGCCGTTGGGAGGGTGGGGTGGTTTCCACCTTCGACGCCACCTATCACGACGTGATCCCGAACGAGCGGTTGGTCTACAGCTACGAGATGCACCTGGACGACAAGAAGATCTCGGTGTCACTGACGACCATGCAGTTGAAGGCCGACGACGGGAAGACCACCCTGATGGTCACCGAGCAGGGCGCGTTCCTCGACGGCTACGACGACGCGGGTTCCCGCGAGCACGGCACCGGCCATCTCCTCGATGCGCTTGGGGCGTCGCTGAAGGACTGAGCGCATCGCGGCTAGCCCAAGCCCTGGCCGGGCAGCTGGTTATTGGAGCGTGAGTTCAGGACCCGAGTGTCGTCGGTCAGCACTGAGACCACGCCATCCAGCCCACCCGCGCGTCGCTGATCCGGGCGTGAGAATCGGCCAGCAGCGGCTCCTCGTCGATTATCTTGGTCCGGAAGGCGTCAGCCGGTCGGGCATCATGCTCCGCGGCGCGCATGAAACACGCCGCCTTCCAGGCCGGGAACAGGTCAGCGTTGTAGAAGGCCATGCCGGAGGCGGCGTGGCTACGTCGGATCGGCTGGTCGCAAAACGCAAAAGTCGGGAAACTGCGCGAAGCAAAGGTCCGCTTGTGGCGCTCTCAGCGGACGCTAGTGGATCGAGTCTAACACTTTGTGCCCACGATTGACGGCAGCGATGATTTTATCGGGGTGGGCGGTCCAGACGAAGGGCTTCGGGTCATGGTTGGC
>WNFJ01044508.1_pt1 | contig 14837 bp, 14 predicted proteins | sample 5400461 | NCBI WGS metagenome assembly WNFJ01 (sample SAMN13153349, study PRJNA577476) | soil metagenome | isolation source: 115 cm saprolite on Douglas fir-dominated hillslope | place: USA:California | collected 2013-09-17 | reverse complement strand
TTGTCAGACGGCGAACAATGCGACGATTTTTGGTTCGCCGCAGCGCGGCATCGAGTTCGGCGGCACGCCGAACAACGGCAACTTCGATTGGGCAGTCGCCGTCACAAACGGCAGCAACGTAGGAACTGCAACGCGAAGCACCAAAGACGTCTACGTTCGGCTCTCCCAGAAATTCAACCTGGAGCGCGATCCGGAAAGCCGGAATGCGATCCAGGCCGCGGGGCCGACTGGCCCGCGGGATCACACGTCGATCCGCGTTGGATTCTTGTATTACTACGGTAAGAATCAACAGAACCAGGATGGCCTACTCTTCCCAGGTTTAGCGACTGTTGAGGAACCGTTCTACCGCGTGGGCGGTGATCTGCGTTTCAAGTACCGGAAGCTGGAACTATTCGGACTCGGAATGTTTGGCCATGACGACAATCACCGCCGTGAAATTCTCCGGCGGGTTCGCAGGTGCCAACTATTGGTTCTATCCATGGCTGATCGGAACCTTTCATTACGACGCCGTGAATTCCCATACGGACTTCGTGAATGGCGCTCCTGCATCGGAGCACCAAACGAGGAACCGCTTTAGCCCGGGCTTCCAAGTACTGGTGCGTGCCAACATCAAGATCGTTGGCGAATATCAATACACTTTCGGGCAGCCATACACGGATCCTGTAACCGGGAATACTTTGTTCTTCCGCCCGAATACGTTCCAAACGGGCATCGACTACGTTTTCTAAGAGAATCAGGCTCGAAAATTGAGTTGCACGCATATCAAATACGAGAGGAATATCATGAATCTATCAAGAAGCGCAGTAAAGACAGCATTCGCAGCCACGCTGGTAGTGGCCCTGGCCGGTGCAGTCCGCGCCAATGAAATCAAAGGCAAAGTCGGCGTGCAGGGCATCAAGTCCGCGGAGAACATCGCCGTATACGTCGATGCGATTGCGGACAAAAAGTTCGAGGCGCCGAAGGACCACGTCGTAATTGACCAGCGGAAAATGGCGTTCATTCCTCATGTTATTGCGGTGCAGCAGGGAACGACGGTGGACTTTTTGAACAGCGACCCCGTCGGTCACAACGTCTATTGGCCTTCGATCAGCGGAAATAAAAAGCTCTCTCACAATCTTGGAACTTGGCCGAAGGGGGAAAAGAAACCCTTCCAATTCAATGACCTCGGCACGGCTTCTCTTCTTTGCAACGTTCACCCCGAAATGTCCGGCTACGTCGTTGTCGTTCCCACGTCATATTTCGCGGTGACCGACAAAGAGGGCAATTTTGAAATCAAGAATGTGCCCGCCGGAAAATATACGTTGAAAACCTGGAGTGAAGACGGCAAACCGACGACGCAAGCAGTGGATTTGAGCGGTGCGACGGCCACGGTTGAACTGACGGTTAAGAAGTAATAGTTTGGGAACCCAGAGGAAGCCGTTCAAGTGAGCACGCGCACCAAACTCGTCGATCTTGAATGGCTGGAGTCGAACTTTCCCTGCATGCAGGCGTGTCCAGTGCACACCCAGGCCGGACGTTACGTGTCACTGATCGCCGAGGGACGCTACGAGGAAGCGTACCGCTATGCTCGGGTCCCCAACCCTTTTGCTTCCATTTGCGGTCGAGTATGCGGACATCCTTGCGAACCCGCCTGCCGCCGTGGGCAACTCGACCTGCCCATTTCTATCCGCGCCCTAAAGCGGTTCGTCACCGAGCGGCATGGACCGGAATCGCGAAATCCCGTCGATGTTTTTGCCGGCGCGCCTCGCCCCGTCCGGACGGAAAAGGTTGCCATCATCGGCTCGGGCCCGGCTGGTATGTCGGCGGCGCACGACTTGGCGCTGCTCGGGTATCCCGTCACCGTTTTCGAAGCCGCCCCGGTGCCCGGTGGAATGATGCACCTCGGCATTCCGGAATACCGCCTGCCGCGCGACGTCTTGCAAGCACAGATTCGCGAAATTGTTGACCTCGGTCCGGAACTCCGCCTCAACATGCGGCTCGGCAAAGACTTTTCCCTGCAAGATCTCCGGCGGGAGGGCTACAAAGCCGTTTTACTTGCCTTCGGCCTGCATCGCAGCCGCGATTTGAATTTACCGGGGCACGAGCTGGACGGTGTCGTCAAAGGCATCGATTTTCTTTTGAACGTAAATCTTGGCTACCGCTTTTCGATTGGCAAACAAGTAGTAGTCGTCGGCGGGGGCAACGTAGCCATCGACGTGGCGCGTTCCGCCATGCGCGAACAGCAAAAACTCGGCCCGGGCGCCGAAGGCGCTGCGGGACTTCCCGATGAGCTGACTTCCAGCGAGCACGATGTTGCCATGAAGGAGTTCATGGATGTTTCCCGCCAGGCGCTCCGCATGGGCGCCCGCGAAGTGCACCTCGTTTGCCTCGAATCACGCGAAGAAATGCCCGCCTCCGAAGAGGAAATTGAGGAAGGTCTCCTTGAGGGGATCAAGATACACCCTTCACTCGGTCCCAAACAGTTTGTCGGAAACAAGGGAAAAGTGACTGGGCTCGAGGTCATAAACTGCACTTCCGTCTTCGACGCGCAGCACAGGTTCAGCCCGACTTTCGCAGCCGGAACCGAAAGCATCATTGCCTGCGACACGGTGATCCTCGCCATCGGGCAGGCCTCGGATACTTCCTTCCTTAAGCCCTCAGACGGCATCGAAACCACGCGCCAGGGCACTTTGAAAATTGACCCCGCGACGCTGATGACCACTGCGCCGGGGATCTTCGCGGCCGGAGATATTGCCTTCGGTCCGCGGCTGATCATTAATGCCGTTGCTGACGGCAAGAAAGCCGCCGAAGAAATCGACAAATTCATTCGCGGCCCGGAATGGACGCCCAAGCCCCAGTTCGTGCAAATTGCCGTTCTGGATCATCACCGGATGGCTGAGCAGTACGACGAATATTCGCGTCTCGGCGTGCCGGTAATTCCCCTCGAGCGCCGTACCGGCGTTGCTGAAGTCGAGATTGGCTTCACGGAGGAGCAGGCGCGCCGTGAGGCTTCGCGATGCCTGCAATGCTGGATCAACACGATTTTCGAAGGGAATGAAGCCGATGGAACGGAATGCATCCTGTGCGGGGGATGCGTGGATGTTTGCCCGGAGAACTGTCTGCAGCTCGTGCCACTCAGCCAATTTGTATTTTCGGATGAAACGCGCCAGCAGCTCACTGCCACTTCCGATTCGCGCGCGGCTGAGTTCCTCCACCTTTCACCGGATGGACTCATTGCCGAAGAAGGTTCCGTGATGGTCAAAGATGAAACCATCTGCATCCGTTGCGGCCTCTGTGCCGAACGGTGCCCGGTGAAAACGATCACCATGGAAGCCTTCGAAGTTTTCGATCGTGATCCCAACTTAGTCCAAATTGAAAACATGGTTCTACACGCATGAGTGACGCAATAAATCCCTCTATCCCCCAAGCGCTGCGCCAGGCACAGGCGGGAGACGAGATCACCCGGCGCGATTTCTTGAACGAAATCACCCTAGGTGCCCTCGGCATCGCCGGTCTAGGTTCCGTTGCCGTGACCTATCAATTTTTTTCGCCCAACGTGCTGTTTGAGCCCGCGACAACCTTTCGCGCCGGCAATCCCGATCTGTATCCCGTTCATTCCGTAACCTTTCTTCAGGACCAGCAGGTGTACATTGTGCGCATGCCGGAGGGCTTCTATGCCGTCTCTGCCGTCTGTACGCATCTGGGTTGCGTTACGCAGTGGAAGCCCGACGCCGACATGATTGCGTGCCCGTGCCACGGGAGCAAGTTCAAAGCCGACGGCGCAAAAATCGAGGGTCCCGCGCCGCGTCCGCTCCCGCACTTCGCTATCTCGCTCACCCCCGACGGCGAGCTGCTCGTCGATAAGCTACAAAGCATTAAGCCCGCTCAGGTCTTGAAGGTCTAAGGAAGAAGATGGCGACATCCTTTCAATCCGTGTTGCAGAATCTTCGGGAAACGAAAGTCTGGAAGTCCATCTTCCGCCGGGGCCCTGCGAATACCAATCGCACTCGTAGCCTGGCTATTTTCGGCAATCTTTTCCTTCACTGGCTGCCCGTTAAGGTGCGCGAGAAGTCGCTCCGGGTCCGCGCTTCGTACTATCTAGGCTCCATCTCCTTTCTGTTGTTCGTCGTTCTCTTTGTCACCGGCATTCTGCTGATGTTTTATTACCATCCCGCAGCGCCGCACGCGTACCGCGACATGAAGGATCTGCAATTTGTAGTCTCCAACGGCGTTTTTCTGCGCAATTTGCACCGCCTGGCCGCGCACCTGATGGTTTTCGCTGTCTTCTGGCACATGTTTCACGTGTTTTACCGCGGGGGCTACAAGCCACCGCACGAATTTAACTGGGTGGTCGGCGTAGTGCTGCTTTTGGTCACGCTGTTCCTCAGCTACACGGGCTATCTCTTGCCCTGGGACCAGCTGGCATTCTGGGCCGTGACTGTTGGCACCAACATTATTTCCGCCATGCCCGTGGTGGGCGGCAAAATCCGGTTTCTCGTGCTTGGCGGCAACATCGTCGGTGAAAACGCGCTCCTGCGTTTCTACGTGCTGCACGTGGTGATTCTCCCGCTTGTGGCGTTCTTGCTCATCGGGATTCATTTCTGGCGCGTGCAAAAAGACGGCGGCCTGACTGTGAGGCACAGGGACGAAGATGGAAAAGAATAAAATCGAAACGGGGATAAGCTCAGACGCAAAGAAAGATCCACGCCGCATCGTCTTCGTCACAAAGAAAACGTCTGCGAAGGTCGTCGGTGACGCCGGACCGCAGTTGATGACTTACCCGCATCTCTTGATCCGCGAAGCAATCGCATTTCAGGTTCTCGTGATTGCTATGGTGCTCGTTGCGCTTCTTTGGGACGCGCCGCTCGAGCAACTCGCGAATCCGCTGCTTACCCCAAACCCCGCTAAGGCGCCGTGGTATTTTCTTGGGCTTCAGGAACTGCTGCACTTCTTCCCACCCTTTGTCGCCGGTATTCTGATTCCCACTTTGGTGGTGATCGCGCTCGTTGTTATTCCTTACTTCAACGTGAACGTCGAAGGCAAGGCGATCTGGTCTCGGCCCGCGCGAAGTCTCAGAATTGTTCTCGCCACTGTATTCCTCCTTCTGGCTTTTCTTGCCGTGTTCCGTGCATGGACGATTTTCTTGCCGACGGCGCTTGTCGCAGCTCTTCTGCTTTTCTCTTATACCGCTCGGGCTGGTGAAAATGGCTGGCTTCATGCGCTGGCCGGGAAGCCCGTCTCCTGGTGGGTCATGACCTGGTTTATTGCTGTCGCTCTTTGCTTGACTGTCGTGGGCACCTTTTTCCGTGGCCCGGGTTGGTCCTGGGCCTGGCCGTGGAGAACTCATGCCGGCTGAAGAAATGGGCAAATTGACGAATCGCATTCGGCTGGTCTTCGCGGTTTCCAGTGTGGTGTTCCTGGCTGTGCTGGCCATCTCGCCCTTTAAGGATTTTCGCCGCGAATGGAAGCAGTACAAGCGGTCGTACCAGCGCTTTGCGCAAACCCGTCCGGACACAAAGAAGCTGCTGGCCGACTACCGCCCCGACATCGATCAAATCTGGCTGCCGGGCATGAACGTCGTTGATCGCTGCACGACTTGCCACCAGGGAATCACGCAGGCGAGCCTTTCAGACAATGCGGTCGCTCAACCCTTCCGTGCCCATCCGCGTATTCCCCACAATGTTCGCGACTGGGGCTGCACCGTCTGCCATCGTGGGCAGGGTCCCGCCACGGAAGTAGCCGAAGCCCACGAGTCCACACTTGCGTGGGAGCAGCCGATCCTGCCAACCCGCTTCATTCAAGCGTCATGCGGTACATGCCACTACGCCGACTTACCCCAGACTCAGCGGCTGACTAAGGGCCGCGAGCTGCTCGCTGAACTGAATTGTCAGGGCTGCCATCGCCTCCCGGGAATCGAACGTCCCGCGATGCTTGGTCCCGATCTCACCAACGTCGGCACCAAAGTCAGCCGCGAATGGATTTATAAGTGGCTGAAGGAACCCCGCACCATCGTCGACAAAGACGGCAATGTCTCCGTGAACGGCTATGAGACGGAAGATGAGCCGCGGATGCCGAAGTTCCGCCTGACAGAGAACGAACTCCGCGGCCTTTCGGCTTACCTCAGCGCGCAGAATGCCAAAGCCTTCGCGCCTTACAAGCTCGATGCCCGCGTGGTTGCCGTCTGGAGTAAGAACCCTGAGCTGATTTCTCAGGGCGAGCTTCGTTTCCGCCAGATGTTTTGCTCCACGTGCCATTCCCTTGCCGTCATTCGCGCCGGTGAAACCAAGCTCATCGGCGGCGACATCGGCCCGGAACTGACGAAAGTCGGCAGCAAGGTCAATCCCGATTGGCTCATCACTTGGCTCCGCGATCCGCAGGGCTATCTTCCGCACACGCGCATGCCTCGGTACGGCTGGTCGGATGAAGATCTCTTCAAAGTAACCCAGTACATCACCACCAAGCTCACCGATTCTGACCTTCTGACAAATGTTCCGCAGCTTGGGCAGCCAACCGAAGACGAAATCCAGCTCGGGCGTCGCCTATTTCTCGAGAAAGGCTGTGCCAGTTGTCACGTAATCGAAGGCCTGAAACCACAAAAGGATTTTGGGCCGGATCTGAGCGCCATAGGCGGAAAGAACGCGTCTGATCTGGAGTTCGGCGCCGCTAAGATTCCGCACAACCTAGTCGCCTACATACAAGCGAAACTGCAGGACCCCGTTTCCGTCAATCCGGCCGCGCGCATGCCACAATACAACTGGAACCAGGCGGACCTCGACGCCGTTACGACAGCGCTCCTCAGCATGAAAGGCCCACCTCCAACCAGCGCGCTGCAAGATCCGGTCGTTTCACGCAAGGAAATTGCTTTCCATCCCACCGGGGCTTTTGCCGAAGTCTATGAACGCTACAAATGCTATACCTGTCACAAATTCAACGGTTACGGAGGCGACCTCGCGCCCGAGCTCACTTATGAAGGCAGCCGTGCGCAGCGGCAGTGGATCGTGGACTTTCTCAAGAACCCGCAAACGCTTCGCCCGACACTCATTTTACGGATGCCGCAATTCAATATGAGCGACAAGGATGCGGCCACCGTGGCCGACTACATGACCATGGTCTTGCAACATCCCGCCGCGAATCCCGCAGCCGTTGACGCCAAGCAATTCACGCCCGCGATGGCTGCTCTCGGCAAGCAGCTCTATGAAGTGAAGTATCAGTGCCAGTCGTGCCACACCATCGGCGGAACTGGCGGATACGTTGGTCCGAACCTGAACAATGCAGGCGGCTGGTTGACGCCCGCATGGATCGAGGCTTGGTTGAAAAATCCCCAGGCGCTCGCTCCCGATACTATCGAGCCTCGCCGTAATTTCACGGACGCTGAGGTCAAGGCTTTGACCGCCTACCTGATGACGTTGCGCCAGAGCATCAAACCGCAAAAAACCGCTAGCTCCACCGGATCGCACCCTGCTGCTCAGGGGGCCGGCCGATGAAACTCCGGCTCTGGATCACCGCCTTCATAGTAATGACCGTCCTGGCCTTCTCTGGCTGCCGCAAACACACTGAGTCCGTCAAAGCGGATCCGCTTCTGTCGGCTTATGACACTGAACCCGATTGGACCGACGCACAAAAACTTATTCCTCTCAGCTACCAGCAAGCACAGGGCAAGCGCATCTTTTACCAACAGTGTGTCTGGTGCCACGCCGACGCTACGCCCGCGGGCCCCTCCAATCGCTCCAACCTAACGCCCGTCCCGCCCTTGCTGAACGACGGCGCTACGCTGAACGCCGAAAGCGACGAATTCATGCAGAACATCATCACCCTCGGCGGCAGCGCCCTTGGCAAATCCGCCATGATGCCGCCCTACGGTAGAATGCTTTCCCCCGAAGAAATCCGTTCCGTGATTTCTTTTACGCGCGCCGTTGCCCAGCCGCCCTACCAGCCTCCTGGCCGTCCAGCATCGCAGTATTCTGCCAAATAGGAGATACTGACGTTGCGATACTCAAGATCCAACATGGCTGACAATCTTTGGCCCCGGTTTTTGATTTCAGCGTTTGGATTGGCAATCGCTTTTTCCGGGCAATCCGCATCGGCGCAGGTGAGCCCGGCCGAGATTCTTAATCCCGACTTGAAAGCGCTGGAGGAAACCTATTTTCTTCAACTGAAGGCGCTCAACCAATCGATTGCCAAGGCGAAATTTCCTTTTCCTTTTTATCTGAGCCGTTTCGTTGGAATTGACCCCGCGCAGCAGGCAGAAGCTGATTCACGCGGCCTGGAGTTTGTCCGCTTCCAGGATCGCGTCATTCTGAAGCTAACCGGGAATTACAACGCTGCCTACGACACCAATCGCATGACGCAGAACGAACGTGCGGCCAATACATTCCGTACGGTGGTGCTTCCGATTTTGGCTTTGACGACGACCACCATGCCGCAAGACATAGCTTGCGACGGTATAGGTTTTGAAATCTCCTACCACGCCCGTTCCAGGGAGCGCAGCTACGACTTTGAAGGAAAGGAAAACCTCGTCCTGGTGCTTGACCGCATTGACGCCTGGGCCCTTTCCGGCGCCACCACGGATCCCGTTCGCCAGGAAATACTGAATCGCAACAAAATCTACGTCAGCGGAACCGACTTCGGCCTCTCCCTCACCGAACGAGATCCTCTAAACGTTCAAGCACTCCCTCGCTCCATCCCCGCTACGCCGGATGCCACTTCCACCGCGCGTTCTTCGACCCTGGTGGCCCGCTCTCCCTTGCTCAATTCAAAACATTCACTGCCGGCCGTTTTTCCCGCGGTTGCAGCCCCAGCCCCCGTGGATGCCGCTCCCCCAAGCGCAAATTCCGGCCCGCCTCCACCAAAGGCTCCTGATCCACTGCCCGCCAGTGCGCCACTGGCGCCGGCTGATGCTGATCGTCTGAACGAAAAATACCAAGCGCAATTAGCCTCCTTGGCCAAGCTAGGCGCGGCAAAATTTCATTTTGTCGATTACGCACCGCCCGCCTTCATGATTTTCCACGATCAGGTCGCTCTCCAGATGACCCTCCGCAACTCTCTCCAGTTCGGCCCAGCCAGAAGCTCCATCTACAAACGCGCCGCCCAGAGCTTTGACCTCTTTCTTGCCCCACAGCTCAAAGACTTGGCCGACAGGATTTCCCCGGACGTAGAATTCCAGCTCTTTGATTTTTCCGTCCTCAACAAGCTCTCTCCCGGCCCCAAAGGCACTTCCGAGGCGATTGAGTTTATTTGCCCGCGAACCGCTCTCAAACAATTCGTGAACGCTGAGATTACGAACCAGCAGCTCCTGGATCAGAGCGTCATCCTTGTCAACGGCGTGCGCGTCGCCTTGAACCTGCAACTCGTTGAGTAGCGGAATCGCTGACGCTCGGCCAGTGAACCCATTTGAGTCTTAAGTACGATCGGGTAACTGTGCCCGATTAAAAATCGTGCCAGACTAGGAGTTCACCTCGAAAAGTCGTGAACAACTTCGCGGGCAAAACTTGCCATATACCATCGAAGACTTCGGGGACGGTGCCGCTCCATTGTTCGTTTGCCACTGGCTGGCTCCTCTTAAAGACACCTCTGAGTTTTCCTCAAGCTGGCAAATTTCCACTGAAATTTTTGTCTCCTTACCATTAGAATCAGGCAGCTGCCATTTCTCCGATGAAAACCATCACGATTGCCGTTGGCAGTAAGCGCGGCCCGAAGCTAAACGCCGTCACGGAAGCACTCGGAGCTTTTTCAGCGGGTCTCGCTCACGATGCCCGGTTCGAAGTCGTCGGCGTGGAAGTCGATAGCGGTGTCAGCCACACGCCGGCTTCCCGCGACGAATTGATGCGCGGCGCTCGCCAGCGCGCGCAAGCGTTGATAGAGAAGGGACGCCGCGACCAGGCAGCCTGGCAATATTTCGTCGGCCTAGAGGGCGGGCTCGATGTCGTCCATGAAGACACACCAACAAACGAATTGCCGCGCCATTCCGGATTGCAACAAAACGGATTTCGCCGCGTCTTCCTGGAAAGCTGGGCCTACGTTTCCGACGGCGCGCGTGGCCACTATGGTCGTTCCGGAGGCATCGAGTTGCCGGACGCCCTGGCTCACGAAGTTCTCGTAGACGGGGTGGAGCTTGCTGAAGCGATCGACCGGTTTGCCGGCGCCGTTGGAATTCGCGACGCCCAGGGCGCGTGGGGCGTTCTTTCGAGCAATTTCATCACGCGGCAGGAAGCGTTTCGAATTGCTGTGATTGCCGCGTTCGCGCCGTTCTATAATGTGAAGATGTATCGGGCCGGCGCTGCAGGCGCATCAAACTCATTAGGATGAAGACGCGGCAGGCATTGGATCATTGCTTTCAAGGGAGCGACTGTGGACATCGTCAAAGGCAATATGGGCTGGATCGAAGTCGTCGTCGGCCCGATGTTTTCCGGCAAGAGTGAAGAACTCATCCGCCGCCTCCGCCGCGCGGAGATCGCGCGCCAGCGTGTGCAGATCTTCAAGCCCGCCATTGACGCGCGTTACACCGCCAACGAAATTGTGTCGCATTCCGGCCTCGGCATTCCCTCGGACAACGTATTCAAAGCCGCCGAGATCATGGAAAAGCTCTCGCCGCGCACTGAGGTGATCGGCATCGACGAAGCGCAATTCCTTGGCGACGAGGTGGTGGACGTTTGCACCAAGCTCGCCAATCTCGGCAAACGCGTCATCGTCGCTGGCCTGGACACCGATTACCGCGGCCGTCCGTTCGAACCCATGCCGCGCCTGCTTGCCATCGCGGAGGAAATCACCAAGCTTCTTGCCATCTGCGTGCGCTGCGGCAACCCAGCGGTTCACACTCAGCGGCTCGTGGAAAGCGAGGAACTCATCGTTGTCGGCGCAATGGGTGCTTACGAAGCCCGTTGCCGCCGCTGCTTCGAACCCAATCCCGCCCTTGCCCAGGAAAAGAAGGACGGCGGCCCCCAACTCATCGCCCGCAACCGCTCTGCCTCTGCCGGCGGCAACTGATCCCTTACTGGACTGAAGCCACTTCTCTGCTTATCCACGTGCGCCTGGGTCGTTGTCTTTCTGTGGACAGTCGCGTGGGTCATTCCTTGAGGTGGCTGTCTTAATCCGTCAAACTAGCTCGACTGAAAATCCCCAGAATCGAGCTGACTCGCGCCTATGATTATCGAATCCAAGGCACCGACTCGCGTGGACTTTGCCGGCAGCACGCTCGACATTTGGCCGCTCTACCTTTTTCATCCTGGCGCCGTCACTTTGAACGCCGCGATTTCGCTGTATGCCTCGTGTGTCATCGAGACTCACGCCCCGGGCGACACTCGCATCAACCTGGTTTCCCGCGATATCCGGCGCGAAGAAAGTTTTGCTTCCTTCGCTTCGCTGGTGAAGGCCAAGCGCTACCGCCTCCCACTCCTAGCGGAAATCACCAAGTTCTTCGAGCCGCAAGGCGGCTTCACGCTTACTACCGATTCCGAAGCTCCCGCCGGCGCAGGCATCGGCGGCTCCAGCGCCATGGCCGTCGCCATTTGCGCCGCGCTTGACCGCTTCACCGGAGCAGGCAAGAGCAAAGTCGATTGGATCCACATCAGCCGAGACGCCGAAGCCATCGTCATCAACGTTCCCACCGGCACCCAGGATCATTACCCGCCGGCGTTTGGCGGCGCTGCCGCCATCGAACTCCCGCCCGGCGGCGAGCATCGCGTCGAATTGCGCGTGAACCTGGACGAGCTTGAGCGCCGCGTCATGGTCTGTTACACGGGCAAGCCGCGCCAGCACGGCATCAACAATTGGGAAGTCTTCAAGGCCCAAATCGGCGGGAAGCTCGCCGTGCAAAAGAGCCTGGAGCGCATCTCCGAAGTTGCCCAGGAAATGCGCGTCGCGATGGAAAAGCCCGATTGGGATCAAGCTGGCCGTCTGATGCGCGAGGAGTGGTCTTTCCGAAAGCGAAATCTGCCCACTATCTCGACGAAGACTATCGACCGCGTGATTGGCAACGCCCGCCGCAACGGCGCGCTGGCCGGCAAAGTCTGCGGAGCGGGCGGAGGCGGCTGCGTGGTCCTTCTGGTCGAACCAGACGCTCGCGAGCGTGTGGAAGAATCCATTCAACAAGCTGGCGCCCAGGTCCTTCCCATGAGCATCGACCGCCAGGGCGTCCAAGTCATATCCCGCTAGCAGGTTGGCCCGCGCCCCGTCCGATAGTACAGTTCCCCTTTTATAGAGACAGGTAAGAGAGAGGCGGCTTTTCCCTCATGAGGCACCTGTTCATCGGCTTCCCAGCATCGTAGAATAGGGAATATGGACCCGCCCGGGGTTAGGGTCCGTCATGCATATGCCGAACTGGCTAGCCTTATCGCTGACGCTTTTCCTCTTCGCTGACGCGGACGTCCCCCGCCTCAACAGTCTTCGTCCGCCCGCAAACCCGTCTCCCAGCTTCCCTGCGGACGACGAAATCCCTCTCTTCCCGAACGCCGGCGCTTCCTCGGACAACACGCAGTCTCAAAGCCAGTCCCCATCCAAAACTACGCCGCCGGCGAAGAACACCACGCTGCAGGAAACTTCAAAACTGAATCTGATCCGCTACGTATCCGGTGAATTCGCCAAAGCCATTAAGCCGCTGCCCGCCGGCAAGGAAGGCTTCCACCTCAACGTGGACAAGCCGTTGCAGACCGATCTGCTCGACCGTGCCGTCGCTACGCACGGCTCAGCCGTGAATACCGGCGATAGCGTGCAGATCACGAGGCTCGAGTTCCGCGACCACGAGATCATCGTTGATGTGAATGGCGGAGGGCGTGGAAAGAAGCATTGGCGTGACCATATCCAAATCGGCTTGGGGGGCGGCGGTTATCCCCCGATGCAGCCCGCCTCGGCCCAGGATCAGGGCCCGCCGGGGATGCAGCCGGGCATGGGCAGCACGATTTTCCTGGAATTCGGCAAACCACTGCCGGACATCACGCCGGACGAACTAAAGCAGCTCCTTTCGCCCTTCCTGAATTTTGCGAAAGAGCGTTCCGCGGCCGTGCAATGGTTTGATACCCTGCCGCCGGAAATGAAGAAGGCCATCCAGGATCGCCGGCCCGTGGTGGGCATGGACCGCGAGGAATTGATCGCCGCGATCGGCAAGCCTGACCACAAAGTGCGCGAACGCGATTCCGATGGCAACGATATTGAAGACTGGATTTACGGGCAGCCGCCCTCGAAAACGGTATTCGTCCGCTTCCAGGGCGACCATGTCACGAGCATCAAGCAGTTCCCTCAGTAACCTAATCCGTCGCCATTTATTCCCGTGGCTCCATTGCGGACGGCCACTGAAGCACAACGACTCTCCCATCCGATTGGCGTTCTAGGGTAGGAGCGTACAGGCCGAGCAGTTGCCTTCTCCACCACATGCCTTGTGAACGCCTTTCCTCCGGCGTCGTGAACCAGTATTGCCACATCACGGCCCGCACTTGATGCGGCGGAGCGTGCGGAAACGGATTGCCCGCAAACAGTAGCAGCACATCCGCATCGCCGCGCAGCAAACTCTGCTCCGTGCGCAAGATGATGGGCTCTTGCCGCCAGGTGCTCAGCGACGCGAACCACAAATTCCAATCGAACCGTGGCTGATACGGCGCATAAATCCCCGGCGACTTGCTCGGATCCTGCGGCTTGCAGCGGAAAGGATAGACGACCCAGTTTTGTCCATCGTCCGAACCCTGAAATTCGATTTCGTATCGCCCGCGCGTCATCACCGCGAAAAGCCCATAACGGTTCGCGAAAATTCGATTTCGTATCGCCCGCGCGTCATCACCGCGAAAAGCCCATAACGGTTCGCGATGCGGAACGGCTCCAGCGCCGAGACCGGCGTCATAGGCAGTGGCCACGGCTTGACCATCCAGACCAGTTGCGCCAGCGTCGCATAAGAAATCCACGCCAGCATCACGGCCGTCGCAGCAACCTTCAGGGCGGAGGCTTGCGCCCGGAGGGTCTTTCCCCACTTGTTTTCAGGAGCCGGCGCGGCAAGGGGTTTGGCCTCTTTGGTGGCGTGGTAACTATTTTTCAGAAATCGTGGTAAGCAGGGCAGAAAGAACTGGTCGTCGACCAGCAGAATCCCCAGGACCAGCACGAGGTAATTCAGAAACGTATAGTTCGCCGACAGGATGATTCCGATCTGCCATGGCGTGATGATCAGAAAACACAGAATTCGCAAACGCCTCGGCAAAAACATCAGCCAGACCAGGCCGAGTTCCAGTGCCAGCGTTCCAAACGCCGTCGCCGCATGAAACCAGTGCGGAAGATGCTGCATATGCCAGCCGATCCACGTCGGCAGCGGACCGTTCTGGTAATACTCGTCGAGCGCCGTGAAATTCCGCCATTGCGGATCGCCGCCCATGATCTTCGCCACGCCCGATTCAAAGTAAATACGGAAACATTCCCACACCAGTAAGAACAAGCTTGCGCGCGATGGCTTGCTTTCTTCGCCCCATCCGGGCCGGAATCCTGCCGGCGCAAAGAATAAGGAAATGAAGCCAGCTTCGAGCAGCATTCCATCCGACTGATAGGCGGAAAAATCCTGCGCCGCGCTCACGAACGAGAGAAAGCACACAAAACAAATCGCCAGCATGCCGCGTGGCCACAAATTCAAGACCAGCAAGACCGAGGCGATCATGCCTGCCCAGCAGATGCCACTAAGCATGTGCGTACCGCTCGAAAGCCACAGCAGCGTCGGCGCATACCAGTAGCCCGCATGCCCGAATCGTTCAGCCAATGCTTGCAAGTATTCGCCAGCAGGAACAATTCCGTGCGGCCCAATCAATCCGCGAATCTGACGAAGCAGTGAGAAAAACGCCGAGTAATAAATGAGCCCCAGCGCCCGCAAAAAAATCCAGCGGGGAATCAGGCGG
>WNFJ01045132.1_pt1 | contig 14841 bp, 11 predicted proteins | sample 5400461 | NCBI WGS metagenome assembly WNFJ01 (sample SAMN13153349, study PRJNA577476) | soil metagenome | isolation source: 115 cm saprolite on Douglas fir-dominated hillslope | place: USA:California | collected 2013-09-17 | reverse complement strand
CACAAAGGCTTAACCACAAAGGGCACAGAGGAAGAATGCCGGTAAAGTTAAACTAGCTCTGGCGCGCTTCTTTGCGTTCCTTTGGGTCCTTTGTGGTTAGCTCTTCTTTGCTTTTTTCCGGTCGAAGACCCGCTCAAAAATCTTATCCACATTGCGCAGTTGCCGGCTGAGATTAAAGGCATGAGCGAGTTTCTTGGACGACAGGCGCGAGGTGATGTGCTTGTCTTTCTGAACCAACTCACGAAAGGTCAACCCCTGCTGCCAGGCGCGCATGGCATGTTTTTGCACGACGCGGTAAGCATCTTCGCGTGACATGCCGCTTTCGGCAAGATCGAGCAAAAGCTGTCCGCTGAAAATGAGCCCGCCGGTGCTTTCCAGGTTCTTCTTCATGCGCTCGGGGTAGACGAACATCCTGTCAATCAGGTTGGTGGTCTTGTTGAGCAGGTAATCCAGCAAAATGGTGGAATCGGGCAGGATCACCCGCTCCACGGAGGAATGCGAGATATCGCGCTCATGCCAGAGGGCCACATTCTCCAGCGCGGCCTGTGCGTTCCCGCGTACCACGCGCGCCAATCCGCTGATCTGCTCGGTAGTAATGGGATTGCGCTTATGTGGCATGGCCGAAGATCCCTTTTGCTTTTCGCTGAAGAATTCTTCCGCCTCGCGCACCTCGGTGCGCTGCAGATGGCGGATCTCAGTAGCAATCTTATCCAGCGTGGAAGCGATAACGGCCAGCGTAGTGATGTAGTAGGCGTGACGGTCACGCTGGATGACCTGCGATGAGATAGTTGCGGGTTCAAGTCCCAGGTGGGCGCAGATTTTTTCTTCCATCTCGGGGTCCAGATGGGCAAAGGTGCCCACTGCCCCGGAGAGCTTGCCTACCCGCATTTGCTCGGCGGCAGACTTCATGCGCGCAATGTTGCGCTGGGTCTCTGCATACCAGTTAGCGAGCTTCAGGCCGAAGGTGATGGGTTCAGCGTGGATGCCGTGCGTGCGGCCGATCATGGGCGTGTGCTGAAACTCAAAGGCGCGCCGCTTCAGGACTTGAGCGAACAGTTCCAGATCGCCGATAATGAGCGCAGAAGCATCACGGACCTGCAGTGCCTGGGCGGTATCGACCACATCATTGGAGGTCAATCCGTAATGCAGCCAGCGCGATTCAGGGCCGATTTTTTCCGCTACCGCGGTGGTGAAAGCAATTACGTCATGCTTCACTTCGGCCTCGATGGCCTGAATGCGCTCCACGTTGAAATCGCCCTTGTCGCGGATGGCGGCTGCCGCTTCGGGCGGCACAATTCCCGCTTCCGCCAGCACCAGGCTGGCGGCGACTTCCACCTTCAGCCACATGCGGAACTTGTTTTCATCGCTCCAGATGCGCCCCATTTCAGGACGCGTATAACGTGAAATCACGGCTTCCTTCTGAGGGTTTCGCAGCCAAAAAAAGCTGCTGCGCCCTCGCTTTTGGTTCGCGCGGGACCGCGCTCACCCCAAGCTCACCCATCCGGGCTGGTCTCTGCGCGAACGTTAAATTGTAAATGGGAAGTCTGGGGCTGGCCAATGACCCGATCACTCAATTCTCAATTCCCAGCAGTGCGCTCATCTTTTCGTAGAGAAAGCCTTCGCCTGGGGCGTAGGGCTGCACCCATTTGCCGTCAATTACGAATTGCGGAATGGCACGTTTGCCGGTGCGCGCAATCACTTCCTGGGCGGCGCCGGGGACGGCTTCGATGTCGATCTCTGTGTAAGAAATTTTGTGCCTGGCCAGAAACATTTTGGCCTCATGGCAATCGCGGCACCAAGGAGATGAATAGACAATAATTTCCATAGACGAAACTTCAAGTATAACAATCCAGACATAAAAAACCGCCAGCGCCAAGCCGGCGGTTTCTTAGGAACTTGAGGCCGATTACCTTTCTGCCTCGCTAATTGCTGTAGAGCAGCACCCCATCCTGCGCCTTGGAGTCCACCGGACGATAGAAGAGCTTGTCGCCCTCGAGGAAGACCTCAATGAACGCGGGCCGTGTCTGGATGGTGCCCTGGATGAGCGCTTCTGACAGCGGATCTTCAATGTAGCGCTGCAAGGCACGGCGCAGAGGACGCGCGCCGTAGTTACGGTCACTGACGGTTTTTTCCAGGATCCACTTCTTGGCCTCTTCGGTCACGGTGATGGTGATATGCCGCTGCGCCAGGTGCTGGTTCAACTGCTGGACCATCAGCTCCACAATTTGAATCAGGTCGGCTTCCGTCAGAGCGTTGAAGATAATCACTTCATCGAGACGGTTAAGGAATTCGGGGTTGAAGGTGCGCTTCACCTCGTTCTTCACCATGTCCTCGACCTTGGTGGAGATGGCGTCTTCCTCACCGGACTGGAAGCCCATTCCGCTACGCTTCTGCAGATGCCGGGCGCCGATGTTCGAAGTCATGATCAGGATCGCGTTCTTGAAGTCCACAGTGTTGCCGAGGCCGTCGGTAAGCTGGCCGTCTTCAAACACCTGCAGCAGGATATTGAAGACATCGGGGTGCGCTTTTTCAATTTCATCGAGCAGAACCACGGAGTAAGGCGCGCGCTTCACCCGTTCGGTGAGCTGGCCGCCCTCTTCGTAGCCTACGTATCCCGGAGGCGAACCAATGAGCTTGGAGACCGAGTGCTTTTCCATGAACTCGGACATATCGAAGCGGATGAGGGACTTCTCGCTGCCGAACAGGAACTGCGCCAGGGTGCGCGCCACTTCCGTTTTTCCCACGCCGGTGGGGCCGAGGAACAGGAACGAACCAATGGGCCGCGCCGGTGACTTTAATCCAGCGCGCGAGCGGCGGATCGCCCTCGCCAGGGCAACAATGGCGCGCTCTTGGGAGATGACGCGCTTGTGCAACTCTTCCTCGATACGAAGGAGCTTCTGCGATTCCTCTTCCTTGATGGAGGTGATGGGCACGCCGGTCCAACGCGAGACTACATCTTCGATGTCTTCGCGGCCTACAACGCCGGTGGAGGAATCATCGAGATGATATTTCTCCCGCAGGGCGCGCAGGTTTTCGCGCTCTTTGCGCTCTTCATCGGAGTAGAAGCGTGCCTTTTCGAATTCGTGGTTGGCGATGGCGTTTTCCATGCGGTGCACGATGAACTTGATCCGTTTCTGGACTTCGGTGATCTCCTCGGGAAGCGTGGTCTGACGCAGCTTTACGCGGGCGCCGGCCTCGTCAATGAGGTCAATGGCCTTATCGGGCAGGAACCGGTCGGGAATGTAGCGATGCGAATGCGAGACAGCAAATTCCACGGCTTCCTGGGTATAGGTCACGGCATGAAATTTTTCGTAGCGATCTTTGATGCCCTGGATCACCTTGACCGCCTCGACCTCATTTGGCGGCGGTACTTTTACCGACTGGAAGCGGCGCTCCAGGGAACGGTCTTTCTCGATGGACTTGCGGTATTCGCCGGGCGTGGTTGCGCCGATGCACTGGATTTCTCCGCGTGACAGCGCGGGCTTGAGGATATTGGCCGCGTCGAGCGAGCCCTCAGCCGAGCCGGCGCCAACCAGTGTGTGCAACTCATCAATAAAGATGATGGCATTCTGGTTGTCCATCAATTCTTTCATGATGGTCTTCAAACGCTCTTCGAACTGCCCGCGGTACTTGGTGCCCGCGACGATCAAAGAAAGATCGAGGGCAAGGATTCGTTTTTCTGAAAGGAATGACGGCACTTCACCGTCAGCGATGCGCTGTGCCAGGCCCTCCACGATAGCGGTCTTGCCCACTCCGGGTTCGCCGATCAGCACAGGATTGTTCTTGGTGCGGCGGCACAGGATTTGCACCACGCGCTCGAGTTCCGATTCACGGCCAACCAGCGGGTCGAGCTGGGTATCCATCGCCGCCTGGGTCAGGTCGCGAGAGAATTCTGAAAGCAGGGAAGATTCGCGCTGCCGCTGGGGCTGCGCTTTCTCCTGGGTTGTGCGCGCCAGTTCCTCGCGGATACTGGAAAGCCGGAGGCCGCGCTCATGAAGAATTTCAGCGGCAAAGCACTTTTCTTCCCGCAGCAGCCCGAGCAGCAGGTGTTCGGTGCCGATGTGTTTATGGGAAAGCCGTTCCGCCTCTTCGGCGGCGTAGGCGAGCACGCGCTTGCACTCGTTGCTGAGGGGGAGATCCACGGAAGTAGAAACCTTCTCGCGAATGGTGGTGTGGCCCTCGATCTGCTTTCGGATCGATTCCACGGAGGCGTGCGAACGCAGAAAACGGTTGGTCAATGCCTTGTCTTCCCGCAGCAAACCGAGCAGCAGGTGCTCCGTTTCGATATAAGGCGAGCCAAACTGGCTGGCCTCGTAGCGCGCAAAGAAGATTACGCGCCTCGCTTTTTCCGTGTACCGTTCGAACATGTGCCCTCAACTTGGGAATCTCAGTGCGGACTCAATTATCCGTCACCGGACCTCCCACCCTCTACCTGAACCTTGCGGCTTTTACCAGCCGTTGTCATTCAGGTAAAACCCTCAAGCGGGCCAAATGCCCCGCAAACTCTGCTATGCCGGCAATCGAGCCGGCTGAACTTCTTCCGCCCTCCCACGCTGAAGCCGCAACACGCGTCCACAACGCCGCGCAAACTCCAGGTTGTGAGTGACGATGAGGGAGGTAAGCTGATATTCCCGATGTAGACGGTTGATCAGCTCAAAAACCGATTCCGCGGTCCGGGCGTCAAGGTCGCCAGTTGGCTCATCGGCCATCAAAATCTTCGGCCGCGTGATCAAGGCCCGCGCCATGGCCACGCGTTGCTGCTCTCCACCGGAGAGCTCGCCGGAGCGGTGTTCGGCGCGATTGGTCAGCCCCACTTCTTTCAACCACGCGAGGGCCTCGCTTCGCGCCTGTCGGGGAGGAGTGCCGCGCAACAGAAGCGGCATGGCGATGTTCTCTGCCGCGGTAAACTCGGGCAAGAGATAGTGAAACTGCCACACGAAACCGATCTCTCGGTTACGGAATTCAGCGGCATCATCATCGGATAGCGTTCGGAGACGCATCTTGGCGCAGTATACGTCACCTTCGGAAGCACTATCAAGAGCACCGAGGATGTGTAACAAGGTGCTCTTGCCGGCCCCCGACTCGCCCACAATCGCCAGCATCTCTCCCTTCCTCACCTGAAAGGACAAGTTTTCAAAGACCACAAGCTCGGAGCTTCCAGAGTGAAAAGACTTCTTCAGGCCCTCCACTCGTAAGATCTCCATCTCTTCCATTGGATGCAATCAGCATCTCCAAAGTCTCTTTTTTCGCTCTCTTTTCGCTCTTTCCCGCCGGGCAACCCGACTCCAACGGCAGAAAAGCACCCGCCAGATTATCACTGGTGTCTAACATATTAGAACACGATGCCGCCTTTGAGGTTCCCAATCGCAGACATTACGAAAGTTTTAGCTTTTCACTTGATTTTTGGTGCTTGCTTTTTGGAATTTTTTAGAAATGAAAAAGGGCCAAATGGTTTTGGCCCTTGAGAGCAGTCCTGGAAGGAAACTTACTGTTGCGGTTGAGAAGGTTTAGCGGCAGGCGGCGGTGGCGCCGGCAACTCAGGGCCCATCTCACGAAAATGCATTCTCGGCATGGGGCCGAAGTGCTGTGTAGATTGCAGTTTCTTCCACTGCTCGGTGGTCAGAACCTTGCGGACATTGAGCAGCATACGGGTGTGGGCCTTTTCCAGTTCGGCCCGCGCCGTCGCCACTTTATCGATCTGCGAATCCACTTGGGCTTCATCCGGGTTGTCGGCTTCAGTCAAAGGTTCAAGCTGCGCTTCTTCCTTTTCCAAGGTGGCGTGCAAATCAATCAGATGAAGCCGGCTCTCCTGGAAAGCCTGCTCCAGGCGTTGCAATTGATCGTCGCTGAGCTGCAATTGCTGCACGATCTCGGCGTTCTTCCACCATTTCCCCATGGGCATTCCATCCATAGGCATTCCCATGGGCATGGGCGGGTGCATAGCCATGTGGTGCATATGGTGGGCTCCAGCCGGGCCGGTCATTTCTCCTGGCTGTCCGGCCGACGGAGGATTGGGTGCCGCTTGCGGTTGCGGAGTTTGTCCGTAAGCTATTGCTGAAAACAATAAAATCAAAAGACACAAAACAAAGACCCTGTATTTCATTCCTGTACTCCTCCCGAAGTATGTCGCTTGCTCGATTGAGCCATATCGTTGCGGGCGCGAACCAGCAAAGTAGCCGGCTCCAGCGCCCGGGGCACTGGCCGCTCGAGATCACTTTGAATTTCACTCAGCAGGACGTCGTCGGCGACCTCCTGTTTAGGCGAAACCGGTGTGCGAACCTGCGCCGGCCACGTGAGCACCAGGAGAACTACCGCCAATGCCGCCAAGGCCGCACCCGGCGCCCATAACCAGCGCCGGCCCAGACCTTGCCTGGTGTAGGAAATGCGATCCATGATCGCAACCCGCTGCCGGTTCCAAAAATGCTCCGGACGCGACGTCAGTGCTTCTGCGACCGCGCGGAGCTGCTCCATTTCAATGCGTGCCCGCTCCACTCGCGCATAACAATCGAGGCAGGCAGCCACATGGTTGGCATCTTCTCTTTCCGCCATGCCCGCCAGATATGCGGTGATCGCATCCTCGCTACAATGCTGGATTTTTCCGTGCTTCTCCATAATGTTCCTTCACTCGCTGGCGAACCGTGCTCATGGCGCGAAACAGATGCGCCTTGACCGTGCCCGGCCTTAATTCCGTTGCTCCGGCTATTTCTTCAATGCTCATCTCTTCCATAAAGCGCAGAAGAAAGACCTCGCGCTGGCGGCCAGGCAATTGCTCCAAGACCTGCCAGACATGGCGCAATTGCTCCTCGGCCAGAAGGCGGCGTTCTGGCGTCGGGCGCTCATCGGGCACAGCTTCGGCCATATCCAGGTCAGAATCTGTACCGCCGGAAAATCTCTTCCAGAAGGCCAGCCGCCGGCTGCGCAAGTGGTCGCGCGCCAGGTTAATCGCGATACGGAAGAGCCAGGTGCTGACCTTTGCCTCGCCACGAAAAACGTCGCGGTTCTTGTACGCCCGCAGAAAACACTCCTGCGTCAGGGTGTCGGCGAGATCGCCATCGCGCACAATGCCCAGCAGGACGCGATAAATGCGGCGCTGATTCAAACGCACAATCTCGTCAAACTGCTCGTGGTCAATGCCCTCGGAACTACGTTCCCGGGCCGCGGGGAAGGCGGCAGGCTTATCGAAGATCTCTTCCATACCGTTCACTGAATAGGACGCAACAAGTTGGCTCTGGTTTACATTTTTTATGAAGATTTTTTGAGAGGCCAGAGGGGATTGAGCCATTGAATCATCGGATCATTGAGTCATTGGGTAATTGAGTACTCAGTACTCAGTACTCAGAACTCAGTACTGCTTTACTCATAGCGCAGGGCCTCAGCCGGCCCAATACGCGAGGCTGACCACGAAGGATAAAGCGTGGCGATCAACGAGACCACGATGGCCAAAGTGGCTACCAGAACCCCATGCACCAAGCGGGGCGCAAATGGCACGTAATCAATGGAATAGACTTCTGCGGAAAGCGAGATGAAGTGGTAACGGCCGCCTGCCCAGGAAAGCGCGTATCCAATGACCAAGCCAAGCACGGTGCCAATGACGCCGATCAGCAATCCCTGCATGATAAAGATTCCGCGGATTTGCGCCTTCTTCACACCCATGGAACGCAGCACGGCAATGTCACGCGTCTTTTCCATGACCATCATGATGAGTGAGATCAGGATGTTCAGCGCCGCAACCAGCACAATCAATCCGATGGTGATAAACGTGACCACGCTCTCCAGGCGAAGAGCGCGGAACAGCGGCTTGTTCATCTCCATCCAATTGGTAGACATGAAGCCTTGCCCGGCGGCTAGTTCCAGTTGTTGCCCGACCTCGGCGGCGCGGAACTGATCGTCGAGTTTGAATTCGACCACTGAGATCATATCGCCCAGGCCGAACAACTGTTGTGCGTCATCAAGCCGGATAAAGGCCCAGGATTTGTCGTAATCGTAAAATCCGGAGTGAAAGATGCCCACGATTTTGAAGCGCACATACTTGGGCACCATGCCAAACGGAGTCAGCTCGCCCTGTGGGCTGGTAACCAGCACTACGGAGCCGGGAGTGGCGCCCAAGTCGTCTGCCATCTCTTTGCCGAGCACGATTGGCGGCAATTCGCCCTGCGCACGAGAACGGTCGGTGTTAAGGGCCTCAGCCGAGCCTAGCTCCAGTGATTTGAGCAGATCGGTGACTTTGTTTTCATGCTCCGGCTGCACGCCTTTGACTACAGCTCCGTCGGAGCGCGCACCACGGGAGATCAGGACTTGCTCGTAGAGCGCCGGAGAGGCGGCAACGACGTGCGGCTGCTTTTCCATGCGCGCCAGCAGCTCGCGCCAGTTGCGGATGCCATCGTTGGCCACGCGCATCAGGTTGACGTCTGCCGTGGACGAGGTCAAACGTTTTCGCAGGTCCTGGCTGAACCCGTTGTTGATGGCCAGCGCAATGATCAATGAAGCCACACCCGCCGTGACTCCGATGATCGAAATCACAGTAATCACGCCAATGACGGCCTGGCGGCGCTTGGCGCGAAGATAACGGGAGGCGATGAGGAACTCGAAGCGCATGAATTAAGAAGTACGAAGTCAGAAGTTAGAAGTACGAAGTACGACAGTCAGCTCACAGTGTATACGATTTGAGAAAATTGAATTCATGAAGCACGATTTAGCGGCTACGTGAAGTTTTTTTCGCAGTGACAAAAATAGAAGTGAGCTGATTCGCTTCATCTATGATGGCTTCCATTCGGCTGGACGGAAGCAAGCCTGTGTCGACAATCAATTCGAGCCAGAATAGAGTTTCATCAATTTCTTCAACCACAATTCCAAGCTTTGAGATGAAATCTGCCTTTGAACGTGCACGGCATACAGCACGATAGTTCGCGGCAACCGAGGTGCCAGAACGAAGCACTTGTTTACCGATGACGTAACCAGCTTGGGATTTCGGCATGGACTCCGTGAGCTTAATGATTCGAATCGCAAAAGCTTTCGTTCTTTGACGCAAATCCGCGGGCGCAGCCATAAACGAGGAGATTAGACCACAAGCAGCAAATTGCTTCAAACTTACATATAACGATTCATCACTTCATAAATCGAACTTCTTACTTCATACTTCTTACTTCCGTACTACGACTTTTCCGCTGCCGACATTATCAAACTGGTCGTAAGCGCGGACCACTATTACATGCTCCCCCGCGACAGAATTTGGTGGAAGAGGAATATTGAAATCGTAATTTTCCGTTTTTGAGTCGGAGATTTTGCCTACGGGTTCAATAAACTGCCAGTCGTTGGCGTCGAAGGAATACTCCGCCCGCCGGATGGGAGAGAAGGTATCGTTGGCGCGGAAGGTCACATGAATTTCTCCGCCGTTGTCGGACAGGAAAGCGGCATTCAGGTCTTCGATCCGGGGAGGCGTGTTATCCACCTCAAAGCGCGAGCTTTCCTTTTCCGCCATCAGAGCGTCCTCGGGCGAATGGGAGGGGGCATCGGAAGCAACCACCTTGATGGTGTAAGCCCCATCGGGCAGCAGGTCGGTATCGAAGGAGTAAAACTTGTCGGCGATTTTGTCTTTGGTGAGCGGTCTCCACTGGGTTTCGCCCTCGCCACGATAAAAAAGGGAGTAGACCAGATCGTCATTATTGTCATCGTGCGCCGACCAGCGTACCGCGATGGAATTCCTGTCCCGCGTGGCCGCGGGGGCGAAGCTTTCCATGCGCTGTTTAGGTTGCTGCGGATTATCTCCGCCAACGATGACAGTTGTGCTCTCCCCGGAAGATTTGAGGCCGGCCGGAAAACGTGCTCCCACCTGTACAGCGACTTCATCAATCACGGGCGCAACGTTCTTGGAGCGGTAGTTCAGAATCACACTTTCAATTTCAGGACTCTTTTGCCCGCCATGCAGCACTGCCTTCCACTGAATAAAGCGCGCCGGCGGGGCCTTGATCAGGGATCCATCGGGCGAGCTGAAGTTAACTTTTTCCCATGGGCTCCAGTTGCGGTCTGGGTTGTCGACATTTCCGCTGCGTGCCAGAAGCTCAAAATTGCCCTGGCCGCGCGCTTCCATGCGTCCCCATTGAGAGAACAGACGCGCATCAAAAACATCGCTCTCGTAGTTTCCCTCGCTGTCCAGCGATGGACCGAGAACAAAAACTTTGCCCAGGTTGCTGGTGGCGGCATAAAGCGTGCCATCTGCCCCGTTTGCCATTGCCGTGACCTGGTTGGCGCTGGCTTTCACCAGGTCGGTGTAATCCCCGTGGTCACGAATTGCGAAGATGCGTCCCTTGTTTCCCGTTCCCGCAACCAGCCGCTGCTTTCCGGCGATGCGTTCGAAGGCCAGAGCGTACACCAGCTCGTCGCGTGAGCTCCATAACTGCGTAGGGGAGCCGTCGCTCGCAATCTTGTAAATTTCTGACCCGCCCGCGCTTGTAGCCATGGCCAAAGGCGAGGAACCGGCTCCTGGCTGCGGCGCAGCGGGCATGATGGTGATAGTCCCCGTCGTCACGGTGGGCTGATTCACTGGGGGCGCAGCTCCGGGCGGCGGCGCCGGCGCAGGCGGACGCTTCTCGCCGATCCCTGCGGCATAGATGTTGTTATCTTCATCCACCGCCAGCGCTGTGATTTCTTTTTTCGAAGCACTGTACAGGACAAACGCCTCTCCTGAGGGCGTTATGCGATAGATAAGCCCGCTGCCGTCGGAGCCGGCCAGCAGATTGCCTTGATGGTCGAATGCGAGCACACGGATATGGGCTTCGTCACTCTTGAAAAAGAGGCTGCCCTCACCGCTTTTGCTTACCCGGAAAATCTGGCCGTTATCGCCGGTAGCTACATAGACCTGCCCACTCTTATCGACTGCCAGGTCCCAGATGTACTTGGTTTGCGGATCGAAGAAAACTTTTGCGTTCGTGTTCTCAGAAGGTTCCTGGGAGTTTTTGGCCACCACATCAGATTTCTTTTCGGCCTTGGAAGAGCCGGTCTTCGAATTGGAAGCAGCCTTTTTTTTCTCGTTTGCTGGCAGGGAAGCCGGGGTGAGCTGGATGCTGTAGACCTTACCATCAGGAGATGTGGCGGCATAGAGCACGCCATCATGCTCGGCGAGCGCCTGTATTTGCAGCTCCTTAGGTTCAAACATGACCTGCGATTTTCCGTCAGGAGTAATGCGATACACCTGGGCCGGACTGCCGGCCGCCGCATACACGTTGCCCGCGCTGTCGGTGGTGACCGCCCACAAATAGGTGGAAGGGGAGGTGTAAAGCGGTTTGAATTGCGGGGCCAGCTCCAGCGTGCCTTCACTGCGGATAGCTACGTTACGGGCCGTGCCCTTTTCGAATTCGTCAAACTTAGATTGCTCCCAGGTTTGCGTACCGTCGGCAAAGACCCAGGCGGCAGAGAGAAGAAGAAAACACGAGATATAGAGTTTCATGAGTATAAGAGGATTGGAATCGTCAACACTCTAGTGTACGACAATCAGGAAGTCGGTTTCCGCCCCGCGGAATAGTTCACACAAAGAGCATTATTTGATGGCCACGCTGATGACCTGTGAGCCTGAGACTACGTAATCCAGCGGCGTGGAAGCCTCGCTGACCGCCGATTCTCCCACAACCATCATATCTTGCGTGCCGCGCAACCCTTCCATGACGTTCATGACCGAGAGCGGCAATGTGGGCATGACCTTGTCTTCAATCATGGCCTGTGGGTTAGGCTCCAGGATGGAGACATACAGGCGGTTGTTGGCATGTTCTTTGTTCAGCAGGGCGATGGTCGAGCCCAAATCAAGCCGGCGCGAAAAGTTGGAATAGATGCGCCGTGTCCGGTCGAGACTGTCGCTGTCGCTGACCAGGATCCGCAGGTTGCCTTGTGGCGCCGACGTAGGAATCTTGATGGGGATGTGCCGGATGATGCGCTCACCGCGATAGGGGCGCAGCACGGCCTCGACTACGATTTCGTCACCGGGGCGAGCTTCGGTGACGTCAGTGCGTGCGGTCTCCAGGTGAGCGGTACGCCGGTCGGGAACAACGTCAAACTCCAGTTTCACCCCTTCGACCTTGGGCCGTGAGAACGGGTTGTCAAAGATCCGGTTAAAGCGGTCGCCCAGCAGCAGCGCGGCGCCCAGGGCAGCGGGCGTGCCGCCATCGGCCGGGGCAAACATGTTTTGCAACGAGATGTCGGGATATCCTCCCACGCGGATCTTTCCATTAATGTGGTAAGTCACCTCGGAGCCGTAATCGTTGGCGTTTTGTAGCGCGCTGAAGAGCGTGACCATCATGGCCAGCGGCGTGAGCTGAGGATTGTTCAGCACCTCATAGTGATATTCACGTGGTTGCGGCGTGCCATGCACGGAAAGCGTGACCGGAATCATCTCCGGGGTCTGGCCAAAGCGTCCCAGGATGCCGGTATGGCGGTCCTGCACAAAACTTCCAACCGGCTCGGTTGTATTGATGATTTTGAAGGAGTTCAGCGGCGAAGCCAGAGTTGTGACTACGCGCGCTTTGTTCATGGGGATATCCACTGCGCCGAACTGCAGCACCGGATGTCCGCAGGCCAGGAGCCGCTCTTCATCAGCATAGGTGACGGTGCAGGTGGCGGCGATATCCAGGTCGCCTCGGACCAGCACCATGCTGACCGACGAGCCGGGCTCGATGGGTTCCGGCTGCTTCTCATCGGTGACCGAACCGCCGCCCATCACCGGGGTCATGCCCATGGCTGCAAATTGCGGGCTGAATTGCCGGATGGCTTCTTCTGAGAATCCGCTGAAAACCAGCGGCGCATCAATAGGTTTGAGGATCCTGGTAATGTCGCCCAGGCCGGCATCGCCCTGTCCGGGAGCGGAGGTGGTGCTGGCCGCGGGCTGTACCGGAGTCGATGGCGCCACGCCCTTGGCCGGCTGGCTGCGGTCGAATTCATTGATCTCCATCATCTGCTCGATGGGAGTAACGCCGCCAATCGGCTCTTTGGAGAAAGCTCCGATACGATATGAAAGCGCGCCGACAAGCTTGCCGTCTACATAGACGGGGCTGCCGCTCATGCCGGCCACCACACCGGTGTACTCGGGCTTGGAGCCGAGCAGCCGCACCAGGATGAGGTCGGTTCTGGGGCCGTTGAAGTTTCTCAGCACTCCGAGAATCTCAACGTCCATGGGCTCGGGTTTTACTCCCTCGAACACGGTGTAAGCGGTGCCGTGCATGCCCGCACGTACCTCGGAAAGAGGCATAATAGGAGTATGCGGTTTGGAAGCCGGGGTCTGGGCCAGACAGCAGACTGAGAGCAACAGGAAAAGAGCAAAACAACGCGCAACAACGAAGTGTTTCATGCAAACCACACATTTTCCTTGCACAGCCAATCAGGCCGCGCAAAGGACAGTCCAAAGAAGGGCTTTGGTGCATCTATATTAGCATCAGGTAGTCCATTTCGGAGTTTAAGAAGCCGGAGGAAAACTATGTCTCTCTCTAAAAGCTCAAGATATGCAGAGATTTTTTCGAGACATTTAAGGTCTTTGTCGGATGGGAGTTCAGCCGTCCCAATCGCGGTTCTTCTGCTCACCGCTTTGCTCCTGGTGCCGGGTTCTCTGCTTCCTGCACAGACCGGCTCTTCCAGCAGCTCCAACAGTGGCTCTCAGCAGCAACAGAAGCCACAACAGCAGCAGCCGCCTGCACAACAAGAGGCCCCTGCGGAAGCCGGCGGCCCTCAAGGCGAAGTCAACCCGGTGGCAGTGCCTAAGAAGAAAGAAATTCCTCCTGAGCCGCCCAAGCGTACGGTGAAGAACCCCGAGGGCATGCCCGACTACACATTGCACGTAAATGTGCCGCTGGTGGATGTCGACGTGATGGTCACCACCAAGAATGGCGAGTTCATCCCTGGCCTGAAAAAGGAAAATTTCCGCGTTCTGGAAGACGGCGTGCCGCAGCAGATCACCAATTTCTCGCAGGCGGAGAAGCCGGTGACAGTGGTGATGTTGCTGGAATTTGCCGCCAATCACTACGCCTTTATCAATGACATGCTCACCAATGCCTATACCTTTGCCAGCACGTTGAAGCCCAACGACTGGGTGGCGGTGATTTCCTACGACATGAGACCCGAGATTCAGCAGGATTTCACGCAAGACAAGACGAAGGTCTTCGGGGCGCTGAGCCACTTGCGGATTCCCGGCTTCCGCGAGACCAATCTTTTTGACGCTCTCTTTGATACCCTCGACCGCGTCGACCGGATTGATGGACACAAGTACGTCATCCTCATCTCCAGCGGCGTCGATACCTTCAGCAAGCTGAACTACGACAAGATCCTGAAAAAGGTCAAAGCCACGCGCAATGTCACCGTCTACACCGTCAGCACGGGATGGCTGCTGCGTGAATACCTGGAAAGCCATGGCATGATCAACCCGGGAAACACCATGCCCGGGACCCAGGACCTGATGGACTACCTGCAGGCCGACAATGAAATGAAGACCTATGCTTCGATCACCGGGGGCAAAGCCTACTTCCCGCGCTTTGAAGGGCAGTTCCCCGAGGTGATGGCCGACATCAGCAACTCAATTCGCAATGAGTATCTACTGTCATACCACTCCACAAATCCCAAGCAGGATGGAAGCTATCGCAAGATCAAAGTTGAACTGGTAGATGCCGGCGGAGGACCCATTAAGCTGAATGTGAACGGTAAGCCAGCCAAATACAACATCATCGCGCGCGAGGGATACACGGCGAAGCATGAGGTGGAATAAGAAAGCACTCAGCCAGAGAATTGAGTGATTGGGTCATTGAGTCATTGCAGCATTGAAAACCAGCAATATCAATGACTCGACGAGTGCGAATGCTAGATCTGAAAAAA
>WNFJ01221019.1_pt1 | contig 14847 bp, 14 predicted proteins | sample 5400461 | NCBI WGS metagenome assembly WNFJ01 (sample SAMN13153349, study PRJNA577476) | soil metagenome | isolation source: 115 cm saprolite on Douglas fir-dominated hillslope | place: USA:California | collected 2013-09-17 | reverse complement strand
GCCCGGCGAGACCAAGGAGACCATCGAGGAGACCATCCGCTTCGCCACCGAGATCAATCCGCACACCATCCAGGTGTCGCTGGCGGCGCCCTATCCCGGCACCTTCCTGCACAAGCAGGCGATCGAGAACGGCTGGTTCGACGCCGACCATGCCGATCTCGTCGACGAGCACGGCATCCAGATCGCGCCGCTCCACTATCCGCATCTGGCGCATCAGGAGATCTTCGATTCGGTGGAGACCTTCTACAAGCGCTTCTACTTCCGCGCCGGCAAGATCGCCTCGATCGTCAGCGAGATGGTGCGGAGCCCGGAGATGATGGCGCGCCGGCTGCGCGAGGGCGTCGAGTTCTTCCACTTCCTGCGCGAGCGGGAGATGGCCCACTAAGGCCAAGGGCGTTGCGCCGCCTCATCGTCTGCGCCGACGATTTCGGCCTCGACGAGGCCGTCAACGCAGCGGTCGAGACGGCGAGCCGCGACGGCATCCTCACTTGCGCCAGCCTGATGGTCGGCGCGCCCGCGGCGAGCGATGCGGCGGCACGTGCGCATCACCTGCCGCGGCTCAAGGTCGGGCTCCATCTCGTCCTGGTGGACGGCCGCCCGGTGCTGCCGGCGGACGAGGTGCCGGATCTGGTCGATCAAAGCGGCGCCTTCGACGACAACATGCTGCGCGCCGGCGTCCGCTTCTTCTTCAGTTCCCGGGCGCGGCGCCAGCTCGCCGCCGAGATCCGCGCGCAGTTCGCGGCGTTCGGCGCCACCGGCCTCGCCCTCGACCACGTCAACGCGCACAAGCACATGCACATACATCCGACCGTGGCGGCACTCGTCATCGCCATCGGCCGCGAGTTCGGCATGCGCGCGGTGCGCGTGCCGGCCGAGCCCTGGGCGACGCTGCGCCGCGCGGCCGCAGCCCATGGATCGCGCTGCTGCGCCGCCGCCTGCGCCGCGCCGGCCTCGCCGTCAACGACCATCTGCTCGGGCTCGCCTGGAGCGGCGCCATGACCGAGCCGCGGGTACTGCGCCTGCTTGCGGCGCTGCCGGCGGGGACGAGCGAGCTCTATTGCCATCCTGCGATGACGCAGACGCCGGCGCTGGCGCGCGCCATGCCGGCCTATCGCCCCGTGGAGGAGCTCGCGGCGCTGCTGAGCCCCGCCGTGCGGCGCCTCGTCGACAGCGGCGGCATCGAGCTGGTCAGCTACGCCGACCTCGCCGCTGCGCCGTGATCCGTGCCGTCACGCTGGTCGGCCTCGCCGGCCTCGCCACCGCCACGGCGCTCTTCATCTGGCACGGCGTCGGCCCGGTGCTCGCCGCTTTCGCTGCTGCCGGGCTCGGCATCGTCTGGTCGAGCCTGTTCCACGTCGTGTCGATGGCGCTCAATGCGCGCGCCTGGCAGATACTGCTGCCGCGACGAGGACGCGGCTCGCTCTGGTTCTTCCTGTGGGCGGTGTGGCTGCGCGAGGCGGTGAACGGCCTGCTGCCGGTGGCGCGCATCGGCGGCGAGGTCGTCTCGGCACAGCTCCTCCTCCGCCGCGGGCTGCGCCCGGTCACGGCGGTGGCGAGCCTGGTCGTCGACATGACCGTGTCGCTGCTGTCGCAATTCACCTTCACGCTGCTCGGATTGGCGCTGCTGGTCGCCCGCGGCGCCGGCGGCGGCGTGGTGCGGGATGTGGCGCTCGGCCTGCTGGCGACCGCGCCGCTGGTCGCCGCCGTGTTCTTCGTGCAGCGCGTCGGCCTGTTCACGCTGCTCGCCAAGTTGTTCCGCGCCCTCTTCGCCGGCCGCCTCGACGCCCTCGTCGGCGGCGCCGTGCCGCTCGATCGCGCGGTGCGGCGGCTCTATCGCCGGCGGCGCGCCTTGCTCGCCTGCTTCGCCTGGCAGCTCGCCGGCTGGAGCGCCGGCAGCGGCGAGATCTGGCTGGCGCTGCTGTTCCTCAGCCACCCGGTCGCGCTCGCCGACGCCTTCGTCATCGAGGCGGTGATCCAGGCGCTGAGCAGCAGCGCCTTCATCGTGCCGGGCGCGTTCGGCGTGCAGGAGGGCGGGTTCCTCGTCATCGGCGGCCTAGTCGGGCTGGCGCCGGAGCTGGCCTTGGCGCTGGCGCTGGTGCGGCGGGCGCGCGACGTCATCATCTTCGTGCCGGCGCTGCTCGTGTGGCAGATCGGCGCCGGGCGGCGCGCCCTCTCTAGCGCCTGACCGGGCCCAGCAACGCCGGCAGCACGAAGAAGGTGCAGAGCAGCGTGTAGAACAATGCCAGCGTCAGCAGCTTGCCCATCTCCGCCGTGCCCGGGTGGTTCGAGAGCGCGAGGCTGCCGAACGCCGTGCCGGTGGTGAGCGCGCTGAACAGGATGGCGCGCGCCGTGCTCGATTGCAGCAGATCGCCGGAGCCGGCGCGCCAACGCATGACGAAATAGATGTCGAAGGCGACGCCGATGCCGAGCAGGAGCGGCAGCGCAATGATGTTGGCGAAATTGAGCGGCAGTCCCACGAGCACGCTCGTCGCCAGGGTCAGCAACCCCGCTAGCAGCAGCGGCGCCACCACCAGCAACACGTCGTGGAGGCGCCGCAGCACGAGACCGAGCATCACGGTGATGGCGGCAAGCGCAATCATGCCGGCGGTGAAGAAGGCACCGGTCACCGTGCGCGCCGATTCCTGGATGGTCACCGGCGTACCGGTCGCGTCGGGCGCGATCGCCTGCACCGCGGCGGCGAAGCGGCGCAGCACCTCGTTGTCGCTGGTGTCGCCCTTGGGGAAGACTTCGATGCGCGCTTGGCCGTCGGGCGCGATCCATTCGCTCTTGAGTTCCGGCGGCAGCGTGTCGAGAGTCACCGGCTGCGCCTCGAGCGCCAGGCGTAGATCTATGTTCGCACTGAGCGTCGGCAGGACCGCGCCGCCGCGCGCCAGAACCGCGTCGAGGGTCTGCGCCAGTTGCGCGGCTGCCTTGCTGCCCTTCGCCGCTGCCTTCTTCACATCGGCGTTGCAGCGCGCGGTCGCGGCGAGGATCTCGCTGTTGCTGGGCGGCGGTTTTACCGTCGCCGGCGAGAGTGTCGGCCCGAGCAGCACAGCAGCATCCTGCAGGATGGCGATCTTCTCGTCCTGGTCGCTCGGCACATAGCTCGCGGCGGTAACCGCCTGCGACACCTCGGGCAGCGTCTCGACTCGCGCGGCGAGCGCGACCGCCTGCAGCAGCGAGGGCTCAAGGATGTCGATGGTATAGGGCGTGGTGTTCGGGTCCTTCATCAGGTCGGACAGCGTCGACACCGCCTCTTCATTCGGATTCTGCAGATGGAGCGGATTAAAATCGAAGCGCAGCCACGGCAGCGTGGCGATACTGGCGAGCCCGAGCAGCGTGGCGGCGAGCGCCACGCGGCCGCGATGCTCCACCAGGACGCGATCCACCGCCGCGGCGCGAACGAAGCCGACCGGCCGCCGCTCGCCCGGCGGGCGCAGCAGGGTCAGCAACGCTGGCAGCAAGGTCAGGTTCAGCACCAGCGCAATGATCATGCCGACGCCGGCAATGAGACCGAGGTCGCGCACGCCGGTGTAGTCTGTCGGCACGAAGGCAAAGAAGCCCACGGCGGTGGCCGCGGCGGCGACGGCGAGCGGGCCGCCGATCCCTTCCACGGTGCGCCGCACCGCTTCGCCGAGACCGCCGACGCGGAAGCGCTCGTCGCGGTAGCGCACGCTGAACTGGATGCCGAAATCGATGGCGATGCCGACGAAGAGTACGGCGAAGGCGACGGAAATCGGGTTGAGTGAGCCGACCACGCCGACGGCGAAGACGGCGCAGGCGATGAGCCCGACGATGAGCGTCGTCACGATCGCCGCCAGGAGCCGCAGCGAGCGCAAAGCCAGCAGCAGCCACAGGCAGAGCAGCCCGACCGAGAGTGCGGTCGAGAAGCCGGCGCCACGCGCGAGCGTGGCGAATTCCGCATCCGATAAGGCGACCGAACCCGTCACCCGCACCCGAGCGCCGTTCTCGGGGGTGAGGTCGAGCTCGCGCGCCGCATCGTGAATGGCGTTGGTGGCACGCGCTCCTGGCTGGAGGTCGCCGTAATCGAGGATGGGCTGGGTCAGGATGAAGCGGCGCAATTCGTTCTGCTCGGGCTTCTGCCCGGTCAGCAGGTTCTGCCAGGAGAGCCGCTGGTGGCGCCCGGCGAGCGCGGCCTCGCTGGCCTGGTCGACGGCGGCGAAGGCTGCGTTGACTTCTTTGGCGTCGGTGGCGCCTTGCGCGGCACCCTGTGCCGCCAAGTCGAGCGCGTCGAACACGCCGCGCAGGCTCGGATCCGCCGCGAGCGTGCCGATCAGCGGCTGCGCGGCGATGATCTGGTCGGCGAAGTCCTGCACGTTCTGCTTCGACAGGAAGAGCAGGCCGTTCTGCTTGAAGAACTTTCCGCCATCGGGACGGCGCACGCTCTTGAACAGATCCTTATCGGCCGCGAGCTTCGCCGCCAGGGCACCGGTCGCGTCCTCGGTCTCGTCCGGGGTCTGCGCCTCGACCAGCACCGCCAGCACGTCAACATTCTGCGGGAAGGCCCGGTCCAGCCGCTGTTCCTGCAGGCGCCACGGTAGGTTCGGATTGATGAGCTTGTTGATGTCGGTGTCGATGCTGAGGCGCGCCATCGCGAACAGCGCCCCGGCGACGGCCAGCAGCAGCACGATCGCCGTGAACACCGCCGCTTGCGGGCGGCTCATCTCGACCAGTCGGGCGATCCGCGCGAGCATCGTCGCTATGCCTCGCGATAGAGCAGCAGGATGAAGCTGATCAGGATGAACGCGACCGGCCAGATCCAGGCGGCGATGCGGCTGCCCGGCTCATCGAGCCGCAGCTCCAGCCAGCGCGCCCAGGCGGCGGTGATGCCGCACAGCGCGAGCGGCACATGCGTGATCTCGATCAGCAGCTGCTCCTTGATGTTGGAAAGCGCGTGCGAATGCGTCAGCAGCAGCGCGCCGCCGAGCGCGGTGATCAGCGGGAAGACGAGCGTCGCGCCCGAGCGCCGCAAGCGGCCGGTGCGCACGCGCCACTCGAACAGCGCGAAGGCGGCGATGAGGGCAACGAAGATGCGGTGCTGCACCACCTCGGGGTCGCGGAAGCTGACGAAGAAGCCGATATCGCCGAGCGGCCACACTTCGGGGTCGGAGCGGATGAACAGGAAGGCGGCGAGGCCGAGGAAGAGCAGCGGCCAATGCCGCGCCCAGGGCGCGTAGCCGGTGCGCTCGGCGAGCGCCAGGAGGCCGATGGCGAGCACGAAGAGGCCCGCCCAATGGTGGTTGTATTCCGACCAGGCGATGTCCTCGGCGTTGCGCGGCGGCACCAAGCCCTCGCCGGGGATATAAGCCTGCGGCCGCGGCGCATTGGCGGGGGCCGCGGCATCGAGCTGCGCCTGGAGCGCGGAGATGGCGAGGCTGGCGTGATCCGGGCTCTCGAAGCGCGGCCAATGCGGCGTCAAGCGCTCGGCGATCTCGTGCAGGCTGGCCCGGTCGGCGGTGAGATCGACGGCGGGCGGCTGCGAGGTGAGCGAGGCGGCGGCGAAGAGCACGGTGAGGCCGAGGCCGACCTCCACCTCGGCAAAGCGCTTGAGCCGCAAGACGGGCGTGCCGGGAGCGCGCCGCAGGCGCTCGACCAGCAGGTAATTCATGCAGCCCAGCAAGAGCAGGCCGAGCAGCAGCATCACCTTGGTCGCGACCATCACGCCATAGGCGGTGCCGTAGATCGCATCGAGCGCGCCGATATAGGGTACGGCCATGCCGAGGCCGGCGGCGATCAGCATGGCGACGGCGCCGAGCGAGATCAGGGAGAAGCGCCGGCCGATGCGCGCCTGCGCCGCGCCGTCGCCGGCGCGGCCGAGCGCCAGCAGCAGGTAAGGGATGCCGCCGATCCACGCCGCCGCCGCCGCCATGTGCAGGAGGTCGGCGAGCATCAGCGGCGCACGGCCGGACAGCTGTGCCGCGGCGTGGCTGGTCGCCGCCTGCGCCAGCAGCATGACCAGCGCCAGCACGGGCAGCGCCGCGAACCGGAGCCCCTCAAGCGGCCGCCGGGCGAGCACGGCGGCCAGCGCGGACGCCGCCGCGGCGATCATGCCGAAGCGGGCGAAGGCGGCGCCGAAAGCGGCGGCGAGCGAGATGTCGACCGTGCCGGCCAGCACCAGGCCCTCGAGCAGCACGAACATCAGCTCGAGCGCGGCGAAGGCGATCGCCGACCACAGCAGCAGGCGGCGGCAGCGCTCGAACGCGGCGGCGCTGCTCGCGCCGAGCTCCGGCCGCAAGGGGCGCGCGAGCAACGCCAGGAAGGCGATGCCGCCGATGGCGAGCGACTGCGCCGTCAGCACGAGGCCGCGCAGCACCACGCTGAGGAAGCCGAAGATGTCGAGCAGCAGCGCCACCGCTCACTCACCGACGGCGAACGGGATGTCGCCGCGCGTGATGTGCCCATCGACGGCAAGGACTTGCCAGCGCAGCCGATAGCGGCCGGGCGCCAGGCCGTCGATCTTGGCGGCGAGCGTGTCGGGTCGCTCCGCCGGCGCCAGCGGCAGCGGCAGCGACGAGCCGTCGGGGCGCAGCAGCGTCAGGCGCGAGCGCTCGCGGTCGATGCGGCTGTTGAAGCGCAGCACGACCGGGACCGACGGCGTGTGCAGCACGGCATCGACCGCCGGATCGGCCGAGACGATGATGGCGTGGGCTGCGGCAGGCATCGGCAGGAGCGCGACCCCGGCGACAAGCAAGGCCGCCCGGCGGCGGAGGGGGGAGGGCTGCATGAGCGACCTTTATTGAGGACCCCTTCGCCCGGCGCAAGCCGAAATCGCCGCGCTCGCCGGATGCAGCTCAGAACTTGAAGCCGGTGCGCAGGCCGACATCGGTCATGCCGGCATTGCGGCGGGCGAGGTTAGCGTTCGACATGTGGTCGAGAAACACCGACAGGCTGAGCACCGGCGTCGCGCGAAGGCCGAGCTCGACATATTCGTGAAACAGCACGCGCGAGCCGAGCCCCTTGCGGTTAGGCACATCGGTGTCGATCTTGCCGTTGTGAACGGCGCCGCCGAGCGCGCCGGAAATGAACGCCCGGTCGAAGATCGAGGCCGTCCAGGTCAGGCCGAAATAGGCATAACTCGTCGCGCCCGACGTGTTGACGGCGACGCCGACATGGGGGCGCGGACCGCCGATCGCGTCCAGGAGGGGGGGCGAGGTGAAAAGCAGCTCGCCATTGACGTCGACGCCGGGCTCCTTGTGGGTGCCGCCCAAGGCGATGTCGTGCGCGTCGAGGCCGAGTTTGGCCTCGTCGAGCCAGCGGCTCTGTGCCTGCGCGCTGGAGGCGGCTACGGCGGCGATGGCGAGAAGAGCGTGGATGGCGGTGGTGTGGTGGGGAACGATCCGGGCGGGGCTGCGCCGATTGACGCTGCTGGCCCTGCCATATAGCTTCCCCCGGCCATCGCACAAGTCACCAAGAAGACGATGGCGAGGAGAGGCGCGGACGTTATGAGCATGAGCGGCCGCTCGACGGCAGCGGATGGGCGCGTGGCGCGGGCGGCGGGCGCCGAGCCGGTCATCGCCGTACGGCGGCTGGGCAAATCCTATGCCACCGCCGACGGGCCGGTGGTGGCGCTCGAGGCGATCGATTTCGCCGTCGCCGACGGCGAGTTCATCGCCGTGCTCGGGCCCTCCGGCTGCGGCAAGTCGACCTTGCTCAAGATCCTCGCCGGCCTGTTTCCCCCGAGCGGCGGCGAGGCCGCCTTGCGCGGCACGGCCATCACTGGACCGCGCCGCGACATCGGCGTGGTGTTCCAGTCGCCGGTGCTGTTCCCCTGGCGCAGCGTGCTGCAGAACGTGCTGCTGCCGGCGGACGTGCAGCGCCTTGGGCGCGCGCAGCACGAGCGCAAGGCGCTCGATCTGCTGTCGCTGGTCGGGCTCGGCGGCTTCGAGCACCGCTATCCCTGGGAGCTCAGCGGCGGCATGCAGCAGCGCGTGGCGATCGTGCGTGCGCTGATCCATGACCCGGCGCTGCTGCTGATGGACGAGCCGTTCGGCGCGCTCGATGCCATGACGCGCGAGCAGATGAATCTGGAGCTGCAGCGCATCTGGCTCGAGCGCCGCAAGACCGTCGTGTTCATCACGCATTCGATCCCCGAGGCGGTGTTCCTTGCCGACCGCGTGCTGGTGATGACCCCGCGCCCGGGGCGCATTGCCGAGACGGTCGCCGTCGACATGCCGCGGCCGCGCTCACTAGAGATGATGAACACCGCAGAGTTCGGATCGTTCGTTGCCCGCATCCGCCGTCATTTCAGCGCCCAGAGCGGAGTCGATCTATGAATCGCCTCGGCAACCCCTATCTGCGCATCCTGCTGCTGCTGGCGTTCCTGGCGGTGTGGGAGGCGGGCGTGCGGTATTTCGCGGTGCCGGTCTACATCCTGCCGACACCGTCGGGCATCGCCCAGGCGCTATGGCGCGGCGTTTCGAGTCTCGTCTATGTCAACAATCTCTGGATCACCTTGCTCGAGACGGTGCTAGGCTTCGTCTTCGGCACGGCGCTCGCCTTCGTGCTCGGCACGCTCCTCGCCCTGAGCCGGAAGACCGAGTACTACTGCTATCCCTTCATCATCATGTTCCAGTCGCTGCCGAAAGTCGCGCTGGCGCCGCTCATCGTCATCTGGTTCGGGCTGGGGCTCACCTCGAAGGTGCTTAACGCGGCGCTCATCGCCTTCTTCCCGTTGATGGTCAACACCATCGTCGGCCTGCGCTCGGCCGACGAAGACCGTGTCAACTTGATGCGCTCGCTCGATGCCAGCGAAGCGCAGATCTTCTGGATGCTGCGCCTGCCCGGCGCGCTGCCCTTCATCATGGCCGGCCTCGAGGTGGCGATGATCTTCGCGCTCATCGGCGCCATCGTCGCCGAATTCGTCGGCGCGACGCAGGGGCTCGGGATGCTCATCGAGAGCCTGAATTTCAGCGCCGATGTCGCCGGCGTGTTCTCGATCCTGTTCATCCTGTCGATGTTGGGGCTGCTGCTCAATCAGGGTATTCTTGTGCTGCGGCGGCGCGTCCTGTTCTGGGACCCGTCGATGAAGGCGGCGCCGGAGGAAATGCGCAGGAGGGAGATCGTATGAGGCAATCACTCGGGCTCGGGATCATCGCTCTGGCAACGCTTCTCGGCGCGCGTGCGGCGCAAGCCGAGACGCTGCGCGTCGGCTGGTGCGCGCGCACGGTGACCTCGGCGGCGGCTCCCTTCGCCATCGCCAACAAGATGGGCTGGTTCAAGGCGGCGGGCTTCGATGTCGAGCTGGTGCCGCTGCCGGGCTCGACCGACTGCGTCAAATATGTCGGCACCCGCGAGGTGCTCTATGCGCTGCCCTCGGTCGAGCCTCTGGCCTCGCTCCGGCCGCAGGGCGTGCTGGCCAAGGTCTACTACACCGCCTACCAGGGCAATATCTACGGTCCCGCCGTAGCGGCGGACAGCCCGATCAGGACGCTCGAGGACCTGAAGGGCAAGCGCATCGGCGTGCAGTCGATGGCGTCCGGCGGCGTGCCGGTAGCGCGCGCCATCGCCGCCAGCCTCGGGCTCGATCCGGACACCGGCGTCAGCATCGTCGTCGTCGGCGAAGGGGCGCAGGCGGCAGCGCTGGTGCGCTCCAAGCAGGTCGACGCGCTGAGCCTCTACGATACGCAATACGCGCTCATCGAGAATGCGGGCGTGCCGCTGCGCCGCATCGAGGCCAAGGCGATCGACCGCTTCCCCTCGAACGGATTCATCGCCCTCGACGAGACGCTGGCGAAGCGCCGCGCCGAGGCGGTGGCGCTGGCGCAGGGCTATGCCAAAGGCACCATCTTCGCCATCGAAAACCCCGAGGCCGCCGTGCGCATCCTCTGGGAGGTCTTCCCGCAGACCAAGGCCACCGGCAAGGACGAAGCGACCGCGCTCAAGGACGACGTCAAGACGCTGCAGGCGCGCGCCGAGAACTGGCGCCTGGAGAAGGCCGGCGTGACGCGCTGGGGCGAGAGCGCCGCGGCCAACTACCAGGCCTATCTCGACTTCCTGCTGAAGACGGCGGTGATCAAGCAGCCGGTCAAGGCGGCGGACGTCGTCACCAACGATCTCATCGCCGACATCGGCGCCTTCGACCCCGACAAGATCAGGGCCGAGGCGAAGGCCTTCAAAGGCCAGAACTAACGGCGGGGCCGAGGGTGAAGATCACGGTCTTCGGCGCGGGCGCCATCGGCGGCTACGTCGCTGCCAAGCTGGCGCTCGCCGGTCACGAGGTCGCCGTGGTCGCGCGCGGGGTACATCTCCAGGCGATCCGCGCGCGGGGTCTGGCACTCGACGACCGCGGCACGACGCGCGCCGCGCGGCTGCGCGCGACCGACCGCGCCGAGGAGCTCGGGCCGCAGGAGCTGGTCGTCGTCGCCGTCAAGGCGCACGCCATGCCGCTCGTGGCGCCCGCCATCGCCACGCTGCTCGGCCCCGAGACGACGATCGTACCGGCGCAGAACGGCATTCCCTGGTGGTTTCCCTACCGCGCCGAGGGATCGCTCGCTGGCGCCGCCATCGCCGCGGTCGATCCGGGCGGCGGCGTCGGTCGGCATCTCGACCCGGCGCGCGTCGTCGGCTGCGTCGTCTACGTCGCCGCCGCCGTGCCGGAGCCGGGGCTGGTGCGGCGCTTCGGCGGCAACATGCTGGTGCTGGGCGAGCCCGACGGCAGCGCCTCACCGCGTCTCGCGCGCTTGGCCGAGCTCCTTGGCGCCGCCGGCATCAAGATCGAGACCACGCTCCGCATCCGCGACGCGGTGTGGATGAAGCTCTGGGGCAATATCGGCTTCAATCCCGTGAGCGTGCTGACCGGCGCGACGCAGGGGCGCATGGTCAATGATACCGGCGTGCGCGCGGTGCTGCGCGCGGTGATGCTGGAGATGCAGGCCGTCGCCGAGCGGCTCGGCGCGCGCTTCGACAAGGACGTCGACGCGCGCATTGACGAGGGCGCCTATGTCGGCGATTTCAAGACCTCGATGCTGCAGGATTTCGAGGCGGGCCGCCCGGTCGAGGTCGACCCCATCGTCTTCGCCGTGGTCGAGCTCGGCCGCCGCGTCGGCGTCGCGACCCCCATGCTCGAGGCGATCGGCGCGCTGACGCGCCTGCGCGCCGCGCGCGCGTCCTGACCGCAGGCTCAGGAACCTTGCGGCCATCGCACGCGGGCAACAGCTTCCCGCTCCGCTGTCTCCGCGGAATCGTAGACGCCGGCATACGGGCCAGGCGCGCCCCAATCCTTTCCCGCGGGCGAGTCGACAAGCCACTGCCGTCGGTAGGAATACGCACCATCGGCGCGCTGAACAATGAGCACCCGATGCTCGCCGTCGGGACTGACGATTGCCTTCATGACGCGCTCGCTCATCGACTGATGTCCAACTGTCCAGCAGCCACCGCGGGAGGCGGTTGCACCTTGGCTAGTCCGAGCCTCCCGCGGGGATCGCGGCGGCGGTCGGCACGCGGTGCACGGTCTCGCGATAGAGGATGTAGAGCCCGCTGGCGGCGACGACGAGGGCGCCGGCGAGGAGCGATGGCGTCGGCACGTCGCCCCACACGGCGTAACCCAGAACCAGCGCCCAGACCATCGCGAGATAGCCGAAGGGCGCGGCGACGGCGGCGGGGGCGAAGCGGAAGGCCTGCGTCCACCAGTATTGACCGATGCCGGAGGAGACGCCGATCGCGGCCAGCAGCATCAGGTCGTCCCAGCGTGGCGTGATCCAGCCCAAGGGCAGCAGCGCCGAGCTCAGCAGCAGCGTCATCAGCGCTTGATAGGTGACGAGAGTGGGCGTCGCCTCCGTCAGCGTCATGCGCCGCACCGCGATCGTCACCGAGGCGCTGATCGCGGCGCTGAGCAGCGCCAGGAGCGCGCCGGTCGAGACGACGCCGCGGCCGAAGCCGTCCCGCGTGGCGACCATGAGGAGCACGCCCAGGAAGCCGGCCAGCACCGCCGCCCAGCGGTGCCGGCCGACGCGCTCGCCGAGCATGGGAATCGACAGCAAGGTCAGGAAGAGCGGCGCCGAGAAGGTGATCGCCACCGCGTCGGCCAGCGGCATCACGGCGAAAGCCGCGAAAATGCTGACGATCGAGATGAACTGCATGACGCCGCGGCCGATATGCTCCTTGAGCCGCCGCGTGCGCAGCAGCCGCCATCCGCCGCTCGCCGCCAGCACGACGAAGCACGGGATCAGCGAGAAGACGCAGCGCAGGAAGATGATCTCGCCGAGGGGATAGCGCGCGGTCTCCCATTTGACGCCGGCGTTGATCAGCGAGAACACCAGCACGGCGGAGATCATGTAGAAGATGCCGCTGCGGATCTCCTCGCGGCTGGGCACCGGCATGGCGAAGCGCCGCGGCGGCGGCGAGGCCTCGCCCCAGGCCGCGGTTCCCGATATCGATCTCTTTGCCTCCATGAGGCCCTCGTTATAGGCGAAGGTGCTTTACGGTCAGGTTAATGCTCGATCATGGCGGCACTGCGGCGGAACCGGGAGCGCATGCAACTTTCGGTTCGGTCGGGCGTTAACGCGTTGGTTGCCCAGGGTTCGGGCCGTTATCGAAAAGGGCGCGCTTCATGGCACCGCGAACGGCCTGGAGGGGCTGCTGACGCTTGCCCGGGTCACTTGTCCCATCCGGCTCCATGCGGCGGTGGTCCGCACCGAACGGCTGGGATTCCAGCCACTTAACCGCGCGACGCTCAACCGCGTGCAGATGCGCCCGCACGATCCGCAGACCGGCAAGGAGGTCACGCGCGAGTTCATCGTGCGCGGCTACGAGGTCGAGCCCGGTCATTTCGTCCTGGTCGAGGACCGCGACCTGGTCGAGCTGCAGATCGATTCCTCGCGCGTTCTCATGCTCGAGCGCTTCATCGACCGCTCGTCGCTCGACACCGCCTATTTCGACACCCCTTATTTCCTCGTCCCCGACGGCCGCGGCGCCGACATACCGTTCGGCGTCATCCGCGACGCCATTGCGCGCCAAGGCCTGGTCGGGGTGAGCCGCATCGTGCTGGGCAGCCGCGAGCGCGCGGCGATCATCGAGCGGCGCGGCAACGGCATGCTGCTGACCACGCTGCGCGCCGCGCATGAGGTGCGCGGCGACGATTCCTATTTCGGCGAGATCGACCACACGCCGGCCGACGAGACCATGATCGACATGGCGCAGCGCATCATCGCTCGGCTCACCGGCGCCTTCGATCCGCGGCGCGACTTCCGCGACGGCTACCAGGAGGCGCTGTTCCATTTCGTGCAGGCCAAGCGCAAAGGCGAGAAGCCGGCGCTGGCGAAGCCGCACGAGCCGGCGATCGAGCTCGATATCAAAGGCGCGCTCGAGAGCAGCGTCGCGATGAGCGCGCCGCGGCCGCTGACGGCGATGCGTCAGCGCGCGCCGGCGCGGCGTGCCGCGCGGGTCAAATCCTGAGCGTCGCCGAGCGGCTGGGCTAGACGACGCACTTGCGGCAATAGAACGCCTCGGCAAAGCCGGCCGGGGCGTTGCAGCCGATGCCGCGCAGTCGGAGCATGGCGAGGAAGGTGTCGGCGGCGAACCAGCGATGGCTGCGCTGGCTGCCGCGACCTTGCGCCGCGCCATCTCCTCGCTCAAGGGCGAGAACAGATTGGGGTTGCCGAGGTCGCCGTCGTATTTCGGTATCTCGTATTCCCAGACGAGATGATCGCGGAAGGTGTTGTAGGTGAGCTCCGACACCACGCGATGGTCCTGGTGCAGATCGTCGCGGTAATGGGTGAGGACGAGCGAAGGGTGGTACTCGGCCTTGATCCGCTCGAACGCCTCCTTGATCCGCGCCTGCTCCGAGGGAAAGAAGCCGTCGCGAAAGCCGTGCACGTCGACCGCGGCGCCGCGCACGCTCTCGAGGAAGAAGCGCCCGCCCGCCTCGGCCTCGCCGCGGCGCTTCTCGTCGCCGCTGAACACGACCCAGCGCACGCTCAGCGCCGGGCGCTCGGCGACCAGGCGCAGAACGGTGCCGCCGCAGCCAATCTCGATGTCGTCGGCATGCGCGCCGAGGCAGAGCAGCCGGAACGGCGCGTCGCGCGCAGGGAAGGCGAGGCCGAGCACGCGCGCCTCAGCCGCTGGCGCGGACCTGCCAGGGCGCGGCCGGGTCGCGCGCCGCGCTCTTGGCCGCGGCGGGAGGCGGACGGATCGCCGCGGGCGGCGCGATTGCGCCACAGCTCCCAGGGCGGCCGGCCCTTGGCATAGAGCCCCTCGAGCGCCTGCAAATCCTTGAAGGTGTCGCAGCACCGCCAGAAGCCATCATAGGCCCGCGTCGTCAGCTTGCCCTCGGCGACGAGCCGCTGGAAGGGCTCCATCACCAGCTCCTCGCCGGGTTGCACGTAGTCGAATATCTCGCGCCGGAAGACGAAGAACCCGCCGTTGATCCAGGTGTCGGCGCCCTTCACGTCCTCGATCGACGTGACCGTGCCGTCCTCGCGGCGCGTGACGAAATGGAAGGAGTTGTTCGGCCGCACGCTGAGGAAGGTGGCGACATCGTTGCCGCACAGGAAGTCGCCGATCATGCTCGGCAGCGGAAAATCGGTGAGTCCGTCGCTGTAATTGGCGAGGAACACGTCCTCGTCGCGCAGGAAGGAGCGCACCGCCATCAGCCGCTCGCCGATATTGGCGTGCATGCCGGTGTCGACGAACGTGATGCGCCAGTCGTCGATGTCCCTCTGCAGCAGCTCGATGCGCTGACCGCCCTGCGATAGCACGAAATCGTTCGAGCGGCATTCGTTGTAGTTGAGAAAATAATCCTTGATGACGTCGCCCTTGTAGCCGAGGCACAGCACGAAATCGCGATGGCCGAAATGGGCGTAGTATTTCATCACCCACCAGATCAGCGGG
>WNFJ01029228.1_pt2 | contig 14847 bp, 12 predicted proteins | sample 5400461 | NCBI WGS metagenome assembly WNFJ01 (sample SAMN13153349, study PRJNA577476) | soil metagenome | isolation source: 115 cm saprolite on Douglas fir-dominated hillslope | place: USA:California | collected 2013-09-17 | reverse complement strand
AGGCCTCGCTTAAGCAAGGCGGTCCTCCAAATAGCGAGGGGGCGCTTGGTCCTTTCTTTATTTATAAATTATATAAATAAAGATAAAAAAGGGCGGGCGCTTGCGCGGGGCCTCGCTTATTCTTATTTTTACTTTAACTTTTAATATAAAAATTAAAGTAAAAAGGCGAGGGCACCTACCTTTTGGTAAGGTGGGGGGCGCTTGCGCGGGGGGGGACGCCTCCTTTCCCTAGCGTAAGGCGCCAGCGCAGCGCTTGCGCGGAGATGGGCCCTAAGGGCGGAAGGCGGGTAAAATTTCACCTGAACTAAAAAAAACAGATCTAATTTTATTCATATTGAAAAGAAAGATATATATAAAAATTCTAAACCTTTTGTATATTTAACCTTATCAAGATTAGATTATATCCTAAATGCTTTCATACCTTTCCTTGATAGTTTAACATTTATATCCAAAAAAAAAGGATTAAATTATATAGCCCCACCCTTATGGTGGCGCTTACTTGCTTGCAACTCCCTTTTTATCCCTGCGCGCAAGCGCCCTCCATTTGCTTAGGCAGGCAGGGAGGATTAGCAGCAGCCCCTCCAAATTTGGAGCCCATAAGGGGGGAGGATTAAATTTATTTAAAAAAAATAATTAGCAACAATAGAATGTGTTTAATATATAAATACAAACGGTTCTTAAAAGATACTCGATAGCGCAATCAAATTTTATCTTAATCTTTAAATATATTTGAATGCCTTCCCGCCCTTTTTTATCTTTATTTATATTATTTTTAAATAAAGAAAGGGCCAAGCGCCTCCCCCTTCTCTGGGTTCCCTAGCGCCAGCCGCTCCCTCTCTCTCCGCCTAGGCAGGAACCGTATTCTTATTGCGCCACTGCTGCTTAGTCCTCCCTCCCTGCCTCTAAAACATGGCATCGGTAGTCCCTGCCTTTTTATCCCTCCCTGCGCCTCAGCGCCTCGCTTAATTGGAGCGAGACTTAGCTTGAGGGAGGATTATTTTTATTATAAAATTAAGAATTAGCAGGACAACTCCCTCTCTCTCTTAAAGAGAGAAGGCGTCTCTTTTTATTCTTAATTTTATAATAAAAATAAGAATAAAGACGCGGGGGGGGAGCCCTCCCCCTTATGAGGGAAGCAACTTTTTATTCTAAAATTTATTTTAAAAATAAGAATACGGCAGCGCTTGCGCGGGCAATCTTAATTTAATTCTAATCATAAGAATTCTTATAGTATATATATAATAATAAGATTTAACCTTATATAAATATAAACTAAAAAAAGGAGTGCCCCGCCTCAGCGCCCCCTTATTTTATCTTAAATAAATAAATATACAAAAAGGCAGTGCCGGCCCACCTGCCTAAGCAGGTGCCCTCTCCTAAGCGAGGGGCCCTGCTTAGGCAGGATTTGCAACTGCTAAGGCAGGATTTTTTATCCCATTCGCTTAAGGCGTCAGCGCAGAGACAGGATTATTATTATTTTCGCTCCACTAGTGCCCCGCGCAAGCGCCAAATTTGGCGCTTGCGCGGAGGATTAGGCAGGGGGAAAATAAGAATAAGGCCCTCCATTTAAGGCGGGCGGTGAGGCGGGGGGACAAATAATAATTATTTAGCTTAATCTTAGAATAAAACTAACAGATTTATTTGAATACTTGCGAAAATTAATAAAAATATTAAAGAAAAACTTAGTGTTAGATAATATTTTTGAAATTTTAATCTTAGTCTTAAAAAGCTGCTAATTTAGGAAAACTTTCTTCTAACTTAAAGTATTTAATAATCTCATTACCTAAAACCGCAGACAACACATTAAATGATAAAATAGCTATTACTACTAACACTATTATATGGTATAATGCAGATAATTCTAATAAACTTAATGAATTTAAATATTCATAAAAATACTCTAAATTAAAATCAGAAACTAGTTTATTACTTCCATTTATTGAATCAACTAATTTTTTTACACCTTCACTTGCTTCTCTAAAAGCTTTTTCAGCTGCTCCTGCTTAGGCAGGGAGGCTGCTTTATAAGCTGCTTGATAAAAATCTAAGTTTATATTATCAGGACCTGCCTAAGCAAATGGAGTCTAATATTTCTCTAACAATTTTACATTGTTTTCCACCAAAATCTAACAATTCATTAACATTAGACAATTGTGATTCTGGAACATGTTTATCAATTAATGTTTCTACATTTTTTAACAAATTTTCGTTGTTTTTAATTATGCTATTTAATTTATTTTGCATAATTGCCATATTTTCTGATTCCGAAATAGCTCTCCCCACTCCTGCTTAAGCAGGGAGTGCCTGCCTTAAATGGTAAGGGGCCATCTCTTTAGATGCAGCCATTTCACTTTTGTAATCTAAAATTTTCCCTATGTAATGATGTCCAACAACTCCACTTAAGAATGTACCTAATATCGTTAAATTATTTTTTAATTTGTTCATTTTATTTTAAGATTTTATCTCCGCCTCAGCGCTGCCGAAAGCAGGGGCCGATTACTTTTTCAACTTCTGTTATTACCAGGGGCGGTTGGCTGAGGTTCCTTTTCCACTTAAGAAGAGATATTTTTTTAACGTGGATACAGTCAAACTAGATATTTTCCAAACTTTTATTCTTATAATTAATTTCAAACTCAAAATTTCCTCACTTTATCTTTACTAATCTTTGTTAATAAATAAGCTTTCCTCCTGATAGTTAATTAAAAAGAATTATTCTGTTTTGGGAAAAGATATGACCAAATTCTTTTCTACCCTCTTTTAAAGAAAAATTTGTCTATAAAAATATGTTTCGTTTGGGGTTGTTGAAAATGGCTTTTTTGGCTAGGGCATCTTTTTATTAAAATAGAGTTAATAGGAGCATATCTCAGTGGAAATAGTAAAAATAATTTATTATGTGTCCCCCGCCCCGCGCAAGCGCCCCCCGCGCAAGCGAGGGAGCAAGCGCTGCCTCGACGCCTCGCATTTGCGAGGAGGGAGCGCCCTCGCTCCAAATTTGGAGACTTAGCAGGGCCCTCGCCTAAGCGAGGGGGCCCCCGCGCAAGCGCTGCGCCCCCCTCGCTCCAAATTTGGAGGCGTCGAGGCAGAGGGGGGGCGCTTGCGCGGGCGCTTGCCCCCCCCCCCCNTGCCTGCCTTAGCAGCAGGGGCTCGCATTTGCGAGGCGTCGAGGCAGCACTCCCTTAGGAGTGGGGCGCCCTCCAAATTTGGAGGGGCTCCTCGCTTAAGCGAAGGACTATTTGGAGGCGGGGAAGCGCTTGGCCTCGCTATTTGGAGGCGGGGGGCCATTCATTTAAATAAAAATCACTCATTTTATCTCCTATATTTTTCTAAGATTTAGTTGAAAACTGTTTACCTTTAATTAAAGAGTGGTTAAACATTCTGGCAGCGTTAAAGTTAATACCTTGATTAAATTATCTTCTTCTAACTTAAAGTAAAGACTACCCTAATTTTCCTCATTTAATATTGCTGGCGCTTGCGCGGGGGGGGGTTAATTTATTATATTTTGTAGCAATATCTATTAAAGTATTTTCTATTAAACCTACGATTGGTACGATTATAATAAACCAAGCAAAATAGAATGCAGTTGCCACTTGACCTATTTCTACATAGGGAGTGTTAGGGTGTTGAGAACCTATCCACATTAGGATAAGAAAATTAACAACGAAGGCCCAAAAGAAGAATTTCATGGCAGGTCTGAAAACTGCTCCTCTTATTCTAGATAAGTCTGTTATTGGTAAAATTAATAAGATTAATAAAGAACCAAACATAGCTAAAACTCCTAATAATTTATTAGGAATAGATCTTAATATAGCGTAATAAGGTAAAAGATCAGTTACATAAAGTTATATTATTTTTTTTTGAAAGTTTATTTTGTAAAGCATATTTTTATGCATAAACTTAGATATATTGTGTCTTATCATATCCATGCTTTCTCCCCATATATAAATTCTTTCTCCTTTTTTATGTTTATGTATTGAACATTTCAAGGTATTTTCTCCAAACAAATTTTCTAAGGTAAATTTTAATATTAAAATTTCTTGGTGGGTAAAACCATATGTATTTAAATGTAAACCTTTATTTTGAAGAGAACCATCATCCATTATCCAATAAGCTAAACCTCTAGGAGTAAGTAATTCTTGTATATTTGAAGGAACTATTTTCAAATTATCTGAATTATAAAACAGATTTTTGTAAAAATTGAAACATGGTAATGATAATGTAGCAAAATTAACGGAACTATAACTATTATTAGTTCTCTTATCTACAAATGATCTTGTTTTAAGTTTAAAATCTTTAGATAAATAAGTTTTAAATAATTCTAATACGTGGTTAAAATAGTTAATATGTTGTATTCTTACACTACTTTGACCATACATAAATCTAGAATTACCTGTTAAAGATCTTTTTTGAATATGTCCATCTCCTAGTAACAATCCTATAATAATTTCATTTAAAGGACACTTTATAGTTAATTTAAATCTTTCAAGTTTTGATAATCTTTTTGTAGTTATAGTTGATAAATTTTGTGAACATACTAAACTTGTGGAAGTTATCAGATCACATTAATAAATATTTTTATGTAATACCCATTATCTTTCAATAATGGCTGGACTATATCTTCATCCTTAATTTGTCTTAATTTAATTGGTTCTTAGCCAATAAGGAGCTTCACGTGTAGTCTCTGAGGAACCTACTTAATTAATTTAATTTATAATCTTTGGTTTCCTGCTGATTGTCCATTGTATTTACCTTTAAGGTAATTAACCTCGCTTGCTGCTTGCGCAGGTAATATCTTAAATCATTATAACTTTATTTATTGAGGCCCCCTCCTTTTTGCTAGCTCGCAAAGCGACTTTGCAATTACCTAACTGCGAAGCTGGTAGGTTGGTAGGCTAGCAACTCACTTTTTAAAAATGAATTGCTTTGCCAGGAGAGGTAAGTAGATTAAGTTTTAGGAGTTTCCAGCATATAGTGAAGTTTATTATTCATAAGATTACTCTTATGCATGGCATCTGTTAACATACCATTCTGGTACAATTGAAGCTGGAGTAACCATAGGATCTGCTGGTATATAATTATCAGAATGGCCTAATAAATTAGGATTAAAGAAAACTAGTATAGATAATGCTAAGAAAAAAGCAAATATTGTAACTAAATCTTTAAATATAAAATAAGGGTGGAATGCATATCTATCACCGCTAGAAGTAACACCATTAGGATTATTAGAACCATGTTCATGTAGCATTTTTATTGCTAATTAATATTTAATTTATACATCATATCTTCATGCATATGATTTTTTACCAAATCTCTAACCAATTGCAATTGATTTTTTTTGAGATGTTTAAAGTGTACTGAGCTTTTTCTATTTTAGAAATATTAATAGTAGCCACCATCCTCTGCGCTGGCGCCTCCAAATTTGGAGCGAGACTAAGCAGGCTTAGAAAAATTCTTATTTAAAGCCTCAATTAATAAATTTAATTCTTCTCCCACTCTTGCCTGCGCGCAAACGCCCTGCCTTAGGGAGGCGCAACCCCGCCTCAGCGCTGTACAGGAGGGGGCCCTCAAGCTAAGTCTCACTCGCTTAAAGCGAGCGAGGCGCATGCGCTGCTTAGGTAGGCACTAGTGGACTAAGCAAATGGGATTAAAGGCAGTTGTCTCGCTAAGGCGAGGACTACCCCCCCTTATGGGGGGAAACCATGAACCCGAATTAAAAGTCTCGCTCGCTTAAAGCGATCGAGGAGGCGGATAGCCTTAAAGGGGCGCGCCCCTACACTAGTGCCCTCGCTCTGCCTCGACGCCTTAAGCGAGGCGCCGAGGCAGCGCTCCCTGCGTATTTGGAGGGGGCTGCTGCTAAGGAAGGCAGGATTATTCTTATTTTTACTTTAACTTTTAATATAAAAATTAAAGTAAAAAAGCAGGGGGCCCTTTCTTTATTTTTAAATTATATAAATATAGATAAAAAAAGGGCGGAGTAGCTTCGCCAGAGTGGAGAGTGGAGAGTGGAGAGTATGGCGGCGCTTGCGCGGTAAAAGCATTAGTGTGTAAATTTAGACTATTACTTGTAAAACTTTCATCGACCTTAATCCAAAAAGCTAAACTTTAACTAGTCCAATTTTCAGCTATATTCTTTGGGATATTTTTCTAACCGTCTAAATAAAAAGTAAAGTAATTTTCAAAGTAATTTTCATTAAAACAAGTCCTGCCTCCTGCTGCTAAGGCAGGGAGGCGCCTCCCTGCCTTAGCAGCAGGAGGCAGGGGGAGCTAAAGTTGTAAAACTAAAATTAAATCTAGATTTACCTGTTTACTTATCTACGACTTATGATACAGAAGGTGGCGTTGTAACAAACTCTTGAAATAAATTAAACAAATGAAGTAAATATGAACTATTAATAGAACCTTGTCTAAAAACAAGCCTAACAATAGCTTTAGGTGATACTTTTTTTTAAGTAAATATCTCCTCTGCGCTGGCGCCTCGCTCGCTTTAAGCGAGCGAGCGAATATTTCCAACTAAACCTTGTTTTAAAAAAGGATCTAATTGAAATTTAGCTCTTTCTTCATTACTAATTCTTTTCTTTAGATTAGGAGAAGTAAAATGGAACTAACAAAGCTTGCTCTATTAAAATGTAAATTATGCAATAAATCTATACCTTTCAGCATAGTTTGGACTATATCATCAACCTAATTATAGGATGTCAAGCGTGTAGTCTCTGAGGAACCTACTTAATTATTTAAATATATAATCTTTGGTTTCCTGCTGATTGTCCATTGTAATATCTTAAATCATTATAACTTCATTTATTTAAAGTAGATTAAGCTTTAGGAGTTTCCAGCATATAGCTCGATGCTAATCATATTATTACTAATATAAAGGCCCTACAATTGAGCTATTAAATGTGCAACAGCTAAAGCTGCTAATAAAAAGGGTAATAAATAATGTAAAGAAAAGAATCTATTTAAAGTTGCATTATTTACTGAAAATCCTCCCCAAATTACAATATATTTATGATAAAGTATTTAATCTCTATCTTCACCGGTTAACAGTGTTTAGACTATGTCTTCAACCTAATCTATAGGTTGTGGGGTTCTCGTGTCGAGCTTATTGTTGGTATTACTCACTCGTTAGTCGTTGAACGTTCTTGACACTTTAATTTAAATTAGTATTTAAACGTATTAATCTAAATTAATACCGAATCAAGCTCCGCTGCAAGTAATCTTAATTACACTTCTTCGGATAAGCAAACCTCCGCTCTCTCTCCCCGCCCCTTGCTTGCTACTCTCTGCAATCAACTGCTTAGTCTCCAAATTTGGAGCGAGGAGTAGCAACTGCTTAGTCTCCAAATTTGGAGCGAGGAGTAGCAACTGCCTAATCCTAAGGGAGGGCGCTCCCTCGCTCTGCGCTGGCGCCCTCCAAATTTGGAGCGAGGCGTCGAGGCAGCACTCCCTTAGGAGTGGGGCTGCTGCTTAGGCAGGCAGGACTTAGCAGGAGTGGGATAAAAAGGCAAGTATTAGTAGGTGCAAAACCTAGATATAAAGAAGGGGGGGTTGGTTAATTAATTAAGACGTTCTTGCAAATCTCCCCATTTGCCACTAAAACATTACTGTTTTAAGGAACCAAATTATTTTTTTTTTTAAAGAATAATAAGTTAGTAAATATTATAAAAATTATTTAGGGAAATTAAGATTTTTGTAACGATTACTATTTCGTAAATCAGTCAACCATTTAAAGTATTGAATATTTTTTAATCCTATTAAAGGATGTAAACCTGAAAACGAGAAAAAATCAATTACTTTTTGTATATCCTTTTTAGAGCTAACAGAAAACTGAATTTTTTTGTTTAAAAAAAATAAATTATCCTTTTCAATACCAATGTTACGTTTACTTTCAAATAATAGTTTTAATGCAATAAATAATTGAACATGGATTCGTTGTTTTAATTGAAAACATTCATCATTATTGGCTCCACGTAGTGCTGCCTTAGCAGGTGCCGCCTCAGCGAGGGCACTACCTGGAATGAAAAAAGAACCTTCAGCATTTGTAAAACCAACTACCCAATTTCTAAAGAATTCTAAATTTAGATAATCTTTAGCAATATCAGGTAATTTAAATATTGAAGAAATATCATTAATATTTGGTAAATTTTCAAAAGATTTTAAATTGTTTTTAAAGATGTGAATAGCTAAATCAAATTGATTTCTTCTAGTATTAGTTAGAAAAAATATATTGTGATGTATTAATAATGGAAATACAACTTCTTGTAAATCTGTTTTATTAATTATTAATTTACAAATTGGATTTCGATGGTCTCGATATATTGTTATTTTACCTAATTTTAAAACAGATTGAATATATTCTAAAATAGATAAATCCTCTAAACCTAAACTAATGACCAATTTGATAGTTATAAACCCTTTAGTTGTTGGACTTATTTTTATTAAACCTAAACCATCGATTAAACCTACTAAAAAGGATATAAATTGATTAGGTATAGAAATATATTCAATTTTATCTAATCTTAATTGTTTCCCCCCTCACCTGCTTAAGCAGGTGGGGCCAGGTGCGCCGGCTTTTTTTAATGCTTGTGTACTAACTGTTCCTATAGTTGGTAACACTGTTATAACAGTTTGATTTAAAATAAAATCTTCGTAACCAAAGATAGTTAATAATTCTCTAACAAAATTATAAATTAATTCAACTATATCTTGTCCAAAGATTGGTATAGCAGAAAGAAGATTAGTAATAACAGTAGCACCCCATAGGCTCATTTGACCATAAGGTAAAACATACATACTTTCATTTTATTTTGGTAGATTCTTTAGCTAGTTGCCTCCACTCCTAAGGGAGTGCCGCGCAAGCGCTGCTGCTAAGGCAGGCAGGGAGTAGCAACTGCCTCCTCCAAATTTGGAGGAGCAGCAGGGGCTCGCTATTTGGAGGCGCCGAGGCAGCACTCCCTTAGGAGTGGAGGCCACTCCCAAAAAGAAATAAAAATGATAGAATAACTTTGAATTCGTATATTCTATTAACTAAATAAACTAGTTAAAAGTTTCGACTGTGCATTAAGCATCATTTCAGACACCCATTAGTGACCCAGTCTGTCGCGATTATCTAGATAACCGACGATCTCTGATCAGCTCCCCCGCGCAAGCGCTGCGCTGGCGCCTTAAGCGAGGACCCTCGCTTAAGCGAGGGGCCCCCTGCCTTTTTACTTTAATTTTTATATTAAAAGTTAAAGTAAAAATAAGAATAAGGCCTCGCTTAAGCGAGGCGGGCCTACCTCCCTTTTTTATCCCTCCCTCCTAATGATCCTTCGCTTAAGGCGTCAGCGCAGAGGAGGAGGATTAAATTTGAATAAAAATAAGGGTCCCACCCTCCGCGCAAGCGCTGCCTCGACGCCTTAAGCGAGGGAGGCGCTTGCGCGGGAAAAGGAGGCTCCCTCGCTTGCGCAGAAGATGGAGGGCGGGCTAGACTTTTAGGTTCACTCTTCTGCTCCTCCCCCTTGCTTGCTACTCCCCCGCGCAAGCGCTGCGCTGGCGCCTCGCTTAAGCGAGCCCCTGCTAAGGCAGGGGGGGGGGGTTAGCGCGGGAGAGAGAGGGGCTACCTTTTCTGCCTAAGCTTTAACCTAAGCAGGGAACAAAGGTTACCAAAAGTTAAGGGGAAGGTGTTGGAGAGAGGAGCCCCTGCTAAGTCTCCAAATTTGGAGCGAGGGGGCGCTTGCGCTGCTAAGGCAGGCCTAGATCCTTTGATCGTTTTCACTAATATTGCCAATTTAAATTAATTTAAATCAATTACTCTGTCGAGTTATTCCACTTTAATATCTATTTTCTTCTAGAAATTGCATAGATTTATAAACTCGTGGGACTATGATTTAATATGTTAATAACTTAATTTTAATATCCATTGTCTCTTTAATATTTTTTTGTCAGTTTTTAAACATCTATTTATTGTTTTTAAACTGCAATTTAAAATATTAGAAGCCTCTGTTAGACTACTAAATTCACCATAAAGAGTACCATTTAAATTAAAAACTGATAAAGCTTTAGATTTCTTTTTTAAATTTAATTTTCCTCCGCCTCAGCGCTGCCTCGACGCCTTAAGCGAAGGATCTGAATAAATATAATGCTTTCTAATTAAAGCACTTTTTCTCATATTTTCAATAGTTTCCTTAGATAAAGTTTTACCCCTATTTAGAGCACCTATTTGTAATCTTCTATTTAAACTATATTTTGCTTTCATATTAATTCTAGTTATTTCAGTATGTTTATAACCAAAACTATTCCCAGCTTCTGTTAAAATATTATAATTAGGTAATAAAGATTTTAAATAGAAATCTTCTAAATCTAATAATTGTTTATTATTCAATTGAGTTACAATTTCTGGAAATATTTCTAATACTAAGAAAGCAAAATTAGATAAATTATATTTTTTAATAGCTAATTTTACTATTTTACTTCCAGTTAAATATATCATATGATTCATAAATCTACTATACATTTTATTAGTTGAAGCTGAACCTATATAATAATCTAAAGTTAATTTATTTAGGATCATATAAATACCACTAATATGTTTTATTTCTTTACATACTTTTTCTCTAGTTTTTTGTAAATCTAAATTTTCAAATATATATACTGGTTTTATATTTTTATCTTTAATAAAATTATGAATCATTGAATTTAAAATTAAGTTATCGTTATTAAACCATGTTGGGCTATGGTCGTAACCCAGAAATGCAATAGCCATCATAAGTATTAATATTATTACTCCAATTGACCAAACTAATACTCTTGGAGATTTATAAGAACTATAATATAATCCTCTTCCAATGTGCATATATACAAATATAAAAAAGAAAGAAGCAACATTAGCATGTGTATATCTTATTATCCAACCATTATTTACATCTCTCATAATCGTTCAGTCTTTTACCTTTCTCTGTTGGACGGCCTTTCAGAGTATACATCCAAACTTTCACCTATTTATAATTCACCATTTGCTAAGTCCCCGCCTCCAAATAGCGAGGCCAAGCGCTGCCTCCTCCAAATTTGGAGGAGCAGCAGGGGGCGCTTGCGCGGGGGGGGCGCTTGCGCGGGCGCTTCCTGCTTGGTACTGCTTAGTCCACTAGTGCCTGCCTAAGCAGGGCACTGGTGGAGGAGTAGCAACTGCCTCCACTCCTAAGGGAGTGCCGCGCAAGCGCTGCGCTGGCGCCTTGCGCGGAGGATTAGCCCCTCGCTATTTGGAGGGGAGGGAGGATTAGCAACAGGGGGCGCTTGCGCGGGCGCTCACCTACCTTTTGGTAAGGTGGGGCGCCTCGCTATTTGGAGGGGCCTCCAAATTTGGAGGCAGGGGCGGGTTACAGGTTTAGATGTAAAAAAAATTAGATTTATATAATCTATTAGTTTCTAAGTATCTATTACAAGTATTACTTGTATATTTCAAGCCTAAAGCTTTTTTCGCATTACTTTTTTTTTCCAAAAGGAGAACCTTTAATTAATTTACTATATTCGTAAATATATATAGTTTTTGGTAAATCAGACTTATTTTCTAATCTAAAATTTCTTACATTATCTACTAGAGGAATACTATTTTCTATATTAAATGGAGGATTTTTTAAAAATATAAGCTGATACATATTAAATATATCTTCTATAATAGAATCAATATTCTTAATAGGTCCTCCTCGCTTAAGCGAGGGACTATATCTTTTATTTAGAATATATGAAATATCAAGAAATAAAGTTTTTCCTTCTAATAAGTAATAATACCCATGTTTTGTCAATATTAATGCCATAATCCATTACTTAAAATCCATTACTTTATAGGTATACATTTTAGATGTATCTAATAAAGGTAATAAATAATAGTCCTCTCCCGCCCCCGCCTCCAAATAGGCCTCGCTTAAGCGAGGCGCCCCTCCAAATTTGGAGGGGCCCCCGCCTCACCGCCCCACTAGGGCCCTCCCTCCCTGCTAAGGCAGGGAGTAGCAACTGCTTAGTCTCCAAATTTGGAGCGAGGAGTAGCAACTGCTTAGTCTCCAAATTTGGAGCGAGTGGGCCCCTCCAAATTTGGAGGGTCCCTCTGCGCTGGCGCCTTGCGCGGCACTCCCTTAGGAGTGGGGGGAGTAGGCGGATAAAAAGGGAGGGTAGCAAAGCTAGGGGAGTAGCAAAGCTAGGGATAGCATCTACGCTACTTACAACTAATGAAACTACATCAGTTTTTATTAATAGTGCTTACTACATTTAAAGGTAGTATTTTACTTTTTTTATTTAACTGATTAGCTTTTAAGTTAGTTAAAAGGTTATTATAGCATTTAAACTTTCTACACTAGTATTTTTTTGTGTAACTTGAAAATACAAAGAAGAACTACTTTTGATTCCAAAGGTTCCTTCACCTTCAAGGAATCCTATAAACCATTCCGGACTTACATTAAATTAAGAATTTATAGAAAAACTTGTAAATAATTCTCTGCCTGCCTTAGCAGCAGCGCAAGCGCTGCGCTGGCGCCTTGCGCGGGAAAAGAACTGCGCTGGCGCCTTGCGCGGGAAAAGAATTCATACCGTTTTTAAGTTAAATTATTTTCTCTTTATCGGTTAAAGATAGATGACTTTTTTTTATAAGTACAGCTTTATGAAAATCTTGAAAATCTAATTTTTTACTAGTTAACAAGGGACACTGTAAAAAAATAGGACATATAACATCTCTAATTTCTGTAAAATCTTGTACAACAAAAGAACAGCAATTTTTATTATTTTCAACTGTTATATTACCTACATTTAATATAGATTTTATAGTATTTAAAGCTTCTAGATTGTCAATATGCATTGCTATTTTAAATCTAAATCTAATATAATCTCTATCTGCTTCTCGCTCGCTCGCTTAAAGCGAGCGAGGCGCTTGCGCGGAACCAGTAAACTAAATTAAAAAAGAGGAATGTTCCTTACAAATAAAATCAAAATTTTTCTTGTGTAAGCTACTATTAGGTTTAGCCTCTTTAAATTTAAGTTGATTTAGATAAGATAATCTATATATTCCCATTTTAAAGTTCATCCTGAATACCTTAATAATAAATATTATTCATAATACAATCATTAAGGTTAATAGGTAGTTGACCTTTAATTATTGGTTTTTCAACCAAAACCGGACTATTTCATCACCCTAAGTTTAATTTAAAGTGTCAAGCGTATAGTCTCTGAGGATCCTACTCTAATTTTTTGTTTATTATTTGGTTTCCTGCTGATTGTCCATTGTAATATCCTTAGTATTTTCACGAGCTAGTTAAAGAGATAAAATTGAAGGTTAGTCGTATTTAAGGCTTTAGGGATTTCCAGCATATAGCTTGATTTAAAGAACACATCATGATTAAATATGTTCAACACTATTAAAAGCAAAATCAACATTTGGAGTATAATGCATAGCTAAAAAAGCTCCAGTTAAAATTTGTATTATTAAACAAATACCTAATAAAGATCCAAAGTTCCACATGTAACTAATATTAGCAGGTTCTGGATTATCTACAATATAAGAATTTAAAAATCTAAGTAATACATGAGTTTTTAATAATCTCATTCTTATTTTTAATATTTATAAATTATTTTATTTGTTCTAATGTTATCCTACCCCCACTCCTGCCTAATCATTAGGCTACTTATAAAAAAAAGTCATCTATCTTTAACCGATAAAGAGAAAATAATTTAACTTAAAAACGGTATGAATTCTTTTCCCGCGCAAGGCGCCAGCGCAGAGGGAGGGCGGGAGTGCCTTTTTTTTTACTTTATATTTATATACTTTAAAATTTATTGAATTTTAAAGATTATTATATATAATATAAGATTCTTTATTTATACTATTTTTAAATAAAGTTGCTAATCCTGCCTGCCTTAGCAGCCTCAGCGCCTCCAAATTTGGAGCGAGGGGCAGTTGCTACTCTTCCGCGCAAGCGCCTCGCTCGCTTAAGCGAGGCGCCAGCGCAGCGCTTGCGCGGAGGACTAAGCAGTTGATTGCAGGGAGTGCCTTAGGACTTAGCAGGGCTGCCTTAGCAAGTCCTCCAAAGCGAACCCTGCCTCCCTGCCTTAGGGAGGGGCAGCGCAAGCGCCACCTCCGCGTCCTCCCTTAGGATTTTTATCTGCCCACTAGTGCCTAAGGAAGGATTAGCAGCAACTCCGCCCTTTATTATCTTTATTTATATAATTTTAAAATAAAGAAAGGGCCCCACCTTAAGCTTAGTCTCGCTATTTGGAGGCGCTAGCGCGCAGGTGAGGGGCGCTGCCTTTTTATTATTATTATTATTTTAAAATTAAAAAGGCAGGGCGCTTCCCCTGCCTGCCTAAGTAGCAGGGAGTAGCTTCGCTAGGTAGTGCCTCCCTTAGGACTTTGGTTAGAAGTAGCTGGAGGGATCTATAATGGAGGCTACCATGTAAAAATAATAAGGTATAACAAAAGAACAGGAAATAAATTGGCTTTATTATAAAAACCTAAAGGCCTTTAAATTAAATTTAAAGTAAAAATTTATAATAAAACGTATAATTTTTTAACTCTCCAGCTATTTTTAATTATTAAATTTTAAGTTCTCACCTCTCCTCTATTTAAGAAAGAAGTCATTACTCCCGCTCGCCCCGCGCAAGCGCCCCCACTAGTGCCGCGCAAGCGCCCCCACCTTGTGCCTTAGGGGAGGGCAGCCTCCTTTGGAATGGCACTCTTAAAAAGGCAGCCTTCCTGCGCGCAAGCGCCTCTAAATAGCGAGACTAAGTAAATGGATAATTCTAATTGCGCCAGCGATTCTAATTATAATCCTGCGCCTAAGCGCCCTCCGCCTCAGCGCAAGGCTGGCGCCTCGCTTAAGGCGTCGAGGCAGAG